>Ga0181591_10001856_pt1 | contig 18311 bp, 13 predicted proteins | sample 071ome_33_FD_133757 | JGI IMG/M metagenome (GOLD analysis project Ga0181591, IMG submission 133757) | Coastal salt marsh microbial communities from the Groves Creek Marsh, Skidaway Island, Georgia - 071412AT metaG (megahit assembly) | ecosystem: Environmental > Aquatic > Marine > Intertidal...
ACCGGCCCAAGCGACATTCAATACCTAGACCACCAGCCCGGCCACGTAACCTGACGACCAGGCCCACTGGAAATTGAAACCGCCCAGGTGACCGCTGACATCCAGCACCTCCCCGACGAAATAGAGTCCCGGCTGCTGCTTCGCTTCCATGGTTTGCGAGCTGATACCGTTGGTGTCCACGCCACCCAGGGTGACTTCAGCGGTGCGATAGCCTTCGGTGCCCGAGGGTTTCAGGGTCCAGGCATTCAATTGTTTTCCTAGCTCTGCAAGACGTTGATTACTGAACTCTGCCAGCGGTTTTTCCGCCTCCCCGGGCCACCACATGGATTGCAGTTCCAGAACCAGTGCCTTGCCCAGGTGTTCCTGCAGCAGGCTGCGCAACAGGTTTTTACCCTTGTCCTGTTTCATCAATATCAGCCATGGCGTGGCATCGATACCGGGAAGCAGGTTGATGGTAATGGTGTCACCGGGATGCCAGTAACTGGAGATCTGCAACATGGCCGGACCGCTGAGTCCGCGATGGGTGAACAGCATGCTTTCGTGAAAGGACTGGCCATTGCAGCTGACGCTGACGTCCGTTGACAGGCCGGACAGGCGTTCACAAACGGCTTTGAATTCATCGGTAAACATGAAGGGTACCAGGCCGGCACGGCGCTCGGTCAGGGCCAGGCCGAACTGACGGGCGATGTCATACCCCATGCCACTGCCGCCGAGAGTGGGCACGGACAGGGCACCGGTGGCCACGACCAGGGAGTCACACGCCATTGATTGGCGTATATCCGGTGCTGTCCTGGTAAACGTGACAGTTAACTGAAAACGTGGGCTCTCTTTATCCCCTGTTGTAATGTCGTGAATTTCACAGTCTGTGCGAATGCTGACACCGGCTTCCCGGCACTCGGTATGTAACATGGCCACGATCTGCTTTGCCGAGTCCCGGCAAAACAACTGCTGGTGTTTCCGTTCCTCATAATCAATGCCGTGTTTTTCCACCAGCTTGATGAAATCCCACTGGGTATAGCGGGCCAGGGCTGATTTGCAGAAGTGGGGATTCCGGGAAAGGAAATTATCGGGTTCGATACTGTAGTTGGTGAAGTTGCAGCGACCCCCGCCGGACATGAGGATTTTCTTGCCGATACGGTTGGCTTTTTCCAGGACCAGGACCTTGCGGCCACGGCTGGCCGCCGTCATCGCACACATCAGGCCGGCGGCACCACCACCAAGAATGATGACATCAAAGAACTGGGGATCAGCAGGGGAGGTGGACAAGAAGATTAACCGGCGCTACTTTTTTTCATAGGGGCATTATAGCCATTTAGCCATGCTGTCTGCGGTTTCTTTGTTCCGGGATTTGCAGGCATGGACTATTGATTCGGGAAAGGCTAGATTCAGGACATACAACCCTGTGTTACAGGGGGTGAAAGACAAGGGGGACATATGCCGATTTTCAATCTTCAAGTGAATGGACAACAGCAGGCCATCGATGCCGATGCCGACATGCCGCTGTTGTATGCCTTGCGTGGTGAACTGGGCTTGAAGGGCCCCAAGTTCGGCTGCGGCCTGTCGCAGTGTGGCGCCTGCACGGTCATCCTCAATGGTAACGCCGTGCGCTCCTGCATCCTGCCGGTCTCTGCAGCGGTCAACGGGGAAATCCGGACCCTGGACGGCCTGGGTACCGAGGACAGTCCGCATCCGGTGCAGGCAGCTTTTATTGCCGAGGAAGCGGCCCAGTGCGGTTATTGCACCAATGGCTGGATGATGACTGCCGCAGCAGCCCTGGAGCAGGACCCGAATCGCAGCGATGCGAAGATTCGCCAGATGCTCACCGGGCTCAAGTGCCGTTGTGGTACCCATATGGCGATCATGCGCGCCGTGCGCCGGGCAGCCGATGCCATGGCGCTGGGACAACCGGTGGCCGGAACGCAGGTCCGTGATTATGCGGAGGTGACCAATGAACAAGCCTGAGTTTACCGTGAACCAGGGCCGCCGTGCTTTTCTGGGCAAAGGGTCAGCGCTGGTTTTTGCCTGCAGCACCAGCGGTATCAGTATTCTCACCATGAATGCCAGCCAGGCCCAGACCCTGGCTGCCGAGCCGCGCGCCATCGGCCCCCAGCAACTGGATACCTGGCTGGCCTTTGACGACAACGGCCTGGTCACTGCTTTCTTTGGCAAGATGGACATGGGGCAGGGGGTGGATACCGCCATTGCCCAGGTGGTGGCCGATGAACTGGATCTTGCCGTCAGCAAGGTCAGTGTCGTGATGGGTGATACTCATCGTACCCCGAACCAGGGTGGTGCCAGCGGCTCCAGTGGTGTGCGCCTGGGTGCCAATGCCCTGCGCAATGCTGCCGCCGAAGCCCGCCGCATCTTCCTGCAACGAGCAGCGCAAAACCTGGATGTGTCTGTGGATTCCCTGCGTGTTGATGATGGCGTCGTGTCGGTTGCTGGTAATGCCTCACGCCAGGTGAGCTATGGTGAACTCATCGCGGACGGCTTTGCCCTTGAGCTCGACTGGAATGGCAGTTTCGGTAACAACCTGAATGTTACAGGCAGGGCGCAACCCAAAAGCGTCAGTGACTATCGTGTCGTTGGTACGCCGGTCGCGCGCAAGGATATTCCCGGGAAGATCATGGCCACCACGGAATACTGTGCCCATGTCAGCCTGCCGGGCATGCTGCACGCCCGGGCTGTGCGCCCGCCGGTGGCCAACCAGTTGCCGGTGTCCCATGATGAAAACTCCATTGCCGGCATTACCTCTGCCCGCGCAGTCAGAATTGGTGATTTCCTGGCCGTGGTGGCAGACACCGAATGGGCTGCCATCAAGGCCTCCCGCGAACTGGCAGTGACCTGGAGCCAGGCCGAGGCGCCGTTTCCGGCAATGGATACTCTGTTTGAGCATATCGAGGCCAGTCCTGCCACCGGCGACAGTGCCACCGGCGGATTTGGCGGGCAGCCTTATGAAACGGCGCCCACACTGGCTGCCATTGCGGCGGCACCGCAACAACTGGAGGCCACCTACCAGGTACCGTTCCAGTCCCATGCCCGCATGGGGCCTTCCATTGGTGTGGCCGATGTCAGTGCAGACAGCGCGGTGATTTATTCCGATACCCAGAAACCCCATGACACCCGCAGCGGCATTGCCCGCCTGCTGGGTATGTCCGATGAGCAGGTGCGGGTGGTCTGGAAACCCGGTGCCGGTTCCTATGGGCGCAGCGATGCCGATGAAGCGGCCTACGAGGCAGCCCTGTTGTCCCAATACCTGGGACAACCGGTACGTATGCAGTGGATGCGCCATGAAGGCCATGCCTGGGATCCCAAGGCGCCGCCCTGTGTCATCAACTGCCGTGCCGGTGTAAACAACAATGCCATAGCGGGCTGGTATTACCATGCCAAGGGCATGTCGGGTTGGGACGTCTGGTTCAATGCCGCCGATCCCAAGGATACCCTGGTCGGTCAGCTCACCGGTTACGAGCGGGAAGGCCGGTATAACTTCGGGGCACCTACCGAGTCCTATGATTTTCCCAACAGTGTGGCCTACTGGGAAACGATTGCGCCGTTGCAGGAAAAGGCTTCACCGCTGCGCACCTCCCACATGCGTGCCCCCCAGGAACCCCAGATTCATTTTGCCCATGAAAGCTTTATCGACGAGGTGGCCACAGCCACGGGCCAGGATCCCATCGCCCTGCGCCTGCGTTATTTGAACAATGAGCGCGAACGCGCGGTGCTGGAAGCGGTTGCCGAACTGTCCGGCTGGCAGGAAACGCCAGCGCCGCAGGGACAGCGCAGTGGTGAACTGCTGACCGGCCGGGGCGTGGCCCTGGCTACTGCCTTTGGCGGATTCGTGGCCACGGTCTGTGACGTGGAAGTGGAACCGGCCAGTGGCCGGGTCTGGGCGCGGCGCTTTTACGTTGCCCATGATTGCGGACTGATCATCAATCCGCAAAGCCTGCGCACGACCATCGAGGGGAATATCGTGCAGGGCTTAAGCCGCACCCTGTTCGAGGAAGTACGCTTTGATGAACAGATGGTCCGCAGCGAGGACTGGTTGAGCTACCCGATCCTGGATATCACGGATGCGCCGGAACGTATTGAAATCGCCACGATCAACCGACCCGACCTGCCGGCAGGCGGTGCTGGCGAACCGAGTCATGTGACCGTACCGGCTGCAGTCGCCAATGCCGTGTTCAATGCCACGGGTGTGCGACTTCGTCGTCTGCCGTTGTCACCGGAGTATGTCAGGCAGGCCCTGGCCTGAGGCCAGCAGTCATATCGTGAAATCCGGGGCAGTCATCAGTTGCTGCCAGGACAATGTGCTTTAAAAAGTGAGGAAGCCATGAAAAATATTGCCATACTCTTTGCGGGCCTGTTGCTTGTCACTGCTTCTGCCAGTGCGCATCACTCCTCTGACGGACGCTATGATTCCCGCAGTCTTACGGAGATAGAAGGAGTAATCACGGCAATCCGCTGGCGCAATCCTCATGCTCACCTGATGGTTCTGGTGACTGATGAGAATGGCCAGGAAATCGAGTGGGAAGTGGAAGGGGCCGGTGTCACGACACTTGCCCGTTCCGGTTTGCGGGAGAGCTTGTTCCAGGTGGGTGATCGTGTTCGTGTCGCCGGCTGGTCACCGGTTACAGCACGTCGTGAAATGTTCATGCAAAACGTGTTGCTGTCCAGTGGCGAAGAGTTTGTCACCTGGCCCAGTGCCAGTGTGCGCTGGTCCGAAGAAAGCCGCGGTGATTTTGCATTCTGGAGCCAGAATGAGGGTGATCGCTCACGACCGGAGGCCGGTATTTTCCGGGTCTGGAGTTCTTCGTTTGCATTGCCCGGATTGTTCAATCTCAGCAGGCTGGACACCAACGCATTCCCACTTACCGAGGCTGGACTGGCGCGCGTGGAAGCCTTTGAGGCGAGAGGCGAAAATCTGGTTTCCACCCAGGGTTGTACGCCCAAGGGCATGCCCCTGATCATGGAGCAACCCTACCCGATGGAGTTTGTGCGTGCCGGAGATGATATTGAATTACATATAGAGGAATATGATGCCGTGCGTCGAATCCGCATGGGCGTGGATGCATCGGCGGGTGAGAATGTGCCACCAGGTCCTTTCGGCTTTTCCACCGGACGCTGGGAGCGCGATACCCTCGTGGTGACAACAACACGACTCAACTGGCCGCTGCTCAACCAGTCCGGGGCACCACTGAGCGAAGAAGTGGTCCTGGAAGAACGATTCACACCGCTTGAACAGGGTAGCCTGCTCGATTACCAGCTAACGGTTACCGACCCTTTGATGTATACCGCCCCCGTAGAACGTGGAAAACAGTGGCTCTACCTGCCAGGGCAGGAAGTGCGACCCTATGACTGCACCGAGTCATTGTAGGGTCGCCGGATTCTGCCTCCAGGTGTTTATACGGGTGCAGGTTACATGCTGTAGCTGTACACCGGGTCCGAAGATGGCCAGAATCGCGCGGTATTGATCGGCAAGCCGGTAAAGAAGGCATTGATGGAGTGAATCTGGTTGCCCCAGACCTTGAAGGCCTCGTAGGTGACCAGGGCATTGCCCACCCCATAGGAATTGCCGGTATGGCCGAAGTTCATCCATAACAGGACGGTGCCGTTTTCTTCATCCACGGCGGCAACGCTGGTAAGAATGCCCGGATGGACCATGATGTTCTGGTCGTACAATTCCCCCCTTTGCGCCGCTATCCAGCCGTTTTCCACGCGATAGCAATCCGGTGCGAAGGGGGTTTCGCCATCCGTGAAATTGCCAATACGCAGCCCCTTGGGATAAGTCAGGGCGATGCGGACCATGTTGGCCCGATTCATTTTCTGGCCTTCAGGAATGGGATCGTTCATGCCGATGATGGGCTTGTCCAGCACCTCTGGCTGTATGCGGTCAGTCGGGGTGGTTCGTTGCACAAGCGTTTCGATGCCGGTAATGCTTGAGTTCTCCAGGTGCAGCAACACGGTGTACAGTATCTGGTTTTCACCTTCCCAGAATGCCACATGACTGGCTGCCACCTGTTTGCTGACATCCAGGTAATCCTGGCGAAAAGTCTGTTTGTCAGTCACCGTCTTCCAGATACCTTCTCCAAGCGTTGCCGCCTGCCCGTTAACGGTGTACTTGACCTCATCGGCCAGTGGCAGAGCGCTTGGATCGTGAGCTGCCAGTGCATCCACATATTGCGTGATGAGGTCGGCCATGCAGGCGCGGTTACACTCTGCAGCCGTGGCGGAGTTGGCTGAAAAAACCAGTGAAATGAAGCAGGCGACCGTGGCAATTCGAGCCAGGTGTCTCTTGATGATAGCAAGTGTCATGTGTACCCCCTTGAATTAGTGATTGAGTGTTTTATTGTTGTAGTGAATTCGTCCCTGGATTGTTTTTTGTTCAGTCCGGCTGGACTTGTTGCATGCCACTGTTGTTATCAAACACCAGGGACCGGGTTCCGGAAGGATAATAGATATTAAGCTGGTTGGTCATGTCGGGCCAGTAGTTGCGCATCATTTCATGCCGGACATTGAGTGGCCCCAAAAGGATGTCGCAACCGGCTTCCTGGTAGATATAGAAAAACTCGCCATCGAGTTCGGCGCCGACCAGCTGCAAGGGAATTTTCTCGCCCTGTTCATTCCACAGGGTAAAACTGTTACTGAACTCCAGGCTGACCCTGGCCCTGGCTTCCAGGTTGTCCAGACCGCCCAGGACCTGCAGGCGATTGCCCAGCGTGTGTTCCACGTCATGGGCATAGGTGCGGTGAATGATTTCTGCCAGCCCCGTGCGCTCATTGCATTCCATGGTGGTCAGGATGGTTTGCTCGCGGTGGGCCTGGACGCCGGGGGGCAGAGCAGCCAGCAACAGCACAGCAGCCAGTCCGGGGACAAGGGCATGAAGCTGCACACTGGATATCCTGAGGCTGCGCATAAAAGGCCTATTCAGGGTCGGTGGCTTCCAGGGGCATGTCGGTGCTTTCCTCGACGTCTTCACCGGTTTCAGCAGATTTCAGTTCCACCAGCATGTCGGCCATCATGTCTTTTTCATCGCTGTCGCCCTTGTATAGCTCGATACGGGAACGCTGGATTTCGCGCGGTATCCTGTTGTTGTCCAGGTCGGCATCGGCGATCTGCAGCAGCGGGTCCACCTCGACCGAGACAATCTCTTTCGGGGTAATGATCATGTGGGAAAGCGCCCTGGGGCTGTAGCGCCAGATCTCTGCCGGGATCAGGCGATATTCCTCGCTGCCATCGGCATATTCGATCTGCAGGGGAATGGGCATGACCAGTCCGCCCAGGTTTTCAAAGTCCAGGAAGTAGACGCGGGACTCTTCTTCAATGGCGCGGTCCAGCACCTCAAGCTCCCAGTCTTGCAGGCCCTCTCGAAAACTCGTGTAATCATTCCTGTCCTTGTTGGTGACAGTGAAAGGATCGTTTTCGTTATAGAAATCGTTCAGTTCCGGAAAACGCTCCACGCGCTTTTCTATATCGGCATTGCGTAACTGGGTCAGGGATATCGGTTCTTCGGCATCTTCCTCGCGATCCAGCGGAAACTCCTGTTCCGGATCCTGGGTGGAGACCTTGTATTCGCGCACATCGTTCAGGGCAATATCCACGTGATCGGTGGAGTAGAACCAGCCGCGGAAGAACCAGTCCAGGTCCACGGCAGAGGCATCTTCCAGTGTCCGGAACAAATCCGAGGGGGTGGGGCGCTTGAACATCCAGCGCTCGCTATATTCCTTGAACGCAAAGTCAAACAGCTCACGGCCCATCACGGTCTCGCGCAACACCACCAGGGCAGTAGCCGGCTTGCCATAGGCATTGTTGCCGAACTGCAGAATGGATTCCGAGTTGGTCATGATGGGGACCTGGTTGGAAGAGAGCATGTAATCCACCATGTTGGCCGGGTCGCCGCGCCGGGACGGGTAATCGTCCTCCCACTCACGCTCGGCCAGGAATTGCAGGAAGGTATTCAGGCCTTCATCCATCCAGGTCCACTGGCGTTCATCGGAATTGACCGTCATCGGAAAATAGATGTGGCCGATCTCATGGATGACCACGGAAATCAGCCCGTACTTGGTGCGTCGGGAATAGGTGCGCTCGCCGGTGTCTTCATCCTCGACGGGACGGTAACCGTTAAAGGTAATCATGGGATATTCCATGCCGCCGGATTCCCAGGCATTGACCGAGATGGCCACCGGGTAGGGATAGTCAAAGGAAAACTTCGAGTACACGTCCATGGTGTGGGCCACCGCGTGGGTGGAAAACGACGACCACAGCGGCTCGGCTTCCGGTGGGTAGAAGGACATGGCCAGCACTTCTTCCTCTTCAGCCCCTTCCTGGGTGTGAACCATGGCGTCCCAGATGTACTTGCGTGAGCTGGCCCAGGCAAAGTCGCGCACGTTGTCCGCGGTAAAGCGCCAGGTCACCATCTCGTCCGTGCCTTCCTGCTGGTTTTCCTCGGCCTCTTCCCTGGTCACGATAAATACCGGCGTGTCGGATTCCCGGGCCTGGTCGAGGCGGTCACGCTGCTCGTTGGACAGGACCTGGCCGGGATTCTGCAACTCGCCAGTGGAGGCCACGATATGGTCTGCAGGCACGGTCAGGGAAACATCAAAATCCCCGAATTCCAGGGTGAACTCACCGCGGCCGATGAACTGCTTGTTCACCCAGCCGTTGTAATCGGTATAGGCCGCCATGCGCGGATACCACTGGGCCAGGGCGTACTGGTAGGTATCGGTTTCCGGAAAATGTTCAAAGCCGCCACGGCCACCCCAGTTGTTGGTGTCCATGATGTTGTGCTCCCAGTCGATATCAAAGGTGATCGACTGGCCGGTGCGCAGGGGCTCTTCCAGGTCGATGCGCATCATGGTGCCGCTGATGGTGTAATCCAGGTCATCATTACGTTGGGCCACGCGCTGGATTTCAAAGCCGTATTCCCTGTCGGCAATATGTTGCTCGATGCGCATGCGGGAAAAAGAGAGCCTGTCCGCGTTGGTGGACGTGGCCTGCACATTGATGGAGTCTTCCCGAAAACGGTTCTGGTCCAGTTGCACCCACAGGTAGTTCAGTGTGTCAGGGGAATTATTGGTATAGGTGATGCGTTCACTGCCGATGATGCGCTGGTTGTCTTCATCGAGCGTGGCTTCAATCACGTAATCGGCACGTTGTTGCCAGTAGTCTGTGCCCGGGGCACCGGAAGCGGTCCGGTACGTGTTGGCCGTGGGCAGGATTTCATCCAGCTGGCGAAAGACATCCTCGAAATCGCCCTTGGTCTGCTTGGTCTGGGCCTGGACCAGGACAGGCAAGACCAATAACAGGGTGAGAAAAAGGGCAGCGCGTGGTTTGTGCAATACCGCGCGAAATGGCGAGGAGAGTGGAAAACTTGGCATATGATGTCCCTGTCAGAAGATGTCTTAATCAGGTGAGGTGTCGCGGGCAACCCGAAACAGCCCCTGAATTATAGCCTTCCAGGAGCCTCATTGGTATGCAGTGACGGTGTCAGCAGGAACGCGTGCTATCAGAAATGCAATGAGCGGATCAAGATGCCCGCTCGTGCCCGGCTTTCATCGACATCGCGGTCGACTTCTGCTTCTGTCTGTGTTGTCAGGACAGGCGCAGGTACTGGCAACAAGTCTGTTGAAGTACCTGATTTACCTTGGACAATGCTTTTCACGTGTGACCTTGGCCCGTGCTCCTGCCCGTTTGCGCTTCAGCTCATTAATGGTCATGTGAAAGAGTGCAAAACTGGCATAGCGATAGAAAAGAATGGAGCCCACCTTTCTTTCCTGTAAATGCGTTTTCATGTTGCCTCCGAATATCCCGTTTGAACTACAGTTCTGTTATTCCCGATACGATTGTTGTTGGTCTGCCGCCGGTTCAGGTTCAGCGTCTTTGTTTCAAGGTTTTGCTGAACTTGGAAACGACTCTATGCCTCTCAATACATAAATGGAAATGAAAAATAATTACCATATATATGAATAAAAGTTATATATAGGGGTGATATGTACCAGCGCAACGAAGTAGCGGTGTTATCAGGGAGTATTACTCAGGAGGTGATAATTGGACTGGAAGTGCGGGGTGCTGCGGGATTATTTACGTCAGCCATTCCCAGGCTTTTCCTGTTGAGTATCAATCAACCAGCAAATCAGACAACAATCCGATGGACAGGGCATATTTGAATGCCGGGTTATAGCGCATGATTGAGCAGAAGTTTCTGTATACCAGGTAGCCCTGGTCATCGCCGGGATCGGCAATGATGAGAGCGGCTGGGATTGAGCGGGTGGGCAGGTCATTGCCGTTTTCACTTCGCACGCCCAGTGCCTGCCATTCCTGCAGGTCGCGCCAGATACCCAGACTTTTGTAACTGGTGCAGTAGCGGTCCGGGGTCAGGCCATCAGCCTGGTTGCCGGTCAGTGTTTGTTCTCCCCCTGCCGGCAGAGTGACTTTGCGTCCCCAGGTCTGGTCGTCCTGCCAACCATAGGCTTTGAAATAATTGGCGATCGATGCCAGTACATCCGCTTCAGAGTTCCAGATGTCCTTGCGTCCGTCCCCGTCATAATCCACGGCCAGTTTCAGGTAGCTTTCGGGACTGAACTGGGGCTGGCCTGTGGCACCAGCCCAGGAACTTTTGAACACCTCGTAGTCGGGGAAACCGCTATCGAGAATTTCCAGTGCGGAAAAAAACTGGGCGCGGAACATTGCTGCACGGCGTTGATCTTAGGCCAGCGTGGCAAGGACATTGAAGATGGACTCGGTGATGGGAAAGGTACCGAAATTGGATTCCATGCCCCACAACGCAACCAGGAAACGGGGTTGCACGCCGAAATCCTGGCTGATGTTCGCTAGCAGGTCCTGGTGCTCGGTCATTCTGCGAAGGCCGTTATCTTCCTTCCACGCAGTTACCCTGGCGCCGAGATAGTCATCATAGGTCTGGATTTTTTCTGGCTGGGCGCGATCATTGTTGATGATGCGTTGGACAGGTGGCGTGATCTCTGAAAAAGCCAGGTCCACGGATGCCGCACTGAAGCCCCGCTCCAGCGCCTCGGTTTTCAATTCCGCCAACCAGGTGTCAAAGTCCTGCTGTTGGGCATGCAGCGGTGACATGAACACCAGGCAGCCGAAAACAAGGCTGGCTATGAGGGTCAGACTGGAAGTCCGCTTTTCCATGTTGCTTCCTGTAAAAAATACACAGGCTGCATTCTAGCTGAAAATATCAGGGCTGCCAGCGTGAAGCCGCTTCCAGGAATGCCTGCGTTTCAGCACCGGCGGCATTGTTGCCGGGCGGAAAATAACTGAGCTTGACCACGACAGTGTCAGTATCGGGATCAACAAAGACGTATTGTCCCTGCAACCCGATAGCGGAAAAGGCGTTATCACCCATCATCCACCACTGCAGGCCGTAGCCGCTGGGCTGGTCGGCATTGCCGCCGCTGGGGCGGGTGGACTGCCTGATCCACTCTTCTGAAACAATGCGCCGGCCATCGGCCACACCGCGGTTCAATACCATCTGTCCGAAACGGGCGAAGTCGCGCAGGGTGGCATTGAAACCGGCGCCACTGAACTCGCGACCCACGCCTGGCGCGCCGTCCATGATGTAGAAACCATCTGCTTCTGCACCCAGGGGCTCCCAGAGGCAGCGTTCCGTGTAGGCTGCCACACTCATGCCGGTTGATTGTTCAATCAGCCAGCCCAGTACGGCGGTATCAATGGTTTTGTACTGGAAGAATTCGCCGGGTTCATGGATACGGGGCAGGGTGCGTGCCACATCGACAAAACGGGCGGTGTTCTTCACCAGCGCAGCGATATGATTGCTGGCGGCGATACCGGGATTACCAAAGTCATAGCGTTCCTCGTAATCGACCCCGGAGCGCATCTGCATGACATGGCGAATGGAAACATCCTCGTAGCCACCGCCAGCCAATGCCGGCAGGTAGTCATCGATGGGTGTATCCAGTGAATCAATGTAGCCGTCTGCCAGGGCACATCCTACCAGGATGGAAGTCACGGACTTGGTCATGGACCAGCCGATGAAACGGGAATCCGGCGTGGAATTGTTGCGGTAGATTTCATTGACGATAACGCCGTCTTTCATGACCAGCAGGGCATTGGTATAGGTGCGCTCCAGGAACTCTTCGGCGCTGTAGGTTTCGCCGTTCCAGGTGTAGGTGAAATCCAGGTCCTGGTCATGGCGCGGCAGTTCCCAGACCGGACCACTGCGGGCGACGGTACGGGTAGTAAAGAGCTGGTCCATTTCCCGAAAGGCCAGGGCATTGACGTTGTCGTCGAGCATATGCCAGCGCAGGATTTGCACAGCCACCGGGACTTCAGAAGGGTGGTTCTGTAATGGGGGGGGCAACACCTGCTGGGCATTAAGATTGGCCGCTACCAGGGCAATATTGGTCGTAAAAAACAGGCTTTTGAGCAATTTCATGGGTGATCCCCTTTGTTGTACGGGCAGGCTGATTCGCGTTATCCTGCTTCTCTTTCAATTATCCCCGGCCGAGGAATGTTGCCATGCAACAGCCATCTGTGGAAGCCGAACTGGGCAAACTCGCTGACCTGTGCGGCTCTCTGCGCCTGCATGATCAGCCAGGCCAGGTCGCCGCTAATCTGCTTGATCCCATAGCCTCGGTGATTGGCGCTGAATCGGCAGCCTATCGACATCTCGATCTGCGGCAGGACAGGCCGCGCATAGCCAACCTGACCAGTATCGGCGTTGCCAATTCCGTATCAGACGACTACCTGGCCCATTTTCACCGCTTTGACCCTTTCCTTGAACGACTCACCAGTAACAAGGATGAGCTGGATGCCAAGGCTGACTTTGCGTTAACTGGCCAGGAATTCCAGTCCTATTTCCGTAAATTTCTCGAACCCAATGGGCTGGTGCATCATGCCGGTTTCATGCTCAGGGACAAAACGACACAGCAAGCCTGGATATTTAATTTCCACCGACCGGGTACCCGCCCTGAATTTGCCGCACTGGAGCTTGCCCGCGTCCGTCTTGTCGAGGCATGCCTGCAGGGTCAGGCTTCAAGTCCGGTTCCGGTAAACACCAGAATCCCCAAACACATTCATTTTTCTGCGCTGACTTCACGTGAACATGAAGTCGTCATGGCCGTGGCCAGCGGTTACGCCAACAAGGAGATTGCGCTGCGGCTGGAAATCAGTCCTCGGACGGTGGAAAACCACCTGCGCAATATTTACGAAAAACTTCACGTCAACACGCGTACGCAATTACTCTCCATCCTTCACACGCAAGACTATAGCCCGGCAGAATAAATTACCAAATAGGTATTTTCCCTCATGGACGCAGATTGCGTTCCAACCGGTTTTCGCCGGTTTTCCGCACATATGAGCAATTTCCGCTATTGTTCCCCGGTTTTCCTTGCTCTTCAATGGTGTGTCACAGGCACAGGTTTGTCGGTCCTGCCGGCCGCGTGCAGCCACTCCTGGTTTCCAACTTGAATTCACGACTAATTCGTCGAGGTGAGCAAATGAAAACGGATACATGTAACAGCACTTTGAAAACGGTGGCGATCTTCCTGGCCGGAATCCTGCCTGGTATTGCCATGGCCCAGCAGGCCGATCTCATCCTGGAAAATGCCCAGATCTACACACCGAATGGCTGGGAAGAGTCTTTGGCCGTGCGCGATGGCGTCATTGTCGCTGTTGGCAACGATGAGGAGGTGGCGACTCTTGCTGGTAATGCGACACAGGTTATGGATCTTGACGGGGCCACTGTCATGCCCGGTTTGCATGACCTGCATGTACACCCCATGGGCGCCGGCCTGTCCCAGTTCCAGTGTAATTTTCCCCAGGGCGCCGGCAGGGAAGCGCTGCTCAATGCCGTTGCCGAATGTGCGGCGAACAGGGAAGCAGGGGAATGGATCACGGGAGGGCAGTGGGATGCTGCCTCGTTCGGGACAGTCATGCATCGCAGCTTGCTGGATGAAGTGGCACCGGATAATCCGGTATCACTGGTGGACATCAGTGGTCACAGTATCTGGGTGAACAGTCGTGCACTTGAACTTGCCGGTATTACCAATGACACGCTGAACCCGCCGGGTGGCATTATCGAGAAAAACGCCGTGGGCGATGTGACCGGTGTCCTGCGGGAAAGCGCAGCTGGCCTGGTCAGGGGTATCGTACCACCCGTGTCCGAGGAACAGGTGAGGGAAGCCCTTTACTGGTCATCCCAACTGATGCTCTCTTATGGCATTACCACCTACACCGATGCCGGTGTTGGCGGTCCTGCGCTGGCTGCCTATGCCGAACTGTCGGACCAGGGGCGGCTGCCCCAACGCATCAATACCTGCATGATGTGGCGCGGGGGTGCCTTTGGCGGCAATGACAATGGCGGCATGCCTGAATACGTTGCCGACCGTAACCTGTATGCCCGTGATCGCCTGCGACCCGATTGCATCAAGATTGCCCTGGACGGTGTGCCTACTGACGGCCATACCGCTGCCATGGTGGATCCTTACGAGGACAGTGACGAGCGCGGCATTCTCATGGTCCCGGCAGCCGAGCTTGCCGACCTGGTGACGCGATGGGATGCCATGGGCTTCCAGGTCAAGATGCATGCTGCCGGTGACGGCGCTGTGCGGGCGGGACTGGATGCCATTGAGGCAGCGCGCAATGCCAATGGTTTCAGTGGCCGCCTGCATGAAGTGGCCCATAACAGTTTTGTCAAAATGGACGATATCCGGCGTGCCCGCAGCATCGGGGCTACCTTCGAGATGTCACCCTATATCTGGTACCCCAATCCCATTATTCCGGATATCGTCAACGCCGTCGGTGAGCAGCGCATGCAGCGCTGGATACCGGTGAAAGATGCCATGGAAGCTGGTGCGCTGGTGGTGCCTGGTTCTGACTGGCCGGTAGTCCCCGGCGTCAACCCGTGGATCGGCATTGAAACACTGGTGACACGCCAGGCACCGGGTGGTGTTGGTGAGACATTGGGTGAGGCAGAAAAAATCACCCTGGAGCAGGCGGTGGACATGTTTACGGTCAACGCCGCCAGGCAGGTGGGTCGCAGTCATCTCACCGGAAGCCTGTCGCAAGGCATGCTGGCAGACATGGTGGTCATTGATCGAAACATTTTTGACATTCCGGTCACCGAAATTCATGACACGCAGGTTATGATGACCTGGATTGAGGGTGAGCTGGTCTATGAAGCCGAGTAAAAGGGGAAAGCTATGGGAATAGTGGCAAGGATAAAAAACAGGGCTGGTAAGTGCCTGGTGGTGATAACCCTGGTATTGCCGCAGGCTGCGATATTACAACCTTCAGCAACACCTTCCCATCCCATGGATGCCCTGACCCCTTCAGAGATTGAAGCCGCCGTCAGCATTTTACAGGATGCCGGACGCGTCACTGCCAATGCACGCTTTCCCACCCTGACCCTGCTGGAAAACGACAAGGCCGATGTCTGGTCCTGGCAGGAAGGCGAGGCTTTTACCCGTCGCGCCTTTGCCATTGTGATGGAAGATGGCAGCGTCTTCGAGGCAGACATCAACCTGACCGATGCCAGCGTGGAAGACTGGCGTGAAGTACAGGGTGTACAGCCGCGTGTGCTGCTGGAAGAAACTGATGTCACCGGCCTGTTGTGGGCCGACCCACGCTGGCAGGATGCCATGGCTGCCCGCGGTTTTGCGCAGGATTCGGCCCTGTTTTGCACCCCATTAACCCCGGGGCCTGTACTGCCTGCCGAGTATGCGGGCCGCAGGATTCTTTATTCATCCTGCTTTGATGCCCGCGATGAAGATGTCATGACCTTTGGCCTGCCTATCGAGGGCCTGATGGGCATTATCGATGTCGGTAGCGGGGAAGTACTCGATGTCATCGACCTGGGTGTTGTACCCGGTACCACCGACAGGCCGAGCCTGGCGTATGAAGATTCCAGCGGTTACCGCCAGGCAATGAAGCCGGTCACCATAGAAACCCCTGAAGGTTCGAATATTGAAATAGACGGCTCCCTCATTTCATGGGATAACTGGCGCTTTCATTTGCGCACGGATCAACGGGTCGGTCCGGTGGTGTCCCTGGTGACCTATGATGACCAGGGTCAAGAGCGTCCGGTGGCCTACCAGCTATCAGTCTCGGAAATGTTTGTGCCTTACATGGACCCGGCAGCCACCTGGTCCTGGAAGGCCTACATGGATGTGGGAGAGTACGGGTTTGGCCTGCTATCCAGCAGGCTGCAGCGTGGTGCCGATTGCCCGGCTTCTGCCATCTACCTGGACCAGGTGGTGGCCGATGATGCCGGCAACCCGCTGGTGCTTGAAGACAGCACCTGTGTCTTTGAAAGGCCCCTGGGCAGTCCCCTGTGGCGTCATGTGGGTGATAACGCAACGGCGAGTGTGCCGGCCGTGGAACTGGTTGTCAGGATGGCACCGGTGGTCGGTAATTACGATTACATGGTGGATTATGTGTTCAGCAAGGCCGGTGATATCGAAGTCAGGGCGGGTGCTGCCGGCATTGATGCCGTCAAGGCAGTGGCGGCCCAGTCACTCGCCGATCTTACGGCAGGCGCTGATACGACTTATGGCAACATGATTGGCAACGGCCTGGTCGGGGTCAATCATGACCATTTCATTTCTTTTCGTGTTGACCTGGATATTGATGGTCAGACCAACAGGACAATGTATGACAGGGTCGTCACGGAAACATTGCCGGCAGCCAACCCCCGACGCAGCCTGTGGCGTGTCGAGGAAGAAACGGTCACCACGGAAGGCGTGCTGGAGCAGGGGGAACATGGCGGTTACCTGCGCATCGTCAGCAGCAGCCGGGAAAACAACCTGGGCCATGCCACCGGCTACCAGTTGTATCCCGGTCACAATGCCACATCTGTCCTGTCCGCGGATGATCCCCTGCAGGAGCGTGCAGGCTGGTCGGCCAATCCGGTCTGGCTGACCCGTTACGCACAAAATGAGCTTTACGCGTCCGGGGATTACCCGAACCAGAACAACAACGTGGACGGCCTGGTGCAATGGGCACAGGGCGAGGAAAGCATCGATAACCAGGACGTGGTGCTCTGGTACACAGTGGGTTTTCGCCACATCACACGTTCTGAAGACTGGCCGGGCATGCCGACGCTGTGGCATTCATTCCGCCTGCGCCCGTTCAACTTTTTTGATGGCAGCCCGGTCATGGATGTGGTGCCGGAATAAAATTACCATGGGCAGGAGTTAGTCCCTGGACCGGGTTTCCATCACACCATATGTTGGAGATATTTCATTGAAAACGTCGCTAAACAAATTACTGCCAACATGTTCATTGCTCCTGGTTATCCTGTTTGCCGGCAATACTGTTTCAGCACAGTTGCTGGAATTACCGGAAATCAGTACACCGGTGCCCGTGACGGCAACGTCACATCCCTTGCTGGCAGCCAACCACCAGCAGGTACCCCTGGACCTGGCCGATTACGGTTATGTTGAGCAGGAATACCTGCTGTCAGGTGAGGCGGGCGTTTATGACTGGCCGTCAGGTGATGGTACCGATCCTCTCGAGCCACTGGCCGCCGGTCCGTACCAGACCCGCATCCTGGTCCGGCGTCCGGCAGCAATCTCTGCAGCCAGCGGGGTGGTCATCGTCGAGGCCCTGAACCCGTCTTCGCCGGTGGACCTGCCCATCATGTGGGCAGAATCCCACCTGCAGTTCATGGCTGATGGCGTGACCTGGGTGGGTGTGACAGTCAAACCCAATACCATGATAGCCCTGAAGCGTTTTGACCCGGCCAGGTATGCTTCCTTGTCCATGGCCCACCCGGAAAACGGTCCCACCTGTGCTGCCAGTGCCATCAACTCCTGGTCCAATCCGACCACGCCTGACGATGAAACCGGCCTGGCCTGGGACATACTCACCCAGCTTGGGCTGCTGCTGAAAAGTGACAGTGCCGATAATCCCGCTGGTGTGCCAGCACAACGCCTGTACATGACCGGGCAATCCCAAACAGCGGGTTATGCCCGCACCTATGCCACGGTTTTTGCCCGGGCGATTGAAAATGACCTGGGTGAGCCCCTGTACGACGGTTATTTATACAGCGGCAGTCCGCCCTGGCAGGTGCCCCTGTATCAATGCATGGAAGATTTTCCGGAAGGTGATCCACGCCTGTTGACCGGACCTGCCGGTGTGCCGGTGATTGAGCTTTTTGCACAGGGAGATATCGGCACAAATATCGGGGTCAGGCGCCAGGATTCAGAGTCACAGGACGATCTATACCGGCGTTATGAAGTGGCCGGTGGTGTGCACGTGGATCCCTGGGAGGGCCGTTCATCACCTTCCGATGAAGACATGCTGCAGGCTGTCGGTGGCCTGGGCGCTGA
>Ga0181591_10001860_pt1 | contig 18302 bp, 37 predicted proteins | sample 071ome_33_FD_133757 | JGI IMG/M metagenome (GOLD analysis project Ga0181591, IMG submission 133757) | Coastal salt marsh microbial communities from the Groves Creek Marsh, Skidaway Island, Georgia - 071412AT metaG (megahit assembly) | ecosystem: Environmental > Aquatic > Marine > Intertidal...
AACGACATTCCGATGTCGACAACCTGGGTGTTCGTAGGTTTGTTAGCGGGTCGTGAGTTAGCAATGGCAACATACTTTGGTAAAAAGAAAACCAAATCAGTGTTTCCACTAGTGGCAAAAGACTTTGGTAAGATGATGGTAGGATTAGGTGCTTCAGTTGCTCTAGTGCTAATGGTACATTATATTATTCTACCAAACGGACTATAAAAAAAAATAAGGGGGGCTTTTTAGCCCTCCTGGATCTTTTCTAAATTAGCAATATAATTTGTCATTGAATGATCTGAAAAGTTATCAACTCCGCCTTGTTTTAGACCCATCCACATTCCACGCCAACGATCTTTTACTCTGCGCAAACCTTTTAAGTTTGGACGATAATATCCGTTTGAGTCCATATAGTGTTCGCAGCCATCATGTTTGTATCCCATAATAGCAAACGGTACCCGTGTAACAATATCATTGTTGTTAACCCAACGCTGATGTTTACAGTTAAGACTGTTTACAAATTTACGCCAACCTGTGCGTGGTGATCCGTATGTATAAACTTCTTCAATGTTTGGCATGTCTGGGTCATCTTCACAACGGCTTGCCATGATAGTTGTCATAGCAGCACCTAGGCTGTGTCCACAAAACCAAGCCTTGCGAGTTTTTCCACACTCACGTAAATCTTCTAGTACCATTGGCCAAAGCTCGTCTACTTCTGCTTTAAATCCATGATGCACACGACCTACTGTTTCTGCCATAACTGGTGCCGCTTTTAAATCTGCTTTAATGTCATTAAACTCACTGGGCTGTGTGCCACGGCAAGCAATTACAATATCATTCTTGTTTTGGAATCTGTATGCTTGTGCACCTGCTTTGTTGTAAAATTCTATTTCGGTAAAACCTAATGCTTTCGCATCTTTTTTGACTTGTTTAGTATCATCACTATATGCAATACTAGCAAGTTTAGCGAATAGAAGGCTCCGCTGTCTAAAATTCATGTCTGATATCATTGTCATTCTCCTCAAAATTATTTATTGACAAAAACATAAAAACAGCATATATTGGTACTATTAGGAGTTATTAATGGATATTATGATTGCAGGTTATGGTTTTGTGGGTCGTGCTCATGAAGCATTACTTAAAAAACAACACAATGTTCCAATATACGATCCAAATTTAGGATATGGTAATTGGTGGAAAAATCCAGATGGTGTTATCATTTGTGTAAGTACGCCTGAAGCAGATGACGGTAGTTGTGACATGTCGAATGTATATTCGATTATTGAAGATGTACCACCCGATGTTCCAATCTTAATCAAATCAACTATTAGTCTTGAAGGTTGGAGACAGTTAAAATTCATGTTTCCTAATCATAAACTCGCATTTAGTCCTGAATTTTTACGTGCTGCAACAGCCATAGAAGATTTTTTGAATTCTAGACTAATTTATATTGGTGGGGATAGTGTGTCTTTTTGGCATGCATTGTTTAGGGTTGCTTTTAATGATAGCGAATTTACAACACAAATCGGTGACCCTGAAGGTTTAATTCTTGCTAAGTATTTTCGTAATGCATTTTTAGCAACAAAGGTAAACTATTTTAATCAGATACACGATCTATGCAAATCAGCTGGAATTAATCCAGAAGAGGTACTGCATGTTGTATCTTCGGATGAACGTATAGGCCATAGTCACACTCATGTTTTCAAAGAGCGTGGATTTGGGGGGCATTGTTTTCCAAAAGATACGTTAGCAATATTACACACAGGTGAAACATATGGTGTAGACTTGACAATTATCCGAGAAGCAGTAGAATACAATAAACGAGTAAGGAAAGAGTAATGTTTCCAAATTTTGAAAATATGACAGTCGATCAAATGTTAGAAAAACAAATTGAACTTAAACAAAAAGTAGCACAGGCCATATCTGCTGGCATGAGTCCACAAATTGTAAGTCAAATGCAAAACATGTTGGATCAACTTATGATTGAATATAAAAGTAAAGTAGCAAATGAAGCAGAACAACTACGGAAAGAACGTGCTAGCGATGAAGGAATTGATCCTGACGAATTTGACATTTTGAATATTGGCGATGTTGAATAATAATAACGAAATTATCGTTACAGAAAATGACCTAGTAGAAATGATGCTACTAGATGTAACTCCACATACGGTAACAATGACAGATACAAGCGTAATTGATAGATATAATCATTTTTGTAGTTTATTTCTAATAGATAGTAATATAGACATAGAAACTCCTGAAGATGGTTCAGATAAGTATAGTTATAAAAATGTCGATAATTGGTACATGCCTGAAGAATATAAGGCACTTGATATAGAAGAATGGTTATTTGCAAAAGTAATGCAAGAACTTCAAAATGTTTCAACTGACTTTGTATACAATAGTTCACAATGGATTAGAGTAGAACAAGAATTAAATGAATACAAAGAAAGAGGGCTATTGCCACTTTTGAGGTATATGACATACTTGGTAGACTTTATGCGAGAGAATGAGATTGTATGGGGTGTAGGACGTGGATCAAGTGTTGCGAGTTATGTGTTATACTTAATCGGCGTACACAGGATTGACAGTGTTAAATACAATTTAGATTTTAAGGAATTCTTTAGATGAGCAGAAGTGTAAGAACAGCAAAGGGAAAAGTTATCGACATGGCTGCCCTAGCTGCAAAAAACGAAACAGTAAAAGCTGTTGGTAATGTTTTAATGAATGCCCGTGGTGATAGATTAAACTCAGATGGTAGCGTTCGTTACACTGCAGAAGAAATCGCACGTGCAGACCAAAATAGTAAACAACCACCTAAACAAACTGCAATTAGTGATCCAAAGCCATTGCAGCCCAAAACAGTTGCGGATCCTGAACCGCAACCCGAACCAATTGCACCAGAAATAGAAGAATTTTCAGAACCAGAAATGCCAACTGTTGAACCAGAACCAGAAGCGGTTAGTAAAATTACTCGTACAAGAGAAGATGGATCGCAGTATATGGAAATTGAATATGACGATGGTAGTATTGAAACGTTAGAAATAAGCGAAGAGGAATAGAATGAAACAAGTAAGAGCAACAGCCAACAGCGTATTGGCATTTTTTGTTAATCCGCCTGGACAACGTACAACTGACGGCGGTGTCATTATGTTAGATGATGACGGTAATACAAATGGTATTCGCACTCGTTATTTTGAAATTCATGATGTGGGCGAACGCACAGAAGTTGCACAAGATATTAAACCAGGTGACCTTGTTGCAGTAGCACACGGACGTTGGAGTCGTGGATTTGACGTACAAGCAGAAGATGGACGTAAAATGTACGCATTAGATCCAAAAGATATCTTAGGCATATATGATGGTCCAAAAGAACATCTAATGAACTTATGAGTAATATAGTTACATTTAAACCAAGAACATTCAATGTATTATTTAATTTGCCTGATGAAAAAATAATACATATGACCAAGCGTGGCAGTGACGAAGTCGCTATTCAAATTGATGGTGAACACGGCACTGCCACCTTAAAAGCAACTACAAAACATGCTGCTGAAAAAAAAATAAAAAGTATATTTCCAACATGTATTATTATTGATGTTATAATCAATGAAACGACTTAAAAATTTCATAGCATGGTATCGACACTTAAGACAGGAAGGTGTTCGAATCTACGGTGGTAATCAGGTTGACTTAGCTTGGTATGCACGTTATAATAAATTCAACTGTTTATGCTGGGCCTGGAGCAACAGCAAAACTCACTATACAAATGGAAAGTATTTTAAATGAAAGACATCTGGGTAGAAAAGTATCGTCCTAAACAAGTAAATGAATATGTATTTAAAAACGCTTCACAAAAGCGTATGATACAAGGATGGGTTGCTGATGGTGGCATTCCACATTTGTTGTTTAGTGGCAGTGCTGGCACAGGAAAAACAACATTGGCAAGAGTTCTTATAAATGAACTTGGAGTACAAGACGCTGATTTATTGTTTATTAACGCAAGTCGAGACAATGGTATCGAACATGTACGCCGCAAAATTACTAATTTTAGTGAGACTATGGCATGGGGCGACTTTAAAGTTATTCTACTAGACGAAGCTGACTACTTGTCTCCAGATGCACAGGCTGCATTGCGTGGTGTTATGGAACAATACCATACTAGTGTACGTTTTATTCTTACATGTAACTATGGTAACAAGATTATTCCTGCATTGCAAAGTCGGTGTCAAATATTACAAATTCAAAAGCAGGATCAAGTTGAGTTTACTGCAAGATTAGCAGAAATTTTAATTGCAGAAAACGTACAGTTTGAATTAGATTTGCTTGACACATTTGTTAAAGCAACTTATCCAGACATGCGTAAGACTATTAACAACTTGCAGGCGGCTACAATTGATGGTATTTTAACAGAGCCAGAGTTAACTGATGAAGACACAACATGGCGTGTTAAAATGGTTGATTTGTTCAAACAAGGCAAAATTAGTGAAGCACGTAAGATGATTGTAGCAAGTGCTCGTACAGACGAATATGAAGATATCTATCGTTGGCTATATGACAACTTAGAGCTAATTGCTGACACAGAAGAAAAACAAGACGAGGCTGTTATTGTTATTCGTAATGGTTTAGTTAAGCACGTGAGCGTTGCTGATGTTGAAATTAATCTAAGCGCCACACTTATTGAGTTACAAATGCTATGAATCAAGTAATATTTGTTGCATTAAAAGAAGAATTTCCTTTTAGTATGAAGCCAAAGGGCATTGAACTTGTCTATACTGGTATAGGAAAGATTAATGCAGCAATAGCTGTAGCAAAATACTTAACAGTTAATCCACATGTAGAAAAAGTATACAACTATGGAACAGCGGGTGCATCAGATGACAGTGTTTCTGGAGAGTTACTTGAAGTCGGTGCTGTTATTGAACGTGATATGGATCTTACACCATTAGGGTTGAATCCTTATGTTACTAAAGAGTCACAAGTACCTTACATTTACACATCAAATCGTGACACTGAGATTGTTTGTGGTACTGGTGACAGTTTTGCAAGACCAAATCCACCAGATTACCATATTGTAGATATGGAAGCATATGCTATTGCAAGTGTTTGTAAATCCTATGGTATACCATTTTACTGTTACAAGTATATTAGTGACACAGATTCAGATGTGGATCCAGGCGAGGCATGGAAAGAAAATGTGTCAAAAGGTGCAAAAAAGTTTAAAAAAATCTTCTAATAATTGTTGACAATATAATATATATGCATTATATTGATATATGTAAGCAATAAAGTTTACACTAACCGCTCATTCCAGAGCATTATAAAATATAAACCGTAAAAGGAAATACAAATGAAAATGCAATTTATGCAAGAAACTCGCACAGAAAATGCGACATACGCTGCAAGTGTTAATGAAAAGTTTAACACAGACAGAGATGAAATCCTAACATTAGAAAAACGATTTACTGAATCGCTAATGGCAAAAGATCCAGATTTAGCTGAATGGCTAACAGGAATGTTACAAGAATTCCGTGATCGTTATCCCCAATATGAAAAGTTTACAGACATGTACCCAGATATGGTACAAATGGCTCCTCAGAAAAAGGACCGTATTAAACTTGGGCAATTACTAATTAATGCTACTATCCAACGAGAAACAGATATTGACTGGATTGTAGATATCTTGGGTAAATTTGATCCGTTCTTTGTAAACATCATTCGTATCTACCCTAGTGAAGAAAAAGACAAGTATCTTATTTGGGACGGTGCACACACAACATACACACTAATTTGTTTAGCCATGTATGCATTTGGCATGACATGGGACGAAGCAATGGAACTTGAAGTACCAGTTGCTATCTATCCAGGAAAACGTGTTGCTAAACTGCGCCAACGGTTCATTGGCGTACATGATAACACAATGACCAAGCCGCTAGACAAAATTGATTTGTATATGCAGTATGTGTGGGCAGTACGCAACAACGGAGACACTGATCCATGGTCCATGCGTTTTGAAGAGATTCAGACTGCAATGGAAGAATTTGATTGCTTCTTTACACATAGCAAATTTGGTAATACTGATATGCCAGGTGCTATTAGCCGTCCTTCAGAAATTTTCCCTACAGGACGAGATGTAAACAAATGGAAAAGTAGTGTACTGCGCCGAGTATTCCAATATCACAATTTAAGCAATCCAGACGCTCCAATTGAGCCCCTAGAAATCGACAATATGGCACACATCTTCCGTGCTTGTGACCAACAGGGCATCGTAGTTGATGATGATTATGTTAAAGCTGTTGTAAAATACTTGGGTGTTGTAACAAATAATACTTGGGCAAAAGGCTATAACCAGACTCGTAACAAGAAGCACAAAATGGTTATGGATGCTTATCAGGGTTGGTTAAAGCGCCAACATTACCGTATTCGTGAGAACTACAATACACGTTGTAACCAAACAGAAGTTGCTCCAACTTGGTTGTGTCAGGCAATAGAGGCTGCTGGCTTCCCATTCGAACTACCAGTGTTTATTGGTAAGTATGCATACGACTTTAATGACAAAGAGTTGGGAGTTTAAAAATGGCATTACGTGATCCTAAAATGGATTTGCTAAAGGAGGGCCTTGCCCTCCGTAAAGCAAGAAAAACTCGTTGTACAGTTGAAGGATGCAATAAATTCTTAACAGCATATCAAGGACCAGGTAGTGATACATTGTGTCGTGATCATCAGAAAAACTTAGCTGAATATGGCGGTATGGCAACTACTAAAAAGGTATACAGTCACAGTCGTGAGACACATTGTTCAAGTTGTGGTTATACACCATATAGTGATGAAATGATACAATCAGTAGAAGATCCTAAAATGCGTAATCAAATTATTCGCTATGTATTGCATGTAGACCATATTGATGGTAACCATCAAAATAATGCACCTGAGAACTTACAAACATTGTGCAGCCGGTGTCACAGCATTAAAACTGTAATTAATGGAGACACATTGTCACCAAGTAATCAGTTTAAAGAAAACGCTGCAATGTAAAAAAAATTATAACTCATTGAAAAGGCAGAAAACTTTTTTGCCTTTTCTACTTGACCAATGCGTCTTGATGTACTATATTATATATGTAAGTTAGTTAAACGGAGACACCAAATGACAGTAGCAGTTGATAACACCGTAGAAACAATGCAGTATTGGTTCGAAATGCAACAAGATGAAGGTTTTGAAACTACTTGGAGCATTTGGGAATGTTCAAATATTGATCAAGAACTTTTTACCAACAACAGCCATCGTGTTTATTATCGTTTCATTCGTGGCGATGCTACAATGGAAGAAATCCAAAATGACACTGCTTGGGTAGAAGTTAGTGCTTTTACTGCTGGTGGTACAGTGCGTGACTTTTGGCGTGCTGCAGAGTCTTGCTTTCAACAAGCAAAGCAACAAGGTGATTGGCACACTTACATTGAAGACTTCGAACTAGATGAAAATGGTTTTGAACTAACAATGGGGTCATAATATGAGAGTTGGACTTATACTCACTATACTGATGTTTGGTGCAGTAATCGGTGCACTAGGTCATGCAATCTATAAAGGCATTATGTTACCTGATGTCCATTTCAGTTACAGCACAAACGAATGTGTTGAAGTAATTAACTATATGCCTAATCACAACTTTGATTGTGATAACCTTCCTTTCCGATTCTTTCATGTATGGGTAGAATAATGATACGTATTGATGGACTTACTGACAAACAGGTTGAAATTCTAGATAAGTTGTGGGCCTGTGACACAACAGAAGAAGTATTTGAATGGATGACATCACTAGATGATGACACATTTCGTATGGCAGTAACACTGCAAGAAATGGTAATCGATTCTATGTTAGAGCAGCCTGCTGAAGATGACGTAAGTATGGCACAAAATATGTTGCGAAACATTGGTGTAAAATGCTAGACGATTATGCAGCCGAAATATTTGCTGATAACATAAACATGATGGTGCCATGGTATTTGATGGCATCATATGCTTACTACAAAAAAGATGAACCTATACTCAGTGATGCGTTTTTTGACTCAATGGGTAAAACTATGTTGGAGAGATGGGATGACATTGATCATTTTCACAAGCACCTTATTACTGTTGATGACTTACAAGCCGGAACCTATCTTGGCGACTATCCCAGTCGTGTCGAAGGTGGACTCGAAGATTTACTTGAACACCAAAAAAAGATGAAAAAAAAGTGAATTTTTTTCAAAAAAACACTTGACATCACCAAGACGTCTTACTATATTATATATGTAAGCAGAAAAAAAGAGGTTACTATGCAAATCACTGATATCACAACCGCTGTTGAAACACTTGTCGAAGCTATCAAAACTGATTATCGTGGCTGGATGCTACGTGACGATGAGTATACTAGTGTTCAAAAAGACATGGTTGACCGGTTCGAAGATGGCATTGGTTATACTGTTGGTAAGAAATATATCAAGATTACCAAAGAGAATAACGGCTGTGTTTGGGGCTTTGTTGTTAAAGAAGATGGTCCTAAGTTTAAAAAAGGCGACATCTTAAAAGCAGCAGGATGGAATGCGCCTGCGACGAACGCTGCACGTGGTAATGTGTTTGATGGTTTCAGCATTAACTGGACTGGTCCACATTACTTGAAATAATTATTGACACTGTAGCGCAGTTGTGCTACAGTGTTTTTGTAATCCACTAAAAACGAGGTTTAAAATGACAGAAGTTTTCGCAGATATCGAAACTCTTAAAGACGTTCTCATTGCATGGGAGGAAGGTGCTTCGGATGAGAAGCGCATGGCACGGGAACAACTTCGTCGGATGATAGAGCGCAAAGAGCGTGAAGTAAAAATGTTTGAGGCTGACCTCGAACAAATGTTTGAAAATGTTCCAGTATAAGGAGACTCCCATGTTTAATTTGGACACTAAAAATAAAAACTACAAGTTTAGCTCAGGGCTAACTTATGATGAAGCTGATGCACTGGTAGAGCACTATTGCTCACAATACGCAGATGATACTGATATATTGATCGCCGTACTTAAAGTGCATCTTAAAACTGCAGTACGTGATAGCAAACACTTTCGTAATGTGGTTGGCGCTTGCATTGGTGACAATGCTCGTGCTGCATGATTAAAGATTGGTCAATAAAAGAGATTAAGGCCCAAGTAGACAAAATTGCTTGGGCTGAATCCGATCCAAGAATGGACGGATATGTTAACTGGGGTTGCAAAGAAGATTTGTATTCACTATATTGGTATATTCAAGATAAGTTAGAAGATTGCAGCACATATGGTACTGTAGAAGCAGATTTATTAGAACGCCGTAGAGAACGGCTTATTATTCGTAAACTTGGAGGCGACCTTGAAGACTAAAGAACTAGGAACTAATCTTGCAGAAATTTTGAATAACTATAACCATCCGTTATTCGATAAGGCATTTCAAATGATTGATGATAAGGAATTCTATGATGAAAAATTCACCAATAAACACACTACAGCAATTGATGGCGATAACAGCCGAGGAATGCGGAGAGCTTACTCAAGTGTGTATGAAGGTTATCAGAAGACATGATCAGATAGATCAGTTAAAAACTGACGAAAAATACAAACAAAAATTGCTGGAAGAAGTAGGTGATGTTTATTGTATGATCGACTTAATAATCGATCATGGATTACTTGATGAAGATCAAATATATCAAAGAGCGCAAATAAAGCGTGAAAAACTTAAAACATGGAGTACTTTAATCAATGAATGATGGTCGTATTACACTTAAAGAACTAATTGCATTTATGGAAAGCTGTACTATTAAGCTCAGAGATGCTAGTGAAGATGATGCTGCATTTTACTTTGAGCAAGTTGCAGACTTTGTTCGTAAAAATCCACATAAAGGATTGCAAGAAGATGTTGGGAGAGTTCTTGGTTTATGAAGTCAAAATTGGTTGTTTTTGGGGACAGCTTTGCCGACGGAAAAAATGCAGATACTTGGATTTCTAGATTAGCGATTCAAAACAATTGGGATCGAGAATCTTTTGGTTTAGGGGGCACTGGTCCAATATATGCAATTGAAAAATTTTTTGAATATGTTGAATCTGGAAAAGATTTTGACATTGCAATTTTCTGTTGGAGCGAACCATCAAGATTACACCATCCTAAAATTAGAGATCTTAACAGTCACACTAGCCAATTTATTCCCAAAAATAAAACAAAAGATGAGATAGCTGTCTATGAAGCATCAGGACAGTATTTAAAACACTTTTATAGATCAGACATCGGGCAGTTACAGCTCAGTGGTGTGTTGCGTTGGTTTGATAATTATCTAAAAGAAAATTTTTCAGACAAACTGTTTTTTCACTTTCAATGTTTTAATTCTTCCCTGAACTGGATGCCTGGAGATGAAGAAAATTTTTCTCCAAAAGATATTAAAAATTGGTTTCTTCTCCATCTTTTTGAAAGTGGCATAACTGCATATCCTCCACTTCTTTACCTGAGCATTAATGATCCCAATTTTGTTGCATTTGGTGACGAATACGACAAGCAGAGACACGGGCATTTGGGAGCACAGCAACACATATCACTAGCTAAGTTGTTATCAGATTATGTAAATGATATTAGTCGTAACCCTAATTGGAAAACTATAATAATATCTGACACTGGGGAGATACAACATCTTTATAATTCTTTTCCTGGCAAATGGATACCTGACTTAGAAGCTTACAATTTGGCAATGCCAAAATGAAAAAAAAACAAAAAAAAGTGAATTTTTTTCAAAAAAACACTTGACTTCACCAAGACGTCTTACTATATTATATATGTAAGCAATAAAGAGGTACACAATGATTCATTCACTAGTAGAAGCTCAAGTTCGTGAAGCAGTTGCAAAAGACGAAAATCGCAATGCAGATGGTACTATCAACTGGAACTTTGTTGATGCGGATTGCTATATGAGCGGTGTTAACAAGTTCTTTAAAGATGATGCTGCATACTATGAAGCGTGGGATGATATTTGCTTCAACATCGATCTTGAAGAGTCATTAAAAGAGATGTCAGAAACAGGTGTGCAGTTGGAGATGGAAGTGTAAATGAGCAAGTATGGGCCTCGCATTTATGCTAGTGATATCATCAATACCAGAAATCATTGGGCAGTTGGTACAATATGGCAAGCTGACGGTAGCCGTGGCACATACAATATTGAAATGAAGGACAATGGATTTACTTGTGATTGTCCTGCTTTTAAAAAATGTAAACACATTAAAACAGTAGAGGAAAGATTTGATGGCTAGACCTCCTAATCCACAAGACGTTTTTGAAAAAAATATTATTGATAATCCTAGTTATTATAACGTTGTTCTTTTTGAACCTCTAAAAAATAGCCGTGTGGGAATGAGTTTTGATAATCTCCCAATGGCAGTTGAGTATGGCAAGGTTGTGCTAAATGAACCTAATCGTGTTCGTGCAGCAATGATTTATGCTATTGATGAAAATAACCACCATGCATTGGTTGGTACAATTAACCGGTTTGACAAAACATACAAAGAAGTGGAACTACGAGCATGAATATTTCTGCACCCGCCCTTGGCCGTTACATGATGGATCTTACTTTTAAAACTGGTGACAATTTTGAACTTGCAAATTTGCTAAGTTATCTTGGTGAGGAATTAACGGAAATGGATACGCCGTTTGCAAAACGTTGGGAACATTTTACACCCTTTCAACGTAAAGTTATCTTACAATGTAAGGAAATGATGGAAAATGAGCGTACTACAACCAATACGTGACGGCATATTAGCACACTTTAACTCTGACGATGCACAAGTCGTACAGAGTTTTGGTTTTGATCATCGCAAGTATAAGAACAGTAATTTTGCGTGGGCACACTACGAAGACTATCGCACAGATAAAGTAGAAATTGTACACTTAGTAGTAATGCCACAAACAAACTCAAAGGCACCGATTTATGGATTTGATGTTATTAATATTAGCGGTACTCTTACTGGCATGTTTTTGGATCTTACTCCCGTCGACAGCAGGTCGTGGACTTTACCACAAGTTGGTGTTTCTCGTCCTGTACCTGATTGGGGCGGGTTTTTTAGTGATAGCTTCGTATGTTGTAAACCAAACAATATAGAAGAAGTAGCAGTAGCAGTTGATGTGTTAACAAAATATCTAACTTGGTTACCAGATACAACAGATAATGACTATAGTGATATGCAGCAAAAGTATATTGAAGGTCAACGTAAAAATCCACAAACTCGTAAAATGCTAGCTGCACATATTGGAGAAGAAAACGCTAATGAATATTTTTACAATTATTTGTGGCCAAATGTAAAATAATTCAAAAAAGTACTTGACATCACCAATGTCTTTTACTATATTATATATGTAATAAGAAGAAAGAAAAAAATGACTAAATTAATCCTTACTGATGTTGATGGCGTATTGCTTGATTGGGAAACTGGCTTTCATGATTGGATGGAGTCAAAAGGTTTTGTTCGTGGTGCTATTGCTAGTTATGATATGCACAAAGTTTATGGACAAAAGAAAGAACATGTAAAAGAGCTAGTTTGTGAATACAACAATAGTGCTTGGATGTGTTGCTTGCAACCACTGCGTGATGCAGTTGCTGGTGTTAAAATGCTAACTGATGCTGGTTACCGGTTTGGTGCCATTACCAGCTTGAGCTTGGATCCTTATGCTGGTAAATTACGGGAAGAAAACTTAAAGAAACATTTTGGTGATGTTTTTGATTTTGTGACCTGCCTGGATACTGGGGCAGACAAAGACGAAGCATTGCTGCCATACAAAGGTAGTGACATGTGGTGGCTTGAAGACAAGCCTGAAAATGCCAAGTTAGGTGCCGACCTTGGACTTAAATCAGTGTTGATACGGCATGAACATAATGCGTACTTTGACTATAACGGTGTAACTAAGGTAGACAACTGGACTCAAATTGCTAATATGATTATTCGGTCTTAGTTATTCGCCGTAAATACTCAAAACATCAACTACTGCAGGGTGTCTTTCGACATCCTTTTTTGTAAAATGAACACAGCCAATAGTGCTGTGGTTTTCTTTTAATCTCTGTGTAAAGTCTTTAAGACCATTATTTTGGAACCCTCTGTCATGTTGTGCTAAGTCTCCTGTCACAATTATTCTAGAACTAGTACCAATACGTGTTAGTAACATTTTCATTTGTTCTGGTGTAGCGTTTTGCATTTCATCTGCAACTATCCAGCACTCCTTAAATGTTCTACCACGCATATAAGCAAGTGGAGCAATTTCAATTTCTTTATTTTCAATCATACGCTCTACTTGTTTTGGTTGCCAATGTTCTTCCAATACATCAAAGATTGGACGTGTCCAGGGAGCCATCTTATCTTTAAGATCGCCTGGAAGGAAACCGTGTTGTTCGTCTACTGAAACAGCAGGTCGTGTTACAACGATTTTACTAACTTCGCCTGATTCAAATTTGCTAATGCCCATTTGCACAGCCAGCATGGTCTTACCAGTACCCGCAGGTCCTGTTGCAAATACAATAGATTTTTGTGGATCGTTTAGTAATTCAATGTAATCTTCTTGATGTACATTGCGTGGCAATATAGTAATTTTCTTTTTCTGGTAGTTTTTTAATTCTACTACCATATCGTTGAATGAACTCTTGCTATTTTGTTTTCTCGCTCTTCTAGCCATGTAGTAACTCCATTGGTTATGTGAGTCCAACGTTGCCTACAAAGTTATTTATTAGAAAGGTGCTAAATAATAGTAAGATGAGTACAGATTTAGAACAATTAAAACAAACACTTGATAACTTAGTTGACTCGAGCAGTGACTTAAATGTCCTAATCGAATTCGAAGAAGTTTTGGATGGACTACATATATACAGTTATAAGAACTGGGAATATGGTGAAGTCATTGCAGGGCCAGATGTAAGCCGTTATTGGATTACAGTGGCACTTATGTATCCAAGAAATTTAATGCCTGATCCAGATGCAGCATTGCGTTTGATTAAGCATGGTGCAAAAGTATATTATAAAAAAGACGTCTTACTTGAACCAGTCAAAATTACAAAACCAGAAGACTTAGGCGACCCAGATCCAAAAACTGGCAAGCAAAAACCTAAGAAAAAGAAAACTCCAATTTGGATAGTAACTATCGAAATGCCACGTAATTTTGTTGACGAATTTGAAAGTAGCAAGATTACTATTAATGGTATTGACATTGATATGAGTGATGTTGATAGTGCTTACGATAGTGATTATGATAATGATATTGCACCAGACAAAAACAACTTAGTAGGCGATTTAGTAAATGACAGATAATACAGAATTAAATAGGTTAACACAGTTAGCTGGATTAACAGAAGCAGGTGGATATTATACACAGCCAGTATATGATATGATTGAAAAGTATGGTTATGAAAAAGTAATGGCTGAACTACTATTAAAATTAGATGCTGATGTAATTCAAGACTTTTTAAACCGTGCAGAGTTTGAGGACTAAATTATGACAGTAAAGTATGGTGAAATGGAGAATTTAGTTACTCCAACTATTAGTATAGACCAATATAAACCAAAAGTTGGCGAAGCAAATGAAACAGTTGTTGTCGCATTTGAAGTTGCGTTTGAGCAGCCTGCTAAAGATTTAAGTAACCTTATTGAAACTGACGTAACTGACCATCTAGATGTTGACGTAAGCGAAGGTCCTAACAGTGACGGAAAATACATGGTATTTTTAGAGTTTGAAAGAAATAATCAACTCTTTGAAAAAATTATGAGTATTATGAAAGTAGCAAGCCAAGTAACAGGCATTACTGAATGGAAATACAGTTACTATAAAGGCGACGAATCAAAAGAACTTACACTAGAAAATTTAGGCGAAACAGTTCTTGACAATTCAGCTGAATATGTGTTACGTTATATAGATGCTGAAGAAACAAATGAGTCACTGGAAAGAATGAGAAAACTGGCTGGTTTGTAATGGCAAAAGAAGACGTACTTGTATTTTCTGGTAAGGTCGTTAGCTGTCTACCCAATGCACTTTTTAAAGTAGAACTAGAAAACGGACATCAAATTACAGCTACCATTAGTGGAAAGATAAGAAAATTTAATATTAACATATTGCAAGATGACAATGTAGATGTTGAAATGACCCCATATGATTTAAACCGAGGTCGAATAATTTATAGGCACAAGTGATGAGCAAAATATTAATAGTTGTTATTCTTATGATGGGCAGTGTAGGTTATTGGTATTATAACGACTCACAAGAGCGTATGAAAATACTACAAGAAAACAATGCTACACTGAAAGCCAATCAGCTAAATTTAGAGCAAGCAATTGCTACACAACAAGAAACAATGGCAGCATTGCAAGCAGACTACGAGCGAGCGGCAGCAGAAAATGTTGCACTACAAGAAGCGTATACTGCAATACGTAGACAAAATACTAGACTAGCAGAAAAGCTAGAACGAATTGATTTAGAAGCAGCCGCCATTGCAAATGCAGCGGGCATTGAACGTGCAGTAAACAGAGGTACTGAAAATGCTGGTAGATGTTTTGAAATATTGAGTGGGTCACCATTAACTGAGGAAGAATTAAATGCAGAGAACGAAAACGCTTTTAATAAAGAGTGCCCTTGGCTTTGGCCTGGTCCTCCTGCTGGCGGGGTGTCTGGGGAACAACCAGCCGCAAATTGAGCCGCCTGTAATTATTAAAGCAGAACCAATTCAAAAACCAGACTTAACATTGCCTCCAGTTGACGAGCTCAACATGCGTGACGTTAAATGGGTTGTTATCAATGAAGATAATGTTGAAGCAGTTATTGAACAACTAAAAGCCCGTGACGGTGCATTTGCAGTGTACGCACTTACTGGCGAGGGGTATGGTAACTTAGGTCTTAACTTTAGTGATATCCGTGCATTAGTACAACAGCAACAAGCAATAATTGCTGCATATGAAAATTACTATAAACAAGCAGAAGAAGCAATAGAAGAACATAACCAGTCTGTAAATGAATGATCCACACAGTGTCTTAGGTGTTAGTAGAACGGCATCTGACGACGAAATCAAACAAGCATATCGTAAATTAGCTAAAGAGCATCACCCTGACCGTGGGGGAGATGAGGATAAATTCAAAGCTATTAACGAAGCATATGATTATATAAAAAATCCACCACAAGAACCACCTCAGCCAGATCCTTGGTCAAATTTTGATGATATGTTTTCACATCATTTTGGTGGTCAAAATCCATTTACACAACATCGACAAAGTCAACAACCAAGAAATGCGTCAATTAAAGTTACAGTATATATAACATTAGAAGATTTGTTTAACAATAAACCAATAGACATTGATGTTCATTATCAAAAAATTAAAAAACAAGTAACTGTTAGAATACCAGTAGGAGTTACTGATGGCGACGAAGTACGTTATGCAGGATATGGTTCTGATATCTATCCCGGCCAGCCAGGTAGTTTATTTGTAACGTATCGTTTAAAAAAACACCCAGAGTTTATAGTAGAAGATTATGATTTAGTAAAAAGGTTAAATATTAGTGTGAAAGAAGCAATGATAGGAACGGAAAAGATAATAAACACTCTAGACGGACGTAGCTTAAAATTAAATATTAAACCAGGAACACAATCTAAATCACGATTGCGTATACCCGAAGGCGGATTGCCGAGACGCAACTTATCCAATGGCAACTTATATGTTGAACTAAATGTTCAAATTCCAAAACTATCAAAAGAAGATTTGGACCGGCCACTTAACCAAATTTTAAATTGACAACTTACTGTTGTCATACTATTATAATAAAAATAAACAGAGGAAACATAATGTCACAAAATGATCCAAAAATTGAAGCACTAGTAGAACGACTGTTTGCACTTACTCGTGGATACAAGCATGAATATGTAACACTTGAGCATCTATTAGCTGTGCTTTTGGAAACAACTGAAGTAGAAGATATCCTTTATGATATTGAAAAAGATCCAAAATTTATTCGTGACACAATAATTAATTACTTGGAAAATGAAGTAGATAGTTTATTAGTTGATGAAGAATTTCAACCCAAAAAAACAGTTATGCTAGAACGGGTATTCAATCGTGCGTTTACACAAGCATTGTTTAACGGACGAAACAAACTAGACCCACGTGATCTTTTGATTAGTATTCTCACTGAAGAACAATCGCCAGCAGTTTATCTTTTAAACCAAAATAATATTACTAGAGACACTCTTGTTGGATACCTGAGTAATAACGCTACTGAAGAAGTAGAAGAAAATGCTAGAGAAAAGCCTTTAAAGCAAGAACGCATTTTACGTAAATTCTGTGATAACTTAAATGAACAGGCTGCTGAAGGTATCATTGATCCGATGATTGGCCGTGAGCAAGAGCTTGAGCAGCTTGTACAAACAATTGCTCGTCGCAAAAAGAACAATGTTATATTGGTAGGTGAATCAGGAGTTGGTAAAACAGCAATTGTTGAAGGGCTTGCACATCTTATCAATGAAGATTCTGTACCAGATGTGATTAAAGACAACATTGTCTATAGTTTAGATATTGGTGCACTACTTGCAGGTACAAAATTCCGTGGTGATTTTGAAGAACGTCTTAAAGAAGTTTTGGATGTATTGGAACGCCGTGACGATGCAATACTTTTTATTGACGAGATCCATATGATTATGGGTGCAGGCAATGCAGGACAAGGTAATATGGATGTTGCTAACTTACTAAAGCCAGCACTGCAAAAAGGTAAGTTACGTTGTATTGGTTCAACAACATATGATGAGTATCGTGAAAACTTTGAAAAAGACAAAGCACTCAATCGACGATTCTACAAAGTGGATATTCCAGAACCAAGTGTTGCGGATGCAAAACGTATTGTACAAGCATCAATACCTGCATATGAATTATACCATGAAATTGCATACGAGAAACAAGCACTGGAAGGTGCAGTTGACTTAACACATCAGTATTGGCATAATAGACAGTTGCCAGATAAAGCATTTGATGTATTAGACGCAGCGGCAGCAAGACAAAAACTAGTGCCAGTAGAATTACGTAAAAGTGTACTGGAACTTGACGACATTCGCTTTGAAGTTGCTAAATTAACTCGTATTCCAGTAGACCAATTAGTACTAACAAAAGACAGTGAATACAAAACTGAAAAACCAGTAGACATTGAAAAAGTTCTTAAAAAGAAAGTATTTGGTCAGGATGAAGCAATTACCCGGTTAGCAGATAGTATCTATATTGCTAAAGCAGGACTAAAAGATCCTAGCAAGCCAGTTGGTTGTTATTTGTTTAC
>Ga0181591_10001871_pt1 | contig 18238 bp, 28 predicted proteins | sample 071ome_33_FD_133757 | JGI IMG/M metagenome (GOLD analysis project Ga0181591, IMG submission 133757) | Coastal salt marsh microbial communities from the Groves Creek Marsh, Skidaway Island, Georgia - 071412AT metaG (megahit assembly) | ecosystem: Environmental > Aquatic > Marine > Intertidal...
ATACACTGGCACAAACGCGTTCAACTAAAGCAAGATCTGTTTGCGACTTATACAGAGTTTTTAGGTCCAAACATATCTGGTTTTTATAGATATGATCCAGCGCATCCAATATATAATAAAAGACCTAATGGTCGGTACGATTTAATTGTATGCACGGACGTGTTAGAACATGTCCCTATAGACGAAATGCCAGCAGTGTTAGAAGAAATCGCTAGCTACATGCTTAACCACTCGGAAGCTATATTTTCTATTCCTAAAAAAGAATCAAAAAACGCTTTTCGTGACGGAGAAAATATGCATTGCACATTAATGTCTTTTGACGAGTGGGCTAAACTAATATCAAAACATATACCTAAAAAGAAAATATCAATATTTCACTATGACTAAAGAGGAACTAGATTACATTGCAGAGCAAATATTCAATAGAATACTTGAAAAGCAAACAGAGTATGATAAAGAATTTAAAGACGATTTAGAAAACATGTTTATAGAAAACGTAAATGAAATAACAAAGGAAACAAAAACAGAGCATTTGTTAGGCGAACTAGCGCGACTGCACACAATGTTAGCTTCTTACGTTGAAAATGAACAGTACGAAAAAGCAAATATTATAAAAAGAAAAATAGAATTAATACAAAATAAACTTAATAACTTATGAGCACAATTATAACACAACAAGTCAGTTTTGATTCTGATTTAGTAAAAAGCGTAACTTACGTAAACAAAGACAAAATGTTGTTAGTATTGTTTAATACTGGCAAAGCGTATAAATACAAAGACGTTGATTCAGATACTTTTGAAGAGCTGGTAGCATCAAATTCGATTGGTAGAGAATTACATAAAAGAGTTTTTAAAGTTTTTGAATACGAAAAACTATGAACATATTTTATTTAGATCCAGATCCATTCAAAGCCGCTAGTTATTTTTATGACAAGCATAAGGTCAAAATGGTTCTGGAATCAGCTCAAATGCTATGCACAGCGCACCACCACTTTGGTAATGGTGATAATGTTCCATATAGGAAAGCCCATTACAACCACCCATCAACAATGTGGGTTAGAAAAAGTGTAGATCATTATTCCTGGTTGTTGGATCATTTCATAGCCATATCACAAGAGTATACTAAAAGATATTCAAAAAGACACTTGGCTTTTGAAAAATGTATTGATAGTCTTTTAAAACTACCACCAGGTATACCAGACAATGGATTTAAAGAACCACCGCAATGTATGCCAGATGAATACAAAGTTGAGGGTGACTGTGTAAAAGCATATTGGAATTATTATATAGCTGAAAAATGGAAAGTAGCTAACAAAAACGAAAAAATATATGAGCGCAAAGCAAGCTAAGCATCTAGTGTACGTAAACTACATGGGGATAGCTGATAAGATTAAAAAACTAAGAAAAGGTAGAAAGCAAAACAATAGCCGTATAAATGATAAGAAGTAAAGATATATTCTTACAAATACAAGAAGAATTTAATAGTATATCATTACAAGAGTATTATTATATGTATTATAATAGTTTTCAAAATGAAAACTGTGACAATAGCTTATAAGATTATATTAATAACAGCCTAATGTCATACGAAAGAAAATTAGATTATTTAAACAAGCATAGGGTAATTTACAGAAGAGGTCCGACAACTGACAAACCTACTAAAACATTTGATTGGGGTAAATACTATGAAAACGGTACACACCAGTGTTACGACTTGTTTAAAAGTAAAGCTAAAATAACTACGTATAAATCTCTTAAATGGCACTTGCTTGTTATATGGTATTTAAATCCTAGTTTCGACGCCACTAAGTTTAAACAAGTTGCATCTACAATATGTAAAATAGAAAATGGTTTTGTTACGTTTAAAGTTTCTGACAATTTACTAGAATCTATAATTTACGATGTAAGTATACAGGATCTTGAAAAACCTCCTAAAAACAGGTTAAGAAAAATTATATTTAACTGGAATTGTAATTTGACAATGAATGAGAAATTAAGTATAGTTGGTCAGTTGATAGGTAGATCTAAAATGGTAGATGAAAATATGATTTATGAGTGCATGTTGGAAATAAACGACATGGGTAAAAAAATAACAATAAGTAAAATAGCAAGCATGTTAAAATGTTCTACAAGAACAATATATAGAAACATGCCTGAAGAATTAAAAAGAGAAAAAGAATTACTTAATTCACAAATATGAAGAAATACAATATACAGAACTATAATAGGTATAAAGAGGATCTAAAAAACTCTATGCCTCCTGAGAAATTTTATGACTACTACACAAGAGACGAACTTATAATAAAGTTTCTTCCGTTAGTAGAAAATATAGCTCGTAAATTTTCTACAACTCAACAAGCCTCTGGTGTTCTAACTATAAACGACTTAATACAAGAAGGATCTTATGGTTTAACAGCCGCGGTAGATAGATTAGACTGGGATAGGTTGATAGACTCTGATGACATCGAGAAGACATTGAAATCTTTTTTAAGCAAGAGAATAAAAGGGGCAATACGAAGAGCAATCGACATAAATAGAGGTGACATAAAAATACCTGAATATGTGTTAAATGACATGCGTAAAAACTCAGATAAAAACCACAAAACGGTACAAATGTTTTTTAACTCTATATTTAAAAGCATAGACGAGGACGAGTCTGATTACTATAGAGACATAGAAGATAAATCAAAAGAATATAACGAAGAAATATTTAATATATACTTAGATAGTTTATTTAAAAAACACTTAACAGAAAAAGAGTTTTATGTTATAAAACATAGTTATGGTTTGGGTGTAGAAAAATTAACAGCTAAAGAAATAGCTGATAAATTAAACATAAACGTTGGTACAGCTCAAATAAGGGTTTCTCAAATAAAAAGAGACGCAATAAATAAACTTATAGACAATGTAGATCACTCGCAAGTGATTGATTATCTTTAGTTTACCTGTTTAATTTTTTAAAATAATATGTAATTATATTAATAAGCAATTCAATTAAATATCATGACAATACACGAGAAATTAAGCTTAATTCAAAAAGAGTTTAAAGCTAAAAAATCGAGATACAACTCGTTCGGCAAGTACAACTTCAGATCTGCCGAGGACATCCTAGAAGCATTAAAACCATTTAATGAGAAGTATAAAATTTACTTTACAGTTAATGAGAAGCTAATTAAAGACTTTTTTAGCGATAAGCAAAATTATCCGCCTATGATAAAGTCAACCGCTGCTATACATGACGGCGCCGACAAGATTGAAGCTTCGGCTGTAGTGGGTGTTGATCTTAATCAAAAAGGCATGCAAGTGCCTCAACAGTTTGGGTCAGCGTCTAGTTATGCTAAAAAATATGCTTTAGGAAATCTATTATTAATAGACGATACGCAAGATTCAGATGCAACAAATACACACGATAAAAAGCAAAAAGCTAAAAACACATTGACCTCTAAAACAGATCCAGCATACGGTAAAGCTGTAGATTACATAAAAGCAGGAGGTAAGTTAGAAGCTATTAAAGCTAAATATTCATTATCTAAAGAAATAGAAACAGAATTATCAACACTTTAATGAAAGATTCAGAGGTAATAGAAAAGTTAAAAATAGATGAACACTACTATGGAGACTTTGGTAAAAAGTATCTTAGTAACTCTGATATTTCTGCTTTACTTACAAATCCTTTAACGCTTGGGCAACCATCAAAACCTTCTCCGGCTTTTTTGGTTGGCGGATATTTTCACACGGCGATACTAGAACCTGACAAATTGAAAAAATATAAGGTTATAGAATCAACAAGCAGAAACACAAAAGCGTATAAAGAGATGTCTGGTGGAGAATTATGTTTATTGCAAAGTGAAGTTGATCAGATAGAGTTAATGACTGAAAGGATATTAGCTAACGACGTTTGCAACGATATGATTCACGGTATAAACGTAGAATATGAAAAACCAGGTATTACACAATTAGAAGATTTATATTGGAAAGGAAAAGCTGATATAGTTAATCATGATGAGAAATTAATAATCGACTTAAAAACTACAGCTGATCTAAATAAATTTAGATGGTCTGCTTCAAAGTACAACTACGATAGTCAAGCTTATATTTATAGTAAGCTTTTTGGTTATGAATTTGTTTTTATAGCCATTGACAAAACGACTCATCAAATAGGTATATTTGATTGCTCACCTGAGTTTTATGAAAAAGGTGCTAGCAAAGTTGCAAAAGCAGCAGAGCAATATAAGTTATTTTTTCAAACAGAGGATTTCGATCCTAATCAATTTTTTATTAATCAAACACTTTAATTTTATTTAATCATGGCAAGAACAAGAAAAACAAAAACAGAAACAAGAACATGCAACGTTACTGGAATGGAGTTACCGGTAACTGAGTTTTATTCAAAACAATCACACTCTAAAGTTGTAGATAATTTTAGACGTGCTACTGGAGTTCCAACGTCCAGGCTACAAACATTTTTTAATAGATTAAACCAATACGCATAATGGCAAGTATTATTAACGGCAGTATTAATTTATCTGAAATTCCAAAAGATAAAATTATTACTGGTAAAAAAGGTAAATATCTACCTGTCACTATAGTTATCAATGATGAGCCAGATCAGTTCGGTAATCAAGGTCCGATAACTGTAGCACAGACGAAAGAAGAGAGAGAGTCTAAAGCAGCGAAAACTTACTTAGGTAATATAAACGTGCTTTGGACTAATGGAAATAATGTTGAACCAAAACCAAAAGATAATAATCAACAGATGCCTCCTCAACCAGCTATGGTTGCTCAAGAGGTGGCTGATGATTTACCATTTTAAATTAAATTAAATGCAAGTAAACAATTCGGAGATCAATGGATTTTTGATTGACCAGTTTAATCAATACGACCTTGAAGTTGGGAAAAAACAGGGTGTTTGCCCTTTATGCTCTCACGATAGGAAACCTAGTAATAAAAACGCTAAGTGCGCATCTTACGACTGGGAACGGGGTCTCGGAACTTGCCACAATTGTAATTCAACATTTCAACTACATACATACCAAAGAAAAGGTGCTTCAGATAAAGTATATGTAAGACCTGATACACCTGAGGTTGTTGATAATGTAGGTACTAAAGTCGAAGAGTGGTTTAAAGGTAGAGGAATCTCACCTTCCACTCTTGCGGCTTTAAAAGTTACAGAGGGTCCAGAATGGATGCCTCAAACCGGTAAGACCGAGAATACCATACAGTTTAATTACTATATGGGCGATCAACTTATAAATGTTAAATACAGAGATGGTCGTAAAAACTTCAAGTTATTTAAGGGCGCTGAAAAAGTCTTCTACAATATAAATAGTATAGTCGGTTATAAAGATTGTGTTATAGTAGAGGGCGAAATGGATGCCCTTTCTTTGTATGAAGCTGGTGTTAAAAACGTTATATCAGTACCAAACGGCGCTACTTTAAACAATAACAACTTAGATTACTTAGATAATTGTATAGATTATTTTGCTGATAAAGAAAAAGTTATTATAGCTGTAGATGCTGATGAAGCTGGTCAAGCGTTACAACAGGAGTTAATACGTAGACTTGGGGCTGAAGTTTGTTATTTAGCAGATTTTAATGGTTGTAAAGATGCTAATGAATATTTATTAGAGTATGGAAAAGAAAAATTGGCGGAGCGTATTGCCAAGGCCAGACCAGTACCACTCGAGAACGTCACAACTTTCAAAGACATCGAAAGCGAAGTTACTGACTTCGTTACTAACGGATTTAAGCCAGGATACCAAATTGGCATTGAAAATTTTGACAATATATTTTCGACTTATACTGGTCAATTTATTACTGTCACTGGTATACCATCTTCAGGCAAATCAGATTTTGTCGATCAGATGGTTGTTGGGTATAACGCGTTATACAACTGGAAAACAGCATTTGCTTCACCAGAAAATGCTCCGACTTATTTACACGCGCATAAGTTAATGCGTAAAGTTTGGCAAGATATGCCTACTAAATCCGACATTGGATCTGATAAGTGGAATCAAGTTGCAGAACACGTAAACGATAATTTTTTCTTCATAGACATGGAAAAATATTCATTAGAGTCTGTGTTGCGTAAAGGTGCTGAACTTGTTAAACGTAAAGGTATTAAATGCTTAGTTATTGATCCATTCAATAAAGTTAGAGATATAGATGCTAAAACTGAAGACGTAAATAGGTATACAATGGAATACTTAACTAAGATAGAAGTATTTGCCAAAAAATACGATGTGTTAGTTATAGTAGTAGCTCACCCAACTAAAATGTACAAAGACAAAGACGGCAAAATAGAAGAACCAACAATGTATAACATAAAAGGTGGTGGCGAGTGGTATGATGCTTCATATCACGGTTTATTAATTCACAGAGACTACGAACAAAAAACGGTTAAAGCTAAAGTTTTAAAAGTTAAGTTTCAAAACCTAGGCGAGAACGGCGCTGAAGCTCATTTTAAATGGGAGCCAAAATCAGGTTGTTTCGTACCTCATCAATCTTTAATACAAGACAATGAAAAATTACCGTGGGAAGTATGATCCCAGCAAAGGCGTAATACAATACGGAAAATACGAAAGAACAGAAGAAGAGTTTGAAGCTTATAGATGGTGTATAAACAACGGTATAATTATATGGCCTGAGACAAAGCTAGCTAATGAGTGGAAAATAGAAATAAGAATAAATGGTAAAACAAGTAAATCACCTGAATCTTATCCACCTGTAAAGGTTTGGGAAAAGATGTATGAGTTTTATTTATACTATTATAATAAATATGAAAACAAAGTTTAACAACGCAAACGAGGCATACGAGTACTTTCATGATTTAATACTTAGAACAGGTATTGATTTTGATAACACTAAAGCTTTGTTTAATGTAGGTTTTACTATAGAAAATCCTTTAGACAATCATATAACAAACGAAGAGAGAAACTGGAAATCTGATTATGCTGAGGCTGAATGGCAGTGGTATTTATCTGGTGACCCGAGAGTTAGTAAACTTGGAGAACTATACGGTAAAATCCCCGTTATATGGCAGAGAATGGCTGACAGCAACGGTGAGGTTAATTCAAATTATGGTTATCAATGGAGACGTAATGATCAAATAGACTATGTTGTGGCTAAGTTGAGAGAAAATCCAAACACAAGACACGCTGCAATAAGTATATACGACGCTAAACAATGGCCTCAGTACACCAAAGACACGCCGTGTACTTATGCTATACAGTTCACAGTCGTAGACAAAAAGCTTAATATGTCTGTTTATATGCGATCTAATGATCTCTGGTACGGCTTTTGCAATGATCAGTATTGTTTTTCAATGCTGCATAAAAAAGTCTCAGATATGACGTCTATTGAGATGGGTAGTTATTATCATCATGCTCACAACTTACATTTATACAATGACAAAATATAAGTAATGTATTATATATATCACATACCAGGAAGAAAAATTGGAGTTACAACTAATTTAGAAAAAAGAGTTACAGAAACTCAAGGATATAAAAATAACGAATATGAAGTTTTAGACATGAGTGAAGATATAGATTATATATCTGATCAAGAAATATTGTTGCAAAAGTTTTATGGTTACAAGGTTGACACTTCAAAATATAAAACATTATATTCTAAAAAATCAAATAAAATGAAAATAAATCCAACTGATCAAACCTCTACGTTCGCGGTTCCTTTGAATAAATTAAAAGGTCATTTAATGGACAACATCGGTTTGAAGTGGTCTACGCCACAAGGTTATGAATTTGAAATTAAGAAAGAGTTTGTGCCTTGGATTATGAATAACGCTAAAACGTCAATGTACAATGATAAAAGAACGTACATTTATAACAAGGCTTTTTATGAGGCGTTCTTTAATCCTGATCATAATCCAGGAGTTCAAACAAATTTAACAAATTATTTTCCATTAATAAGAGATTGGGCTGAAGCTAAGGGTATTTACGATCATGGTGATTCTAAAACACAATATCTTAAGCTTATTGAAGAAGCTGGCGAATTAGCTCAAGCTCTTTTAAATAATGATAAAGACGAAATACAAGACGCTATTGGTGATATGGTTGTTGTTTTAACTAGTATTGCTAAGTTTGAAGATTTAAATATAGAGAAGTGTATTGAATCCGCGTACAATGTTATTTCAAAAAGAACAGGTAAAATGGTTAACGGAACATTTGTAAAAGATGAGTAATTATAAAGTTAAAACAAGCGATAAGATAGTACAAGAGGTAATATCTAAAATAGATCAGCGTAGCTTAGTTGGTCAAGCTAAATACGGAGCTACAATGATGCAAGAGATACAGGGTCAAACTAAAGATTTAGATAGATTTTTAGTAGACGTACAAGAAGAGATAATGGATGCGCTACTGTATATTCAAGCCGCGAGACATTGCTTAAGAGATGAGATAGAAGAAGCGATGATCAACAGAATGAATATTATAGGTCAAAATGGAAATACAGGAGAGCACTACGATATAGAAGTTTATGATCAAGAAACCTTATAAAAGAAGAAGTAAAAAACGAGGTCCAGTTGTAGCAAAGAAGATAACTTATGATGGTATCAACTTTGCTTCAGGCCTTGAGCGTTATATGTATATGGCTTTACGTAAAGCTAAGATCAAAGCTAAATACGAGGGTGAAACATTTGTTTTATTAAATGGCTTTCATTTTGAAAATGAAGTATACGAAAGGCAATCAAACGGCAAAGGTGATTACAAAAACAGAGGTTGTAAACGTATATTACCTATAAAGTATACACCAGATTTTATTGGCGAAGATTTTATAATTGAATGTAAAGGCAGAGCAAACGAATCTTTTCCGATGCGTTGGAAATTATTCAAGCAGCTAGTTATGCGACAGTTTCCTAACTATACATTGTATAAACCACAAAATCAAAAAGAATGCGACGAGACAGTAAGACTGATCCTAGAAAAGCAAAGCAAATAGCTAGGCAGAAATACGCTGAACGCCAGATAGACAAATACATAAATTGGTCTATAGAACAAAGAGGTTGGGTTAAGTATAAAGATATTGTAGAAATACAAAATAAATATAATATTAAGTGTTATGGCTAAGATAACAATGTTTAGATACATAGAGAAACCAAGTGTAAAAAGACCTGGTGTTCACGCTAAAACAAAAAATAGTAATAATAAAAAAAGTAAAAATTATGTCAAAAAGTACAAAGGCCAAGGAAGATAAAGATTGGTCTATAAGTCTAGGTTTTTATCCGGGTGTATTATTCGGTATGAGAACTTACTATGGCGAAGAAGCAACTCAGCACGTTGTTTATTTACCTTTTATAGATTTAGCAATTGAAATAGAAAACTAATGGGATTATTTGATAAAAGAATACCTTATAAGCCTTTTGAGTACCCAGTCTACTATAACGAAGGTTGGTTGAAACAAGCTCAGGCATTTTGGTTACACACTGAGATACCAATGTCTGGAGATGTTAAAGATTGGAATGAAAAATTAACAGATAAAGAAAAAAATCTAGTTGGAAACATACTTTTAGGTTTTGCTCAAACAGAGTGTGCCGTATCAGATTATTGGACACAAAAAGTTGTTAGCTGGTTCCCGAAGTATGAAATACAGCAAATGGCAATGATGTTTGGATCGCAAGAGACAATACATGCTGTTGCTTATAGTTATTTAAATGAAACATTAAAACTGGAAGACTATGAAGCGTTTTTGCACGAACCAGCAACTGCTGAGCGATTTGATAATTTGGTTGCTTATGACGGCACTGATGCTGAGGGCATTGGTAGAAGTCTCGCTATATTTTCAGCCTTCGCAGAGGGTGTATCTCTTTACTCTGCTTTTGCTGTGCTATACAGCTTTCAATTACGTAATCTTCTCAAAGGGATTGGACAGCAAATGAAGTGGAGTGTTCGAGATGAATCTTTACATTCTAAAATGGGTTGTCAATTGTTTAGACACATGTGTGAAGAAGATCATACGTTGAAAGAAAAATGTCAAGAAGGTATAATTGAAGCTGCGAAAACTATGGTTCAGCTTGAAGAAAATTATATTGACAAAATGTTTGAAATGGGTGATATTGAGAACTTAAAAGCAAATGACCTTAAACAGTTTATAAGAAAAAGAGCAAATGAAAAACTTATTGAACTTGGATACTTATCGTTTTTCGAATATGACGAAGAAGCAGCAAGCAATCTTGATTGGTTCTATCATCTTACCGGCGGGCACACTCATACTGATTTTTTCGCTATTAGGTCGACTGATTACTCGAAAGCTAACGAAGGTGAAGATTTTGAAGATATATGGTAAAACAAAAAAATAATGAAAGGACAAAAACAAAGCAGAATAGATCTTCTAGCGAACAAGATAGAAGTACTAGCAAGAGTAGTTCAAGGGTTGAGCCAACAGATGGAGCACATTACAAATTTATCTATTGGGACTCATGAGCTCACAAAACAAATGCCTGACTATGAAGAAGCAATCGAAAAACTTAAAAAGAAAACTGCTGAAGAGTCTGGTAAAGCAGAGGAAGTTAAAACCGATTGAAAGATTGGCTAATAGATTAGGATATATGGGGACAGCATTTATGATGTCGTCCCCTCATATCTTACCAGACAAAACCGGAATTGTAACTTATATCATAGCTGGTGTTATATCTATACCACAGGTTTGGGTTGCAAAACAATGGAACTTAGTATTAGTAAATTTAAACGTAGCAATAGCCTACACAATATTATATTTTTCGTAATGAAAACAGCAAGAGATTTAATTTTAGAATTATATAAAGAAGACCACATAACAAAAGAAGAAACAGACTTACTTTTGGACGCAATTAAAAACACGGCAAGTACAACTTTTATACCTACTCGATATTATCCTTATGTGGACTGGGTATATAGACCGCATGAACAACCGCGTTGGACAATAACATCAAATACAGACAATACAAATGTGGAATAATGAATGGAAAAAAGGTGTTGATTATCCAATATGGGGAGACACTGAAGTATACAAAAAAACAATAACAGGTGGTTACTTATTAAACGGTGAAACACCTAAGGACGCGTATTGGAGGGTTGCTAGTACGGTTGCAAGAAGATTATATAAACCAGAATTAAGTGAAACGTTTTTTGACTATATTTGGAAAGGTTGGCTTAACCTTGCTAGCCCTGTACTTAGTAATACGGGGACTGATCGTGGCTTACCTATATCTTGTTTTGGCATCGATGTTGGGGATAGTATAAGAGAGATCGGTGGTAAAAACTTAGAAATGATGTTACTAGCTAAACACGGTGGGGGAGTTGGTATCGGAATTAATATGATTCGTCCCGCCGGAGCTAAAATAACAGGTAATGGAACATCTGATGGAGTTGTGCCGTTTTGTAAAATTTACGATAGCACTATACTCGCAACAAATCAAGGATCTGTCCGAAGAGGAGCTGCAAGCGTTAACATTAACATTGACCACCCCGATTTTGAAGAGTGGTTGGAAATACGGGAACCTAAAGGAGACATTAATCGTCAATCGCTCAACCTACACCAGTGCGCTGTGGTCGGCGATAAGTTCATGCGAAGACTTGAACAAGGAGATTCTGATGCTAGAAAAAGATGGAGTAAATTGCTCCAAAAGCGTAAAGCAACTGGAGAACCTTATATTTTATTTAAAGGAAATACAAACAAAAATAATCCAGCAGCTTACAAAGACAACGCATTAAAAGTACATATGACAAACATATGCAGTGAGATAACGCTACATACAGACGAATCACATAGTTTTGTTTGCTGTTTGTCTAGTTTAAATTTAACTAAATATGACGAGTGGAAAAATACAAATCTTGTTTATCATGCTATTTGGTTCCTTGATGGTGTACTTGAAGAGTTTATTCAGAGATCGAAAGGGCTTAAAGGTTTTGAAAATAGCGTTCGTAGCGCTGAGAAGGGACGGGCGCTTGGACTTGGAGTACTTGGATGGCATACTTACTTACAACAAAAAGGAATTCCGTTTGAAGGCATGCAAGCGCAGTTCGAGACGAGAAGAATATTCAGTCAAATTAAAATTGAATCTGAACGAGCTTCTAGAGATCTCGCAGAAGTATATGGAGAGCCTTTATGGTGCAGAGGTACTGGATTCCGCAATACGCATCTACGAGCCATCGCGCCAACTGTTAGTAACAGTAAATTGTCAGGAAACGTGTCACCTGGTATTGAACCTTGGGCGGCCAACGTTTTTACAGATCAAAGCGCTAAGGGTACTTTTATTAGAAAAAATAAAGAACTTGAAAAAGTTCTTAAAAAGATTGGTGTAAACACTAAATCAGCTTGGGATAAAATACTAGCTGATGGTGGTAGTGTCCAGGGATTAAAAGAGTTAAATGACTGGGGATATATACAAGGTAGATTGTTAAAGTTGTCTGAAAACAAAGACTTGATAGACAAGTATGGTTTTGACAAAGTTAAAGACGTATTTAAAACCTTCAAAGAAATTAATCAATTAGAATTAGTTAATCAAGCGGGTATAAGACAACAATATATAGATCAATCTGTTAGTTTAAATCTAGCTTTTCCAAGTGTTGCAACGCCAAAATGGATAAATCAAGTTCACATGGAGGCTTGGAAAAAGGGCATCAAGACTTTGTATTATATGAGAACAGAGTCTGTTTTAAGAGGTGACATAGCTCAACAAGCTATGGATCCTGGTTGTTTAAGTTGTGATGGATAAAATATGAAAGCAGGAAAAATTTGGGGTAAAACAGAAATGATACACAAAAATGGTGTATTAGAGTTTCACAGAATAGAATACAAAAAAGGTTATAAATGCTCTGAGCACGAACACGAGTTTAAGTGGAATGGTTTTTTTGTGGAGTCTGGAAAGATGTTAGTGAGAGTTTGGCAAGACGATCAAGGTCTTGTTGATGAAACAATATTAGAAGCAGGTGATTTTACAATGGTTAAACCAGGCAAGTTTCATCAATTTGAAGGATTAGAAGACGGTGTAGCCTTTGAGTTATATTGGGCAGAGTTCAATCACGATGATATAAAAAGAAGAACATCAGGGAGTGCAACATAAAATAAAAGGGGATTCTTTATTGAGTCCCCTTTTTTTTATTGTCTACCAAAACAATCTATAATATCTTTATATTCTACTTGCACATCAAAACTTGGACAAGCTTTAGCTGAAAATTCGTTATGGCCATGCAGTGTTGCATCAGGATATTTTTCCATAAGCTCATTAATAAACCTATCTAAAGCCTCTTTTTGTTCAGGTGTTCTTGTATCTTTAGCTGGAAATTTACCACGCTTATCTTTAATATTAGATACACCACCGATATAACATATACCTATAGAATTTTTATTCAAACCTTTTACATGAGCCCCAGTTTGTTCTACTGGTCTACCTTCGTGGACTGTTCCGTCTAGATAAACTACGTAATGATAACCTATATCTCTCCACCCACGGCCTTCAACGTGCCATCTACGAATCTCATCGACATCATAATGTTTGCCTTCACATGTTGCACTACAATGCAATATAATTTTATTTATATGTCTCATTTTTCTATTTTTTACGTGGCACGCAGTTAGGGACTTTTCTTCCTCCTTTTGTTTTCATACCTACCATTTCGTAATTAGACCAACATGGTCCTTGTTTTTTCATAGGTGATTTATCTAAAACCTTGTCAACAACCTTACCAACCACCTTACCAACTATCATGCCGGTGATTGGATCCATTTTTAATGGACTTCCTAGGTTTTTAGGCCCGCAACCTTTTCTTAATGGACTTTTCATCTTTTATGTTTTTTACTTTTTTCAATGGCTTTTAATATATCCTCTCTTTTTAAAACCAACTTCATACTTATACCACCGTCCCATTGAGCAACAGCGTGATTATCCATATACAATATAACCGTGGGAACTGTTTTTATTTTTTCTTTAAAAGATGGTTTTTGCTCTTCTAAAATAGCAAAGACGCGTTCAACACCATCAACATCTTCTATGACAGCTTTTTTATTCCAAGAAGAGTTAACTTCTAGCAAAGTGTATTTTTGACAATAAGCATTTGAAAAAAACATTAATGATATTAATATTAAAATATTCTTCATGACTTTATTTTTTTTCAATTATCTCATATAGTTTCTCGTCTATCTTGTCTAGCTTCTCGTCCATCTTTTCAACCTTCTCCTGCGTGTTCATGATAGTCTCTCTGATCAACTGATCTTTAAGGTCATATTCTGTTCTTGTAACTTGAGGCTTTGGAAGTTCTTTAGCTAACTGTATGTCGGCCTGTATAGCAAACCACATACCTACAGCGGTTATGACAAAACTAAGTATTATAACTAAGGTTTTTATATCAAGAGTAAACTCCGTGTTTTCACCTATTTTCTGTGCCATTTTTTATTTTTAAAAGTGTTTATGAAAGGTACTTATTAAGTAATATTACATCAAAAAAATTATTTTTTACGCTTTTCGTTTAAATAGTTTAAATATTCTTGCTTTGATTGGAATTTTCTTCTACCAGCTCTAGATTTTGAGTTCTTCTTCTTCTCTCTTTCTAATCTTTTTAAGAACATTCTAAAGTCTCTAGTTTTTGTTTCTGGATAAGGTAGATCCCATTTTTCTTTAGGTAACTGCACGTATTTACTATAACCCATGAGTAGCAGTAAATCAGTATGTAATTTAGTTTCTTCGTCTAGTGCTAAAGAAATATTTTCTAGTTTTCTATGTAATCTATCCAGTGGTATATTAAAGAAAACGTTAGCTTGTCTTGCTCTAATTTCCCAAATAGGATCTTGAGGGTATAAATACCAGAAATCATCTAATCCGTAATAAGCAGCTCTCTGTTTGTTTATATTCCACTTTCTAAGTTTATCTATACTAGATAATTGTTGGGCTTTTGAGCTGAGCGGTGGCGAAAAAGATAATAGATCTTTTATTATTTGGTTTTCCTCTTTTCTTTTTGGTTTTATAAATCCACCAGCTTCTTTGTTCCTAAACAATTCATCTTGATAGTCGGATAATTGCATGTTTTTGATAACAGTGGCTCCAAGTCCTGGAATACCAAACATTTTTATTTGACCATCTATCCAAGAGTTCAAGGCGTAGAAATAAGATGTCTTTTCTTCTGGCGTTAACTCTTCTTCCTCATCATCGTCTTTGAATAAAGGTATTAAATCAAATACGTTTAACAAGTTTTGAGCTGCAGAGAAGAATATAGATTGAACAAAAGTATAATATGTTAGTTTAGATAAATTTGTTTTTCTATCACCTCTTCCGTTTATTAAATCTAAAGCAGCTCTTTTTGATAATCTAGCATACTGGAACGGAGTGTTCATGAATGCAAAGGCTAATCTACCATAAGGTCCTATTTGAAGGCTAGATATTCTAGATGGATCACTAGACTGTTGGCTTTCCTCAGCTAATCTCTCAAAGTCTATCATTGTCTTTTCGATAGCTTGAGCTTCTGTTAGTCCTTGACTTATATATGTATTTAATCTATTTCTATAAAAAGTAGCGCCTCCAAAAGCTATTGCAATAGAGTCAGCTGTTCTAGTTGGTAAATAACCAAACTTAACTAGTTGAGCATAAAATCTTTTAAAAGCCGAGAACGTATCTTTTTCACCAGCCATAGATTCTCTAAGAAGTTTTTCAACAGCTGAAGATTCTATGTCAAACTGTAAACCACCTCTTCTGTTTGTCAAATACCTACTGTTATATAACATAGCAAAGTCTTGAGCAAACTGTTTTGGGTTAGCAAGTGTTTTACTAGCGGCAACAATGTTATTATCAGTCCAGTTTATAAAGTTTGCAAAAGATATTAACTGAAGCCCAGCAGACTTGAAGTTTAAGAACATTATAGAGTTAACGGAAGCATTTGTCCAACCCATTATAGCTGTTTCAACTGGATTAGCCGCTCTAGTCGTCTCGTTTTTACCAGTATACATTCTCCTAAAAGAACTATTAAGCTCTTTTATATAGTTACTACCGTAAAGCGCTTCAAGCTTCAACATGTTCTTGTTTGTAAATATGTTTTCAAAATTATTTTTAAATTTTTCAAAAAACACTTTACGTTCACTTTCAGCGTGATTGTATATATCGTGGCTTACCGTGTTATTAATTATGTTATCATTATATTTAATATAGTAGTCACCTGTAGATTTAGATCTTGTTCTACCAACCAAACCTCTCAAAGAGCTAGCAAATAATAAAAATTCTACATTGTTTGGGTCTTTAACAAAATCAACAAGACCTTTAACTTCTTCTGCTGAAATCAAAGAAGGGTCAATGTTTTCACCAGCAGAATAAAATAAGTATACTCTAACAGCTTGCTCAGCGGTAAAAGTTTTACCTTTTACGTTCACTGGTTGCTGTAGACTAGATTTCTTAAATTTAAACTTATTTATATCAGCTATCATAGCGTCAGCCTCTGCTCTAGTTATAGATTTACTTTTAACAAGCTCTTCTACCGCTGCTATCTTAGATCTTTTAGCTCTAATAGTTATTTCACCCTCCACTGTCTGCTTGCTCAAGCTAGGCATGCCTTTGGAATCTATTTTTTTAACGTATTCAGCTCTATCAAAAAACCTATTGTATTGAATATTTAGATTTTGCTTCCAGGTTCTAAACTGTTGTTGGCCTTGATAGTATGGTTCTAAAAGTCTTTCCTCTATAAACTTTATAGCTACATCACCATCTTTGCCCGCTGGGGTAAAAACCCTAGTTAATCCTATGAAGTCCTCTGCGTTGTAAGGTAGGTAATTAACTGTGTCTGTTATTTTAGATATAAAGGATCTATCTTTTTGCATTACATTAGCCGCGGCTGCAGTAATTTGATCTTTAGACTTTATTTTACCTTTTGTTTTTTGTTCTATGATATTACCCATAGTTCCTTCTAAAGACAACTGAGCTCTACTAGGATTTATAAGACCATCTAGTTTTGCGTCAAAAGCTATTTCGCTAGCTCTACTTATAGCTTCTTTGTTTAGAATTATAAATCTTTCAGTATTAGTTGATTCATCTAAGAAATGTAAATGATCATAACCTTTTTTAACTAGTAAAGCTCTTAAAGCTTCTGCGCTATAATTACTTTCTAATTCTGATTGAGTTATATATCCTTCTTCTTGGAAAAATTTTCCTAAATACTTGGTGATAACAGAAGGTTTGTCAAACCAACTGTAATCTTTCATCAAATCTATACTTATATTTATAGCCCCTTGTCTTTCTATTAATCCATCAGCATACTGACCCGGTATAAGTATTGCTCTATCTAAGTTTAATTTAGTTTTAAAAGAGTTTTGATATGGGTTTTTTCTACCATCTTTTTCAGCAACAGTAATCATAGAATTTTTATCACCAAGCTCTAAATTCCAACCTCTAATTTCAAAATCTTCTGAAACTCTAGAACCGTATGTGTTAAAGTACAAGTCGACATCTACCACAACATCGTCTAGTCTTAGAACGTCTAAAACGTCATTTCTAAACATGTTAAGTGATTTAACCTTGTAATCTATAATTTCACCGTTTTTAATATCATAGAATATAGTATTGATAGCTTCCACAGTTAAACCGTGATAGTTTGCAGAGTCTATAACAATTTGAGCTCTAGAACTAGCGTTTCTAGATCCGTCATGTCTGTTTATTTCTCTTTGAAGTCTATCTATAGTGTCTTCTGTTACAATTTCACCAAACAACTCTTGTCTACCTCTAAACAATTCTGTTACTTCAGGATCATTAGTTAAAAGATAACTAAACACGTCAAAGCCAGCCTGCTCAGCAATCATCTCAGCTAATGTGTCCTTTCTAGTGCCTTGCGTACTACCGCCCACGTTGTCTCCAAAGAAGAAATCTAAGAATTGATCTTGAGTTACAACTCTCTTTTTTGTCTTACCTCTACCAACTCCAGTCCCATCCTCCTGTCTACTGTCTCTAACTTGTTTGCCAGATTCTTTTGTAAACTTGTATATAAAAGGATGTTGTACATTGTTGGCCTTCTCTTGTTTTGTTTGAGTAGAAAACCTTTTGTTTATAGCGTCAATAGGCATTATAGCGTATATATCTTCCCAGTGCTTTGCCATGAATTCTGGATATTTCATACCCAAGAAATTCTTTTTAAGTTTACTACCAAGAACTTTGGTTTGTATCTCAGTTTTTAACATAGTCATTAATGACTGAGATAGATTTGTCTTGAAGTTTCTAGAAGATATATCTAATCTACCACCAAGTATTTTAATAACAGCTTCTTTAACTACG
>Ga0181591_10001876_pt1 | contig 18210 bp, 23 predicted proteins | sample 071ome_33_FD_133757 | JGI IMG/M metagenome (GOLD analysis project Ga0181591, IMG submission 133757) | Coastal salt marsh microbial communities from the Groves Creek Marsh, Skidaway Island, Georgia - 071412AT metaG (megahit assembly) | ecosystem: Environmental > Aquatic > Marine > Intertidal...
AGCGCAGGAATCATTTCTTTGAATAAATCAATGTGTTTGTTGGGCATTCCACGTCTCTACATCTTCAGGAGTATTAATCTCAGTACCATTAAATTGTACACTCAAACAACCAATTTGCCAACCATTTTTTAACCAACGCAGTTGTTCAAGTTTTTCTACACGTTCTTCTTTTTCAATTTGCATATTGTTGTAGCATTGCAGTGCATTCTTAGTATAGCCATATACACCTAAGTGCCATAAACCGTAACCTGTCATACCTCTACCAAACCAAAGTGCAGAGTCGCCGCCACGTACCATCTTTACACTGTTAGGGTTGTTTTGTTCCTTTTCCGGCATATCTGTGTACACTGTACTAACTTGATAATGATTGCCTAAACTAAACACACACTTGTCAACCATTTCTTGTGTTACGTCTGGCATATCACCTTGCACATTTACAAAATAATCATAATCGTCAAACTTGCGACTGTATACAGCACCTGCACATCTTTCTGTGCCGTTTTCGTAGTCTGTTGAATCTATATAAAAATTAACGCCTGATGCTTGCGCTGCTTGTGCAATTAGTTTGTGATCAGTGAGCACAAATGTATCATATCCAAAACTCTTACACTTTTCAGCAACTGTCTGTATCATTGTTTTGCCGTTAAGCATTGTAAGTGGCTTGCCTACAAAGCGTGTGCTGTGGTATCTAGCTGGTATAAGAATAGCTAACGATTTCATCTACAACCCTTTCAAAATCTTTCAAATGAAGCATATTTGGACCATCGCTTGGAGCATTATCAGGATCGGCGTGTACTTCTAAAAAGAAATTTCTAACACCCAAAGCACTACCTGCACGACATAAGCCAGGAACATAATCCCTATTCCCGCCACTGCTACTTCCATTGCCACCTGGTTTTTGTACTGAGTGCGTGGCATCCAAAACCACATCACAATCAAAGTTATCAAGCATATAATTAACGCCGGTGAAATCGACAACCAAAGTATTATATCCAAAACTAGTTCCTCTCTCTGTTATCCAAATTTCAGGCGCATACTTGCTTGCGCCGTAACATTTACTCAGTATACCTTTAACGTCCCAGGGTGCTAAAAACTGTCCTTTTTTAATGTTAACAATTTTACCACTAGCACAAGCGGTTTGAATTAAATCTGTTTGACGACAAAGGAAAGCAGGTATTTGATATACATCTACAGTGTTCCCATATGCATTAATTGTAACTACTTGTCCTACATCGTGTACGTCAGTTAGTGTTTTTAGGCCTTCGATTTGTGCTTTTAATTTTTGAAAGTCTTCCATAGTTTTAGCTAAACCAACTCCACGCAACCCGTTTATGCTTGTGCGATTTGCTTTATCAAAACTTGCTTTGAAATAATACTCGATGTTATGTTTATCGCACACACGTTTACATTCTGTAGCAATCTCTAAACTTTGTTCTAATGACTCGTGTTGACACGGTCCTGCAATAATTCTCATTTGCTGTCCTTTATAATCCAATATGTTGTAACTAGTTTATCCATTTGTTTTTTTAGTGTTTCGTTTTCCTGACATAAATCACACAAGTCTTGCCAGTCACCATAATGCAAAAGTGTTCCTTGGGCTCTCGATACAGCGCCAGCATCGCCGCCGACTATCCATCTTGGAATTTGATTATGAGGTGGATCTCTATAGCGAGCATAGACTACTCCATCTGCACGTTCATATATCAGTGCTTCATTTGGTTTTAGATTTCCCAACTTGTGTTCCACTTGTTCTGCGTACAATGTCGTCGTGATTAAATTCAGCCCAGTATAGTTCAAATGCTACACCGTCCTCTAATCCTTCAAACTGATGAATCTTGCCTGGTTTAACTTGCGTAAAGTCGCCTGCTTCAAGAATTGTTTCGTCTACAAGTCCTTGATCGTCTTGCCAAACACGTACAATCATTTTTCCCGACTCTACAAAAAATCCGTTCCACTTAAATCTATGTTCGTGTTCTGAACATTTATAACCTGCTTTATATTCAATACGATGAAATTCTAATACACCGTTTGCGTGGATAAGTTCAGTTTGTCCCCAAATCTTTCCTGCTTTCATTTGTTACTCCTTTTTACATTAATAATGAATACTCAATTACTTCACACTGTCTGCTAATATCTTTTACAAAGAATGCACACATTGGATCTTCTCCGTCAGTAATTGGCACACTTAATAATTGTCCATTTTTCATTTTAGGAAAATACCATTTTACATCAGTATAAAAATTTTCTATAGTTATAAGTTGAAAATCTGTTTTAAAACTTGTTAAAGGATTAAAAAGAAATGCTTCAAATCCTCTGTCATTAATACTTGTTAATGGTAGTATTTCTATATCATTGCCGCTTTCAGAACAACCTACAGCAATTGACCAATCTACAGGCATTGTAACTTCCTTGCCGCCTATATTTAAAACCATTGCCGGTGCGCTAAACGATTCTAAAAAAATCAAAGGAACAAAAAAGAAATCAGGATTCTTTGGATCTGAATTATCTAGTACGCTAAAACGTACATCGTCTTCTATTTGCTCTGGTAAGTCATCTAAGTTAAAACATTTGTTTTCTAGTGTTAATATTCTCATTTAATTCCAATCCACCTTTTCAATTGTAAAGGGATACTCTGCTTCTTTGTAAAACTTTTTACGCTGAGTTAGATGTCGCTTCGCAAACTTACAAGTGCTTGTAAGATCCCAAATTTGCACGAAGTCTTTGTCCTTTGCCTTTCTAACGCCTCTACCTATTGATTGGATTACTCTTACAAATGACTTGCCTGGTTCTATAAGAACAAGATTAAAAATACGAGGGATATTAATGCCAACGGCAGCAACGCCATACGTAGCAATGACCACGTGATTTGTTCCTTCGTTAATTTCGTCATATGCTTCCTTTCTATCTTTTAATTTTACATCGCCTTTTACAAAAGTTGAGCCTGGTATTAATTCTTGTAGTGCTTCTCCCGCACTAATACGATCTACAAGTATTAGAGTGTTGCCTGAGTCTTTTACTGTGGTTAATAGTTTACCTATGTATTCTAATCTTTTTTCGTTAGTTGTTAAATATTTTAATTCTGATTGATAATCTCTGTGTTCAACAGTGTCGATCAATTGTACAATGTTTACGTGACATTGTGAAAGTACGCCTTTGTCTTGTAATTCTTTTGCTGTGATATTACCAATTACTGGTCCTAAACTTGCGTGTATACTTTCAAACTCAAACTTTTCTTTTGGAATAGTTCCAGTAAGTCCCCATCTAATAGGAGCATTGCGTAGGTTGCGTGTAAGCAGATTCTTTAGTACTTCTGCTTTTGCTTGGTGTACTTCGTCAACAATGATAGTGCTTACACCTTCTAAGAACTCTGCTAATGATAACACAGCAGAACCATCCTTGTGCTTCTTGTCAAGTATATTTAAACTTTGCCAAGTGCATATAGTGTGAGTCTTACCTAGTTCTTTTCTGTCTCCGAAGTACACCCCTACGTCTAACCCACAATTGCGATAGTCTTCTTCTGTTTGTGTAACAAGTGATTTATTAGGCACAATTACAAGACTACGTCCGTATGGCTCACTAATGTGTGACAGTGTTGCAGTTGTAATAGTTTTACCTGCACCTGTTGCAATCTCTTGCAAGCTCTGTGGGTTTTGTAGAAAGTTGTTGATTGCTTCGACTTGATAGTCACGCAGAATGATTTCTTCGCCTTCTGCAGGATGTCCTTTAGGCCAGCGTACACCTTGATCTGCCCAGTATCGTTCTGTAATAGGTTGTAAGTCTAATTTTATTGGATGGCGTCTATCTTCAATGTCAACTATTTGAACTTTATTTTTTTCTAGTACTTCAACAATAGTATCAAGATGGTTAACGTAGCCAGTACCGCCGATGCCAAAGAAAGCAACTTTGCCATCCCAACGACCTAGTTTATACTGAGGCATATATCGTGCGTAAGGCACTTCAAACTTAAGAGCATTAGCTAACTTTCTCCGTACGTCAACTTCTAATCCTTCCAGTTTGATGTTTACCTCATCTTCAATTATTAATTTACAACTAGCCATATATTTTCGAATACCTTCTAAATGGGCTTATTTCGTTTTCATGTACAATTTGTAAATCTATATAAAAATTTACATATGCCGCTATTTCACGTGAAAAACTACTAGTAAAGCTAAACAATGATATAGGTTTCCAATTATTTTTCAAAAGTACTTTTGGAAATGATTTAGTATTAATATACACTATTTTTGTAGATTCGTCAACCCAGTTATTAAGTTCTCTGTCTTTAACATATTCGTTAAAATCATTTGTTCCTTCTAATCTAAATAAAACTGATTGTTTTTCTTTAGGGATTAAATCTCTAAAATAATTATTCAATTTATAAAGTTGTTCTAATGCCGATGTTTCTTCAATAAGAACTAACAAAGGAAATCTATCTAAATCGTATAAAGCATTCAAAACAAAATTTAAATCAGTCTTGCGAGGGTCATTATGATATAAAGGTTGTTTTCTATAAGCTATTTTTTCAATTAGATTATTAGGATGTGGACATTTAATATTATACCCATGCCTGATGTGTCTATCGGCAACCTTCACAAAATTCTTTTTTGATATATCTTTAATTTCTTTCAACAGAGAAGTTTCAACACTTGCAGAACAATTTTCTAAGTTATTACCATCGAAGTGAGGAATACAATTATATTTTTGTGATATTGCTTCTACAATTTTGTTGTATCTTGATAGCAAGTTTTCTTCTATTTCAAATCCTTTTTCTAAAAATTTATCTATTACGGTGTAAATATTTTTATCATTCAATTCAAAAAAATGTTCGTGCGAACCTTTCTGATGAAAATATCCTGCTATGCATGATATTTCGTTTATGCTCATTATCAGAGATTTTTTAAAAGGAAATCGCACCTTAAACCATTGTGGATTTGTATCTATATTTTTTAATGGTTTTTCTTCGTCTTCCTTAAGAGTTCTAATATACTTACTACGATCTATTTCTCGCAAAGGCTGCCGCAATTGACTAATTGCAAATTCAAAGTCGAAATCTAAGTTTACAAATTGATCTTTATAGGCAAGTAACTTAGTTTTCATAAGATCATATTGACGATCAGTTAATGCTGTTCCTTTGAAAACTTGTCTAGCAATACTGTGCATAATTGTAATATCACTAGACACAATTTGTATTTTAGGTCCCAGTTTAAGACCTGCAACAAGTTCTAAACAATCTTCAATAGTAGTTATATCAGTCATACTACAAGTATAACGTCTTATAAATTATTTGTCAATCGTTTAAGTGGTAGTCCTTGTGTAATTTCTTCAATTGTATATTCTGTCCAAGCGTAATCGTTGAGCCATTGTGTTCTGTCTGGCATTACAGGCTGTTCAATATTATGCAAGAAATCAATGTCATTGCCTACAGGATAAGCAAGACTATGGGTGCTAACAAAAGCAGGCACACCCTCGATGATACTATGGATACCTGGGTTGCTCGAATAACTAATAGTAGCCCAAACATCATCAAACCCCATATCAAAATCATCATAAGTGTTAGTAACACGTTGAGGCTCTTGTCTTTCGACATATCTAAGTCCACGCTCTATGTGCTCTAATCTACAACGTGGATGCGGTCTAAATACTATATGGCGGTCTGTGTGTTTGCGTATTTCGTCGTAAGTTTTTAGAAACCAGTTGCTCATACGTGGCATGTTTTGCCATTGTAAACTTTTATCATGTTGCCCACATATTAAGATATACTTGCCATCTTTGCGCCACGGCTTTTCTACAAGTCTCAGAAAACGCTTACGACTATCATCGTTATAACTATCCCCAAAGTATGCATCTCTATTGATTCCATTCAACCCTACCTTCCATGTTGTACCTCTTTTTATTCCGCCTACTTCTAGTACAATAACCGGTTTATTGTTGTTTCTGTTTATTTCCCACACCTGTCTATTTTTTGACATGCGTCCGTTCCAAAGCACACTCCAAATTACAGCAACATCATAGTTATTGTAATGGTCCATTACTCTATAAGGTTCATTATAAATTACAGTGTGTCCTGCATTGATAATACTTTGAGCAAATGCTTCAAATACAGGCTTACTGTTTAATGCACCGTAATCTGTATACAAGCAAAATATCATTTCACTGTTTGCCAGTATGGCTCATTGCGACTGTTCATCAAGTCTTTACGTTTAGACTTACCATCAAACTTACGAGCACCTTTCATATGATCCATCCAACGTCCTAGTTCACTATTAATCAAAGGATGTCCGCCACCGCCTGTTTTAGCAGTGTTGTTATAAATGTTTGCACTATAATCATGCGATGGAAACTCTTTATACTTGTTTAGTATTTCGCCAAACACATAACTGTCGTGCCATTCCTCTAGTGAAAAAATTCCGTTATCTGCGTCTTCGTACATTGCTTCAAAATCTTTAAGGAACTCATGACACACAGGATGATTTAAGTTCATACCATAGAAACCGCACTCAGGCCAAGTTTGCGAACCTTTGCCTCTGCCTACATATGTAATGTATGCATTATCAGGAAGTAGTTTTGCAAAGTCTTCATAGTCCCATTTACTGTGTATGATACTATCTGCATCCATCCATACACACCAGTCCTTAGACCGCGTACAAGCGTCAAATACAGCGTAAACTTTGTTAGCGAAGCGTATGGCATGCCATTTGAATTCCTTGTGCCAGTCGCGTGGCCTACGTGCTTTGATAGCGTCTGGCGGAATACCATTTGCTTTAGGATCGTCTTTCCATTTGTTTTTAAAGTTTACTAATTTAGGTAATGCTTGTTCTTGATCTAATATAGTAATGCGTGACGAATCTGGATTAGTAGGCTTGCAGTTTTCAGCATATACAATTAGTTCAATTCTCTTGTCTACATTAGAGGCAAAACTATCTAAAAACTTTTGTCCGTATGTTGTCATTCCTTCTGGATGGAAGGTAGTTACTACTGTTATTTTTTTGCCCATTGTCTTAGGTGTCTCCATGCTGATCCGTCTTTTAATTCGTCTAGTGTCCAGTGCATTTGTGCCATTTTCCTTATCCAAAGTTCTCTATCAAACTCTTCAGGACTTTCTATATTTTGTAATAATTTATTTGCTACATCACTTGCTTGGCTTCTATCGGGATCTAGTACAAAAACAGGAACACCTTCTATAGCAGAAACTACCCCAGGACTACTGTTATAACTTATGACAGCATGAGCATTTTTTAAATCTAATAATAAATTATCACTATTGCTAGGTGCTACTGCTTTTAATCTATATCTAACTAAAGATCGAATGTGTTGAATTCTGTTTTTATCTCCCGGATGAAATCTTACAATAATTTGCCTATCAGAATACTTTCTAATAGATTGGATTGTTTTTACTAACCAAGGCATTAATTGTTGTCCATCCATGCTCCAGCCGCCGTCTCTTTGACAGCATATCAAAATGTATTTTCCATTTTTTTGCATTGGCTTTAGATGTATGCCTAAATCATTACTTAATTTGTTCCATCTTTGAGGATCTGGGTTTTGGTTACAATATTCTCCTGAATTAGGAAATACGCCGTCGAAACTATACCTTAAATATTTTTTTGAATTTTTAGGATCATAAGACAAAAATAAATTGCTATCAACAATAATACTTCTCTTGCCTTCACTTTTTTGTTTTTCGAAAACTTTTTTCCTCAACTCAAGGTGTGGCATTTTTTTGCTGCCGGGATGTACGAAACCTTGAACAACAGCAACATCGGCATTAACTGGTTCATAGTCGCAAACTATTTCTCCTTCATCGCCGCACCGCCAAACACCTTCAATAAACTTCACAATAATGGAAGGTTTTTCAGGATTTTTATTTCCTGGTGGTATACCCATTAAGTATGATGCAACCTTCATATTGTTTTTCCTTGTAAAATTTTCCAAGCAGTTCCATCTGCCATTTCATTTTGAGTAAATTGGGCATAAGACAAATGTTTTATAAATGAATACATTTCATCTTCTGTTGGAATTCTTGGGTTTTCTATATTGTTTAAATCTGTTTCACATATTAATTGTGCTGCATTTGGTCCTAATGTGATAGCAGGTTTACCCTCCATCAATGCTTCTGTAGCAGCAATACTATTATAAGTTACTAGACAATGAACATCATCAGCTAGTGCTTGTTGAATAGTCTTGTTTGTTACACGTTCAGATCGTATAGGTTTCATTCTAATTTCGATCGGTCTATCTGTAATTTTTTTAATTTCTTCTATTATATTTTTTGTCCAACGCTCTGCTGTTCCTTGATTAAACAAATTCATTACTTTATCACTAGGAGGACATATGAGTATTTTTTTACCTTTAGTAAAAGGCTTATATACCTCTTTCCATTCGCCTAGTTGAATCTTTAATCTAGTATCGTCTCTGTCAATTATATCTTGCATATTTTGGAGAGCGTTGTAAGTAATTCGATGCCATGTTTTATGTTTTGCATTACCAAAATATCCTGTGTCTACAGCATAAAACGGTCTGCCAGTTTCCCAACATTTTTTAATAGCCTTTTGACTACCTCCACCTAACCCTCGTATAACAAGAGTAGTATTAGTATCTTCTTGCTCTTCCCAAGTAGATTCTTCTCCGCCTACACCTTGTAAAAAACTTCGTAAATACGGATCATAATCATGACCTTTATCTGCCCAATTAAATCCGACGCTTTCGATTGCTGCAACTTTATTACCCATTCATCATATCCGCAAGTTCTTGTTTCCATAGATCACTGAATTCACAGTTTCTATAATTTTCAAACCACGGTCCTCCTTCAGTATAATGTATTAATTTTGGTGTTTCTACATCGTCATAAACACCAACAAGATAATTCCAAGTGTGATCCAATTCTCCAATTTCTTCATCTTTTAACCAACTAAATCTGTGTAGATATGCTCCGTTTATTTCTGGACTGTTAACTAAGTCTTGTGTTAATGCAGCATTGCTTGGATGACCACAGTTAAACAACATTACACTTGACCAGTTTTTACGTGGATAGATAGTTTGCTTCTGTCCGTCCATTTTTATACCTTCCTTAGGTGTGTAATCGTGTTGCACACACATTACAGCATACTTTGGATCTGCTTGATCAAACAATTCTTTGATGTCTGTAGTAAGGATCATATCACAATCCATAAACACAGCCCAACCTTCAAAGTTTGTAAGTTCTGGTATAAGAAAACGTGTAAAAGTAAATTCAGTACTTGCAAGTTTATCTACAGAACGAGTATACCATCCTGCATCACGTAGTTCTTGTTGTTTTAATGGACGCACATCGGCCAGTTTGCTCTTAGTTTCAATGCTGTGTTTGCAAACTTGATATGCAATATCTTCTCTTGTGTCATATCCTACAAATACTTTCATTAATCTCTTCTTTCTATATCATCTTCTGTTAATATATTTCCCAACCATACTTCCACAACCTTTGCTGTAATATCTCCAACATTAGTAGCTTTGTGCCAAGTATTAACAGGTATATCTATGCTATCTCCTGAACAGTAAGTACGATTTACTATATCGCCATTTTCAAATTGTAATGCCATGTGTATTGTTCCTTCTACAACATGCCAATGTTCTGAACGTTTAAAGTGTCGCTGATCGCTCAATGCTTTACCTGCATCAAACGCTAATTGCTTAACTTGCCAACCATCACCTTTGTCTAGTACAGTATATCTACCCCAAGCACGTTCAGTAGTAGGTTGGCTCCATTCTTTAAGTATCCAACTACTCGAATTCTTTTTATCTTCGCCGCCAACGCCAAACACAAACTCAACATCGTTGTATATCATTTCAGGAATGTTGTCTTTGGTTCTATCACCGCCGTTGGCAAATATAACTTTTGTTTGACTGCCTACTGTAGATAGAACAGTAAATATTGCAGCACAGGCAGTATCGTCATCGTCATTAAATCCTATAACTTCATTTACACAATCTAATTCTTTAATAATTGCACAGCGTTCTTCAAAGGGCATAAATGCTTTACCCTTTTTACGTTCAAGCCAAGCATTGCTGTTAACACCTACTACTAGGTGATCACCTAGTTCTCGTGCAGCCTTGAAGTAGGCAATGTGTCCCGAATGTAAAGGATCGAATCCTCCAGTAACTAATACTACCTTGCTCATGTAGATATTTATATACGTAGATTACTTAAAATCTAGGTTCTGACGATAAAAGTTTTTGCTCCATCGATGCCATTTTAGGAATTTTAGAAATTGTCCTACGCGGCCACATATATCTTAATTTAGATTTATAATGAGTAATTTTTGCATCAGTTTGCGGACGTTTAAAATAAAAGTTGTTGTACAAATCACAAGAAAAACATTTTACTACCATACCTTGTGTTTTTTTCTTTTTTAGATAGTCTGCATTTTTAAATTGAAATAATTGATTAAGTTCTTTTTGATCACTTACACCTGTAGAACAGTTTTTAATCCATAAGTCCATAAATTTTAAACTGCTTTCAGTTTTCCTTACAAACACAACACCGGCATTTATTAAGTCGTCTCTTTCAGACGACTTAGGCTTACGTACAGTAACCCCAAAGTCCCATATTTCGTCTGTGATTTCATCTATACGATTCCACATGATAGCATCGGCGTCCATCCAAACAACAATGTCGTTATATTCAACGCCGTTAAGAGCATCTAGTATCATACTTGGTTTAGATGGAATTTTAGCACCTATTGCATCACTAACACGACCATTAAAGGGTTTACCATAACCTAACCCGCCCAAGTCGTATACAATTGTTTTATAACCAACGTCTTCGGCTGATCTATATGCAAAATCTACCATTTCTTTAAAGTTTGCATCTGCTGCTGTTATTACTGTAATGTTTGACATATTATTAATTTACTTGCTTCATTTTCTTTCCTTTTTCAACGACATTGAATCCACGCTTTTCACCTGACTCAAAAGGAAAATTATTGTGTATAAGATATTCTGCAAGACAACTTTTATATCTACTGTTTTTTAATGTAGGATCAAGCCATAAAAATTCTTGTACTAATTGTTTATCTAAAAATGGATAACGTGTTTCTATACCAAAGTGACCTGCAATATATTCTTCTTTGTTTAGATACTGTATTTGTGTTCCGTCCCAAAAACTATGCCAAGGGAAAAAGCCTTCAAGATTATTAGGAAATTTTCCACCAAACTGACTGTGTTTATAAATGCGTTTACCATTAAATCCATAATCGCTAATAATTTCATCTGCACCTTGGCCACTAAAATAGATTCGTTGTTTGTTTTTATTTGCACGATGACATATTGCTGCAAGGCCTTGGACTGCTTGGTCGCTTTTTATATTGTAGTTTCTATGTCCGTCATTGTAGATAAAGTCTTCGCAATTTATTAATTCTTTGCGCCATTTATTGTATTCGTCATTGGTTAGTGTAATGCTTTCTGTATGATTAAGTATATTGAATCTTGCTTGTAAAACTTCTAAGTTTTCATTATTAATTATACTATAACCCGTTGCATTAACACCTTGTTTATGAAGCTCACATGCAATAGCACCACTATCAAATCCGCTACTCAACCCAAGGAACATACCCTTGTCTGTATTTTGAGTTCTTTTTCTTATGCTGTTTTCAAATGCAACAAACCAATCATTAAACGATGTCTTGTATTGTTTTATATCAAATATATGATTATCGTATTCTCTTTCTATTGTTAGTGTATCAAGATTATACACTTGTGTTTTGTTTGCATAAAGTTTTTTGCCATTTGTAAACCCAAGACCTTGTAATTGACTATTATAAGATGCAACACAAAATTTATCACCTTTGAATTCGTACCATAGAGGTTTACATGCAAATGTATCTGTACTTGTAATTAATTTACGTTTAGTAAAATCAATTAAACAAAGAGCATATTCGCCATCTAATAGTTTACAGAATTCTTCTCCTTGCCTATTATATAAATCAACAATACACTGCCCGTCACTTGCATAATTTCCAAACTCTTTATAGTTATAGATCTCTCCATTAAAAACACAGACAATATCGTTTTTAATAACGGGCTGAGGCGTTAAGTCGCCTGTTATATGTAATAAATTATGTAAAAATTCTATACCGTTTATTGTTTCTGAATTGGTGAGATCGGGACCTCTTTTTTGACAAAATTGATTTACAGTGTTTAATGAATTAATGTTAGATACACCGAATCCGCACATAGAAGTAAGATTCCTTTATTTTTTATTACTTATTATCTTCTCTATAAATAATTATGTGAAAAGATTTATACACATACCTAAAACGGCAGGAACTGCTGTAAAACATTGGCTATGTAATGTTCCCGAACATGTAGTGTGTGGAAATGCTAGAATTACTAAAAATTCAATTCAAACTAAACGTCTACACAAAAGAGGATGGATAAACGAGCCTTCTGAAAAATTTACTATAGTTCGAAATCCTTATGAAAGGTGTGTAAGTGCTTACACCTATCTAATAAAAGAAAATGCTAGAGTACCTGCTGATACTACTTTTGAAAATTTTGTAAAAAAATATTTACTAGATAAAGCAAATTTAACAGATACTTGGAGGCCGCAAGTTTGGTGGCTGTTAACAAAAAGAGGCGATCCTGCTGTTCATAAAATAATTAGATATGAAAATTTAGAAAAAGAGTTACAAGAATATTTTAATTATTATAAACCTTTACCTACAAAAAATAAAACAACTTATAAAAATTACAACACATATTATAATGAGGAGCTGAAAGAATTAGTCTACAATTATTACAAAGAGGATTTTAAATATTTAAACTATTAAATATTAATTCTGCATGTTGTTTAACACTGTTGTCACCAGGAAAATCTAAAAGAATATCCTCGTTACTTTTATTGTAATGACCATCCCTATCTACCCATTTATAATAATCTTTGTTTACTTCAAATATTTTGATTGTTAACCCATCGAAGTCGTAAAATTTTGTAGTTTTATTAGATTGATAAAATTGGTTTATAATATCTTTTTTTGATACAAGCACATTCAAACTCAACATATCTCCCCACCAAGATTTATACTGTTGGTCAAAGTTTTTATAAATCAAATATCTTTCATTGAAAAAATTTACTATTCTTTCATGATTTTGTAAATTAGAATTTACTAATACTACTCCGTTACTTAAATTAAACTTTTCATCTTGATTTCTTTGACTAATACAAAATAATCCAATATCAAATTCATCTTCAAAAAAACTATCTACAGGATTTAACACAATATTGTCTGCACCTACTAGTATACTTTTGCCTAAAATATCTTTTACATAATTTAAATTACCAACAATTAAAGATTCCATAATATTCATGTGTGATAGGTCTGATCTATGACATTGGTACGGAAGTTCGGTGATATTATCTGTTTGAACAATAAAGTTATTGTGTGGATTATATAGTTTAAAACTTTCATGTAAGAGTTTTAAATTTTTCTTATAGTCTACTTTGCCTACTCTTTTTTTAAGCTTTTTGTTGTTAACTTCCTTTAGGCTTATTTCTTTATAAAAAGGAGCAAAGTTTATCATCAGCTAGTTCTCTAAATGTTTCAATTACTTTTCTATAATCCACACTAGGATATATTGGCAAACTTAATTGCTTTGTTGCTAGTATATTAGTATTTTTTAATCCTTCAGTATTAAAAATATAAGGAACTGAGGAACTTACAGGAGTTGGATAATACACACGAGTTTGTACATGATTATTAATTGTCTCTACTACAATATCTCTATCATTTACAAGAACAGTATATATATTATAGGAGTGCTTCGCTCCTTTAATTACTTTTATATTGGTAAAATATTCGTTATATATTTCTGCAACATTTCTTTTTTCTTGTAAAATCTTATCATAATACTTTAACTTAATGTTTATAAATTCAGCTTGTAAATTATCCATTCTATAATTGTAGCCTATATCATCCTCTTTCCATGTTCTAAGCTTAGAAATATCTTTATATAAAGATTCATCATTTGTTATTATACAACCTGCATCTCCTAATGCTCCTACATTTTTACTAGGATAAAAACTAAATGCGCCTATAGTTCCGAAGGTTCCGACATGTTGTCCATTTATAGTTGTGCCGTGAGCTTGAGCACAGTCTTCCACAACTGGTATGTTATATTTGTTTGCTATTTCCATTAGAGCCACCATATCGACAGCATTACCGAAGAGGTGGACAGGAATAATACATTTTGTTTTGTCTGTAATTTTAGATTCGATTAAAGTAGGATCCATGCAAAATGTATCTTTATCAATATCAACATAAACGGGTTTTGCACCTACATAAAGAATAGAAGCAACAGTAGCTTTAAATGTATATCCTACAGTTATTACTTCGTCGCCTTCTTGTACACCTAATGCAAGTAACGCTAAATGCAAGGCAGCAGTACCGCTTGCGACACCGGAACAATAAGATGCACCTGTATAATTTGCAAAATTTTCTTCTAAATTCTGCGTTCCCATAATATAGTTGCCACTATCTATTATCTCTGAAGCTTTACTCTTCAATTCATTTGTGTACTCTTGATGCAAAGATTGTAAATTAAAAAAAGGTACTATTGTTCTATCCATTGTTGTATCCTTCGGGCTTGGTGTATATCTGTCACAGGACTTTCTATTCTATATATCATTTTTTTAAAGGCATCAACAGCAGTTTGTAAACCTGGTGTTTGATCAACAATAATAACCTGTTCATCTGTAATAGAATTCTGCGAATATTCACTATCCAAATCGTCTATCTTACGAATTGTTATTTTATTGTCCTGCACTGCTATCATAGATTTGCCGCACTGAAAAAATAATTGTCTTTGTTTTATAGGCGAAATCCAACTGCAAGTTATAGTAACACGGAAATCATTTTGAAATTTCATATTTAAAACTGCATGATCTGCAAAATTATTTACATGTGTGTTTTTTATAATTTCTTTTTTTTGTAATTTTAGGTTAGGATACAAAAAATCAATTATACTTAAATCATGAATAGCTAAATCGTATAATACATCTGTATCTGGTTGGAAAAGGCCTTGATGTAATCTATAACTTTCAAAATATAAAGGATTTTTTATGTTAACATTTTCTTTTAAATAATTAATAGTAGAATCATAACACATAATATGATCTACAAATATTTTTGTGTGGTGCTGTTCTGCCAGTATAATTAGCTCGTCTATTTGGCTTACAGTTAAACATGCCGGCTTTTCTATCCACAAATCTTTACCATTAATTATTGACTTTTGAGCAATATCAAAATGAGATGCAGCTTTTGTAGCAATTATAATTGCTTTAATATTTGTATCATTAATAGCTTCGTCTATGTTTTTAAATAATTTTACATGGGGATATAATGTAGATACTTCTTTCAAAACAGATTCTGAAATATCACAAATTGCATACAAATCTTTGCCTAAAGTTTTTGCAATATTTTTACCCCAATATCCATGTCCGATAAGACAAATCATTTACGCATTTCCTCATATATGTTTGTGTATCTTTCTAATTCAAACTGCAAGTCTTCTTCTGTTACATTATTACGTTGGATACCTACTCTATTACTTTTTAAAATTCTAGCTGGCGTACCTACAAAAACTTTTCCGGGTACAATTTTATTTTTTGGCACAACAACTGTACCCATCCCCAACATTGAATACGATCCAATTACTTGGAATTGATGTACATTAACGTTAAGTCCTAGGACTGCGCCTTTCATTACATGTACATGTCCTGACAACGAGCAATGATTACTCACTGTAATATTATCTTCTAGTACACAATCATGGTGGATAATACATGAAGACATTAAATAATTATTGTTACCTATTTTAGTTTTTTTTGTTGCCTTTGTAGGAAGTGTTACTACAACATTCTCTCTAAAAATATTATTGTCACCTATTTCTACTATACCTTGGCCTTCTTCTCTTAGATGTTGAGGCTCGGTTCCAATACAAACATTAGGATATATAACATTTCCTATACCTATATCAATTTTATCCCAGTACACAGTTGCAGTAGGGTGTACATAATTTCCATGCACTTCTTGATATCCTAGTAGTTTTAATTTCATTTTTTTATCTCTATTTAAATTTAAAATGCAATTTTATAACTACATCGTTTTCATGCACAACATTTATTATTTCTATATCTTTTTCTTGTTGATAAAAATATTTTTTTTGAAAATCCATTATTATAACAGTATTTTCTGTAGAATTATTTAAAATAAGATCTCTGTATGTAGTAGCAGGATAATGAAATCCGCAAGATAGATTAGAAAAAATTAAATCAAAATTTGTATCAAATATATATTCAGGACCAATAGTATTGCAATCGAAAAATTTATACCTTAATCCTCTTTCTTTATAAGATTTTTTTAAGTCATCTATTTTATTATAAAATTTAAAATCATCAACAGGACCGTAGTTGATATCTCTACTGTTATTTTCAGTAACACTGACATCGCCGTCTAGTAAATAGATATTTGACTTATATTTGTTTTGAAAATGCTCTGCTTCGTGTGCAAGACCGCAACCAATATCTAAAAGGTTTTTTGGTTGGAAATTGATATAATCATTTATTGATTTAAAATTATCTAGTCTTGAGTTGTCGAACCACGATTCTTGCCAACGTTTTAACCAACTTTTCTTTTGTTTTTTCGCCAAGCTACGATCCTTTTATAAAGTTGCATCTTCCATTCCTGCAACTCTTAACTTTACAACATTAGTTATCTGCCATTGCTTCTGATCCAGCGCCTTTAAGACTCCTAACCATTTGTTGCGCATAAGTGCAAACTCGTTGATAATCTTTTCGTAGTCGACTACGTCTGCCTCGCCGTCAACGTATTTTTCAACGTCACGGCTTGACAGAGCTCGTTGATAGTTTTCAAGATACTTTTTAAAATATGAGCTACGCAATCTACGTAGCTCAATATTTAGATAATTGAGTATAGCTTCAATCTCTTGTAGTTGGTTAAAACGATGTTCAACAATACCCGGCATCGCTGCTGCTGATTTTTCAACATTACCTACAAGTTTGCATTCTGCACGGGCTTGTATTAATTCTGTATCAAAATATTGTATTGCATCAGGTATTTTACCTACGTTACGAGATATCTCGCTATACCATCCCATTACTCATCCCATTCTTCGTCTATTTCAAAGTCGTCATCAAAATAATAACTAATTGCTTCATCAAGATATTGATCGTGTCCTATGCATTCTTTGAGTGTTTCGTCTGAAATACCGTAGTCTGCAAGTAAATCAATAAATTTTTCTGCAATTACTTCAATCTGTTTTTTATCTAAATATTCCTTAAATAGTGTCCAAATATCACAAATTTGAGATGTATCCATCAATGTTTATTCCTCGAGTAATTCTACATCAGTTGCTTCTTCGTCAACTTCAGAGGTATTTACCACAGAAGCTTCTTTTAATAAGTAGTCTGACATAACTTTATCGAGTAGTTCTCCATTCCAATTTTTACGATATTCAAGCAGTTCTTCACCGTCTAGTGTTTCATACTTTAGACGGTTGCCTTGCTTAACAATAACGCCTTTTGCTTCAAACAATTCAAGCAAGCCGCTATATGGATTCATACCTGTTTCGTATGGAATCTTAACCTGTACACCTTCAAACGGTTTAGCATAACGTGTTTTCATAACCTTACAAGCGGCACGAATACCACGTACTTCACTAATCTTGTTGCCATCTTCATCTTCTTTTAGTTTCAACTTTTTCATTGCAACTACAATAGATGATGCATAGATAAAGCCTTGACCACCTGAAATCTTATCGTCTGGGTCAAACATATCTTGCGATGCATATGTGTGGTTAGTTGCTACAAGTCCAACATTGTGACTACCAAACATATTAACAGTGTTACGAACAAGTGATGTTAGTGCTTTAGGTTTACGGCCCATATCGCCTTTCATATCACCCTTGTTAAACTGATCTACGTCAGTAGGTGTTAACAACATACCTAAACTGTCAACAACAAACAGTACCTTAGGACGATCTTCTTCGTTCATTGCTTTGTAGTCTGCCATGAATGTTGAAATAGTTTTTGCAACGTCATCAATCATTGACATGTTAAGTTTTAGTAGTTTATCTTCTGAAGTATCTACATCAAGTGCTTGTAGCCACGCTTCGTCAAGTGCGTTCTCTGAGTCAATAAGAACTACAAAGATACCTTGA
>Ga0181591_10001883_pt1 | contig 18161 bp, 15 predicted proteins | sample 071ome_33_FD_133757 | JGI IMG/M metagenome (GOLD analysis project Ga0181591, IMG submission 133757) | Coastal salt marsh microbial communities from the Groves Creek Marsh, Skidaway Island, Georgia - 071412AT metaG (megahit assembly) | ecosystem: Environmental > Aquatic > Marine > Intertidal...
ACATCCTTATAGAGCGGGTGCAATTTATCTACCGGCACACATAACAGCTTTTCATCTACCCCGCTTTCATCTTCCATCATCAAAACGCCAATCGGGCGGGTAGCGATGATACAGCCATGAACAATTGGCATCGGGGTCAGCACGCACGCATCAATCGGATCGCCATCATCAGACAAGGTATGCGGCACAAAGCCATAATTCACCGGATAATGCATAGGCGTATGTAAAAATCGGTCTACCAGTAACGCCCCGGATTCCTTGTCCAGCTCATATTTTACCGGTGCTGAGTGGGCAGGGATTTCGATTGCCACATTGATTTCTTCAGGCGGATTTTTACCAACAGAGATTTTGTCCAGATTCATTGTCTTGCTCATCCTTTTTAACGCGTGATAAAAGATGCTGGCACGGCATAAAAAATTTTCTTGCCTTGCATCTATCTGCTTGTGCCTATGTAATACCCAGATGACAGCCATTTTACCAGACAGAAATCATATATTTATCCGCATCTTTTGGAAATTTTCACAAGGCATTCTCGACCATTTTATAAATAGAGCCATTTTTTAGATGACACAGAGCGTTGGAATTATTGGACATGGGCTGACCGGCATCACGGCTGCCATAATGCTTGCCAGGGCAGGCTACCAGATTGATCTGATAGGCCCAAAACCTGAATTTTCAGGCGGGTTGCAGCTTGCTCCCAATGGGCTGGCCGCCCTTCAAACGCTGGGACATTACGAGGCGGTGAGGAAAAAAGCGGTCAGGCTAGAGAGCATCCGCATCACCGCGATGGGTGATGGGCGAAGCCTGGCAGATATCTCGCATAACGATAAGCGGGTTTATCTTGGCATGGGGCGGGCAGATTTATATCAGCTACTTGCCAAACATCTATCACAGCAAAAAAATATCCGCACCCTTGCCAGCCCGGCTGTCCATCTGGCCAGCTCCGGGGAGAAGATGGAAATACTGCTCGAAGATGGCCGTTCTGTCCATGCAGATGAAATTATCGGGGCAGATGGCGCAAATGGCCTGTGCCGTTCCTTTGTTGCCGGTGCCCGGCTTGGCCGCAAGGAAGCGCCTTATTATGCGATGCGTGCACAGATATCTGCCGATATTCTGCCGCGCCTTTTTTCTCGGCCGCAAACCCAGCTGATGCTGGGAGATGGCTGTCATTTTGTCAGCTATCCCATTGCCGCACAAAAACAGATCAATTGTGTTTTTTGTGCCAGTGCAGAGGCTTTGCATCCTGAATGGGAGGCCGATATGCTGGCCGAACATCCATTGTTAAAATATCTGTATGCCGCAAAACCGCAATGGGCAAAATTGCCCCTCTATCGCGATGACCCTATCGCCAGCTGGCGGCGGATGGGGGTCACGCTGACAGGCGATGCTGCTCATATGATGCCCCCCCATTTAGCGCAAGGGGCAGGTCAAGGCTTTGAAGATATTGCCTGTCTTGCTGTGCAATTGGCGAAAAAAGATTTATCTGCTGGTTTGCGTTCCATGGCCATAGAACGCGCTGGCCAGCTAAAGCCTGTCTCTGGCAAGGCAGGGGTAACAGGCAGGGTAATGCGCCTGTCCGGGCTGCCGGGCCAGCTTCGCGACAGCTTGCTTGGGCTGGCAGGGGCGCAGCTGGTAGAAAGCTGGCTGGAAGATATCTGGCAGGGCACTATCTGATACCGCCAGACATCTGAGCAGATTCCCGCAACGTATAGATACCGATTTATATTCTGAATTTTTTATTGGAGAGATTCGATGCGTGCATATCTGATAGCTGTCTGTCTTTGTCTGGCAAGCTTTCTTCTGCCCGCATCTCTGGCAGCAAGGCAACAAGATATGAGCGCAACAGCTTTTGATTTTCATTTCCCCTCTATTGAAGGCGGCCAGATGAACCTGTCTGATTATCAGGGCAAGGTATTGCTGGTGGTAAATACCGCCTCGCAATGCGGCTTTACCCCGCAATATACCGCCCTTCAGGCAATTTGGTCTGAATATCGCGATAAAGGGCTGGTGGTAATAGGCGTCCCGTCAGATGATTTTGGTGGTCAGGAACTGGATAGCGAGCAGCAGGTCAAACAGTTTTGTGAAGTGAATTTTGATATCGATTTTCCAATGACCGCTATCACAAAGGTCAAGGGTGAAAATGCCCATGCATTTTATCAATGGGCTGGCCAGCAGGTTGGCATGATGGGCAAGCCAAAATGGAATTTTCATAAATTCCTTATCGGGCGGGATGGCCAGATGGTCGACTGGTTTTCCTCTATGACCTCCCCGGACAGCCAAAAGATGAAAAAATCTATCGATGCGGCATTGGCGCAAAAAGTAGCCTCTTAAAAAAAATCTTCACCCGTTTGTTCTGGCGGCAGATGCTTGATAAAAAATTCTGCCTCGTGTAAGCAAAGAGGCGTCGGCTGGAAATCTTCCGGCCAGCTTGAAACGCGATATAGCCTCATGCATAACATACCAAAAACTAACCAATTTGTTGTCGCTGCCTTATATCAATTCATATCTGTTGACGATATTGAACTCTGGCAGAAAAAGCTGAAAGATATCTGTACATCCTGTGATCTGATGGGGACCTTGCTGATCGCCGATGAAGGGCTGAACGGCACTATTTCCGGGCGCTATGATGATATGCATCGATTTATTGACTGGCTGTTGGAAAAAACCATTTTCAGCGCACCGGAATTAAAATTTGCGGTACATGAAACCCTGCCCTTTCACCGCATGAAAGTGCGGCTAAAACGTGAAATTGTAACGATGGGCGCTAAAGGTATCAGCCCCACCAGGCAAGCTGGCACTTATGTCAGTCCGAAAGACTGGAACGCGCTGATATCTGAACCCGGTGTGATGGTGGTCGATACCAGAAATGATTATGAAGTTGCGATAGGCCAATTTCAGGGGGCGGTAAACCCGATGACCAAAACCTGTCGTGAATTTCCGCAATGGGCAGAAGCCCTGGCCGCCATGCCAGAAGAAGAAAGGCCAAAAAAGCTGGCCATGTATTGCACAGGCGGTATCCGTTGCGAGAAATCAACCGCGCTGATGAAAAATCTGGGCTTTGAAGATGTCTATCACTTAAAAGGCGGCATCCTGCAATATCTGGAAGATATCCCGCAAGAGCAATCTCTATGGGAAGGTGAATGTTTTGTTTTTGATAGCCGGGTGGCGGTCGATCATAATCTGCAGCGCGGCCAGTATGCGCTTTGCCATGCCTGTAAAATGCCGCTCAATGCCGACGAGATGAAAACACAAGCCTATGTCGCGGGAATAAGCTGTCCGCATTGCATCGATAAAACATCTGCCATTCAGCGCGCCCGCTTTGCAGAACGTGCCCGCCAGATAGAGCTGGCAAAACAGCGCGGCACCACCCATATCGGGGTCAGCCCCAAAATTTCCAAATCCCAGAAAATGACGCCAAAAAAGGTAAATCGGAAAATATATAAATCAGAAAAAAGCTAGCCGCGGATAGCTTTTATCGCCTGCGCATAGCCCTGACTTGCCCCAAAAATAGCCGAGCCGGCTACCAGATTATTTGCCCCGGCTGCAATCACCTTTGGTGCAGTCTCAGCTGTAATACCGCCATCGACCTGAAGCTGGATATCACGCCCCTCTATCATCGCGGCTGCCTGCTGGATTTTTGGCAGCATCGCATCAATAAAACGCTGGCCGCCAAAGCCCGGATTGACCGTCATTACCAGCACTAAATCCAGCCTGTCCAGACAATGCTGAATGGTGTCAAGCGGAGTTGCCGGGTTCAGTGCGACCCCGGCCTTGCAGCCCAGCTCGCGAATATAGCCCAGGGTTCTGTCCAGATGGGGGCAGGCCTCAACATGAACTGTAATCCCCTGCACCCCTGCCTTTGCAAAATCGGCCAGCAAGGCATCCGGGGTTTCTATCATCAAATGGGCATCAAAATAGGCATCACAGCTGCTGCGTGCTGCCTGAATAACGGGCGCACCAAAGGTCAAATTCGGCACAAACTGGCCATCCATTACATCCAGATGTATCCAGTCTGCCCCGGCGCGGTGAACATCGGCTATTTCCTGACCAAGTGCGGCAAAATTACTTGCCAGCACAGACGGGGCGATAATAACAGGCTTGGATGCGGCCATATGGCTCTTCTCCTATAGTTTGCGATAGCCTTTATGCCAGCAGCTAATTCCTATTATGCCATCTGGCTAGACAACATCTTTTGCCTTGAAGTAAGGCAAATTATCTTGCGATGAGCAACCCATGACAGATAAACGCTCAACAATTTGCAAGGCACGCTGATATTTGCGCTCCAGCTCTTCTTCAGTAGATTCTGCAAACAGCTCGCCGCAAAGCAGAATACCGTGATTGGCTTGCAAGGCGCGGATACGCCTTCCATGCATTAGCCCATCCACCAGAATACCATGCTCAAACTCCTCGCCCTTTACTATCTGAATTCTGTTTTCCACAAGGAAATGACGGATAGCCGCCTCACCTTGCAGGGCATAATGCCAGAACTCTGAATCAGATGCAGAAGGCGCACCGCTTACCAGGCTAAAGGCCTTGCAGAAAGCCAGGAAGATAAGCTCATCCCGCTCTGCCCCTGTCCAGGCAGTGCGGCCAAGCGTGCGCCAGATATCCTTGTTCATTTCTTCATAAATGGCCGGAATGCGCTCAAAGAACAGACGATGCAGACCGATATCATTAACCGAATCTTCCATCCGCTGTTCTTTATGAATATCAATCGCGCTGTAAGAGCCGCAAACCGGACAGCCTGAATCCGAAAATTTGTCCTTTAGATAGATATGCGAACAGCGCAAACCGCTTTCCAGCTTGTTATCGCATAAAAAATAGCTTTGCTGTTCATCTACCGGCTGCTGGGCAATCCATTGGAATCTGTTTTTATACCGCAGATAGGTGCCACGATGTGACCACAGGCTCCATTGCAGATGTTCCACCGGGCCAAAGGTTGACCAGTTCGAGCTGACATCAATGACCACACAGCCATCCTTGCCTTCTGCCGCACGCAAGCCCCGACCGACTGATTGCCCCCATAAAACCTTGGACAGGGTCGGGCGCATATGCACGATGATATTGCAATGCGGATTATCCCAGCCTTCGGCCAGCACCCCGACTGATACCACTGCCTCTACCTCGCCATTGGCATGATCGGCCAGCATTTGCATCCGCTCTTTAATCGGTGTGCTTGCGGTGATCAGATTGACAGAAATGCCCAGCTCTTCAATCGCCTCGACAGTGGTTTCCGCCACCGTCACATCCGGACAGAACCAGGCTGATATGGGTTGCCGGGTCACTTTTTCCCGTTCTTCCAGATAGATAGAACAGGCATGGCTGATCATCGAGGATTTGATAATCGCCGGAGCCAGCTTGGTAACCGGAAAATCGCCCGAGCTGATATCGATAGAGGCTAGTTCCAGATCATGGATAAAATGCGGGCGATAGCGCGGACGCACCAATATCCCCTCTTCAAACAGCTTTTCCATATCCGCGCCATCAATAATGGCATCAAAAGCAAGGCTGAGCTGATCACGCTGGTCAGCGGTGCGCCGTTCAGGTGAAGCGGTCAGACCCAGCAGATGGGCATCATCGCGCCCTTTTTCCATGAAACATTCCAAAATACGCTTATAGCCTGTCCCGTTTGGCGATACGCGGTGGGCTTCATCAATAATGATCAATTTTGCCTGCTCGACCGCATCATCCAGAATATCGCGCGCTCTGGTACTGGTTGATAACAGGACATCATAATCGGCAAAGGCTTTTTCCGAATGGTTGAGGTTCAGCTTGCACACCTTATGCTCGCGTGCCAATGCCCGCTCCAGCTGCTCCAGCAGAACCAGGCGATGGCAGAGGACAATCACCTTTTCACCGGCATAAAACTGGCGGATGATTTCGCTGGCCAGCACCGTTTTACCTGCCCCTGTAGGGGCTTTGATAATAAAACGTCTATGCGCTTTCTGGATATCCGGGAAACCGTCAATGATTTCCTGTTGCCATCTTCTGAGTTTCATCTAATGAAGACCTGTGACTTTGAAACAAAACTTTCAAGGCGGCTAGTCTACACTGTTTTTTCTAAAAGATAACCATAGAAATGAAAAAAAAGTGGCAGAAAGGCGAAAAAAGACAGAGGCAGGCATTTTTGCGCCCCTGATATACAAAATCACCTTATAAAAAGCGCAAAAAACCCTAGAGCAGACTGTTTATTTTATCCAGCAATGCCGCATTAATATGGCGCGGCCCTGTATCCAGCCTGTTTTTATGACGTCTTTCACCTGGCAGGCGAATACCGTCTAGCGCCGATAGTGCCTGAATAAAATCTTCATTATGTTTCTGCCAGCCATCGCCAGCGATTAATTGCGGGCTCATCGCCAGGATAAATTCGCCCCCCTTTGCCGGCCCGCCATCATTATTGTCATGCACAGCCGCTTCATAAGAAAAATAATCGCCTGTCATGCCAGCGGCCAGAAATTCCACCATCATCGCAATGGCCGACCCCTTATAGCCGCCAAAGGGCAATAGCACTCCTTTTAAGATTTCAGCCGGATCATTGGTAGGCTGGCCATCTGGCCCCAAGCCGGTATCCGGCGGCACAGCATGGCCATCACGTGCCGCGATTTGAACATCCCCCTTTGCCAGACGCGAGGTAGCCATATCAAAGACAATCGGTATATGGCCGGGGCGCGGCCAGGCAAAGGAAATCGGGTTCGTGCCAAAAAAGGCCTGTTTTGCCCCAGCCGGTGCAACAGACGGCTTAAAGGCGGTACAGGCAAGCCCTGCCAGCCCTTGCTCTGCCAGATATTCTGTTTCCGGCCACATCGCGGCAAAATGAAAGGAATTAATAATACGCATGACAGCAATGCCTGTTTCAGACGCTGCCCTAGCCAGTACTGGCAGGCCTGTTTCCAGTGCCAGCGGGGCATAACCATAATCGCCATCCACGCTGATGACAGATGCCAGGCTTTGCTCGATTTTTGGCACAGCTTCGCCCTTTACCTTGCCCGAGGCAAGAGAGGCAATATATCCAGGCACACGAAACAGCCCGTGCGAGGCAGAGCCATCGCGCTCGGCTCGGGTCACGGTTCTGGCCAGAGCTGCTGCATTATCGGCAGAACAGCCATGTTTGGTAAAAACGCGCAAGGCCAGATTTTCAATATCTGCAAGGCTTATTTCCCGTGTTTCAATCTCGCTCATGATATTTGCCTCCTGTTTTTATGATAGCTGTTTCTGACCAGTAATTTTTTGTTCTTAACAGACTAGCCTGTCCCATTCGACCTGTCTAATTTTGCCCTTTTTAGGCATCAATCATTATCTACCAGCCCTGCCCCTGCCCCGGACAGGCGCGAGGCTTCACTTTCAGGAACGTAAGTGTGTGCAGCCAGTTCCAGCAAGCGATCCCAAACCTTTTCAGTTACCCCGCTATGGCCAGCTGGCACAGAAAAAACCGAGGCTTGCCCGTCGCCTGGCCGGATAGATATCTGTCCTGTAAGACAAGATAGCGCAGAAACCGCGCCGATATCCGAATATGGCAAATGGATGGTTTCTTGTGTGTCTTTGCTGGTCAGGATAAAGGCCTGTTGATAGATATGTCCTGCCCACCATAACAGCCCGGCAAATATCAAGGGGTGTGATAGTCTGCCTATTTTAATTTCTGCGCCTTTGTCGCCTGCCAGCAACCAGTCAATCGCGGCAATCCCTTCAAAAGCAGGTTGAAGATATCCAATATCGAGAATAATATTTTCCCCGACCCTTTCCGGGCGGAGGTCAGCTAAAAGATAATCTTTTTTTGCCTCTGCCAACATGTCGAGAAGGGCATTACATCCATCAAAGCCCGCAGATTGCAGCCAGCTTACCGCATAGGCGATATCTTCTGCCCGGTCATGGCGATAGCCCGATGCCAGACAGGCTTTTCTGGCTGTCTGATAAATCTCGTTTGCGGAAAGTTGCATGGCCGGGGCGGTTCTTTTATGATTGCGGGCTGGCACTATCAGGGTGCAGGGGGAACAGCCAGTCATCTGAAATTTCTGGCGGGTTTGTGGCTAATTCATTTGCGGTTGGTGCTCCCTGATACAGGGTAATGCGTGTCCATTTATCGGATTTTGGGTCAAATTTACTTGCCCCGAAAAAGGATAATTTACACCTTAGCAAATCAATAGGTCGGCAATCCTGCCCGACCAGATTATCATGGATTTCGCCATAGGGAAATTTCGCAATGGTCTGTATGCGCCGGATGATATTTCGATGTTGGGGCGCGCGCAGTAAAAAGCTTGCCACGCTTTCATCTTCATCTGCCTGTTCCAGCACAGGTTTTAATGCCCGAATATAGCCGGCAATATTAAACGGCATTTCCAGCTCTGCCCCGGGCTCTGAATGGCGCAAGCCCAGACGCGGCTCCAGCTTGGCAGCCGAAACATACCAGAATTGGGCATCGGCTGCCGGCTGGCCAAAATCAATATCCTCTACCCAGTGATAATGTTCAGCCATTAGCGATTTAAGCTCTGATATCTTCATTTGCGGAACAAGGCGGGGCAGGGCATCGGTTGCCATGCAATCTGCCAGCACATCCACCTCTTCTGGCATCAGCTCTATCAGGACAGAGACTAGCAATTCCTGCAATTCTTCCGAGGCATTTTCCGCCCGTTGATAAAGGTCGGCAAAAGGGGCGGTTTCTGGCAATGGACGGGCAGAAATATCGGCAATCAGCCTTTCCAGCTCACCGCGCAAAATATGAATACGCTGCATTTGTATTGCGTCCTCAACTTGCCAATCCAGACAATGAAGGCGCGCACGTGCCAGCAAATCTTCTGCTCGCTGTATCTGATCGGGACGGGCTTTCTGGCACTGAATGACACGGGTGAAGGCGACTTCGCGTGCCATTATCCAGCTATTGAGCAGACATGGATGGGTCACCAGAAAAGGGGCCATACCCAGCCCGGTAGAATTTCCCACCCCCAGATAGCGGCGATTTTCCCTTGAAAGGGGAACAGCTATGCTTCCGCCTTTTTGGATTGCACAATATTCTGCCAGAAATAGCGTGAATTCACGGATCAGGAAAACCGTCAGCATTTCTGCCTGAAACGCACCTTCCAGCCCGTCATATTTGACCAGCTGATCCCGGTCGGCAATCCCGAATTTGCCATTGCCATAAACAGCGGTGGTACGCATCAGATAGCCGGTTGCAACCAGCTGTTCTTTATCTGGCTGGCAGCCGGAGGCCAGGGCTTCTATAATATGCTGGAACAGGCGCACAGATTTATTCGCTCTGGACAGGGTAAGCACACGATTATCATAACGTCCAGCTTCCTGGCGGGTGACCTCATCTGCCAGCCTTTTAATATCTGCTGGTTCTGGTACCCCGTCAAAAAGACAAAAGCTGGCATCCCATTGGGTAGCGATAACCCGGTCGGTGCGCGCGCTATCTTCTAGATGGCGGCTATAGGCGATAAGCGAATATATTCTGCCAGATAAGGGCAGGGAGAGGACAATATGGCCAAAGCCGTTTTCATCCAGTTCGCAGACAGGCATCTGCATTACCGCCTTTTGTTTGGCAAGGCGGCGGAGCAATACTCGCATAAAGCTCAGGCGATGGGGGAAAAAAGCGCCCATACGCGATAGCCGCATAACCCTGTCAACCGGACGCAAGGGCGGTAGCGATGCGCCGCAAACATATCTGTCTGTCTGCTGTTCCAAAAGCGGTGTCATCTAAGCCTGCCCGATAAAATTTTCATCATAAAAGCGCAACCAGTTTCCGCCCATAATGGCATCTGTCTCTGCCTCGGAAAAGCCGACATCGCGCAAACCCTTTGCAAGATTCGGAAAATCCTTTATGCCCTGAAACCATGTTGGCTGATCTGGAAAGCCCGGATTGGCCGCACTGCCTTCGCCAAAATCTGTCTCGCGTGACCAGCGACCATTACGCATCCATTCCACCACTGAATCCGGCTGATCCTGACACAGGTCTGAACCTATCCCCAGAGCAGAAACCCCATATCTTTCTGCTGCTTGTGCTATCATTTGGCAAAAGCTCTGCAAGCTGCATTGACTGCCCTCTTTTAAATGATGAGGATATAAAGAAAAACCGATCATCCCGCCAGTTTCGGTCAATGCCCTTATCAGCCTGTCTGATTTATTACGGCGGGCAGGATGCCACCAGTCGGGATTGGCATGGGTGATGGCAATCGGGCGTTCAGAGGCCTCTATCGCTTCCAGGCTGGAACGTTCGGCAGAATGGCTCATATCAATCACCAGCCCGACCCGGTTCATTTCCTTAATCGCTTGCCGGCCAAAGCGGGTAAGGCCGGGGTCTTCTGCCTCATAACATCCGGTGGCAAGCAAGGACTGGTTATTATAGGTCAGCTGCATAAAGCGGCCACCCAGCTGATGCAGGATTTCAATCAGGCCAATATCATCTTCCATCGGGGCACAATTTTGAAATCCATAAAAAATAGCTGTCTTGCCACTGGCATGAGCAGTACGTACATCCGCCCCTGTCCGGCCAAACATCAACCTGTCCGGATAGGCTTCGATATAGCGATTCCAGCTAATCATATTTTCCACTGTCTGGCGGAAATTTTCATGATAGCAAATGGTGACATGGACGGCCGCTAGATGCGCTTGTGCCATCTCTTCAAACAGGGCAGGCGACCAGTTTGCATATTGCAGATTATCAATATAAAGCGGTGTCTTTGACATTAGTTGCCCTCTTTTCTGCACCCTGCCAGATCTGTCTTAATTATTGGCAATCTGTTCTTATGCTAGTCTGGACTCCAGCCAGCCAGCAAGCCCCAAAAGCGCCGCATCCCGTCCTGTGGTAATGGTAAGCTGTATTCCGACCCCCAGCCCATTTGGCCCGGTGATTGCAAACGCCCCGGAAATGGGCAGGCTGACAGATGGATAGCCTGTCAGGCTCCACAAACAGTTGCAAATGGAATCGCCTGTTCCTTCTTCAAAGACAGGCGCTTCGCCTGTCGCTGACGGGCTTAACAAGCCATCATATCCGGCCAGCATAGAATCAAAAAAATCCACCGCTTCCTCGCGCACCAAAAGGGCAGCGTGATAGTCTGCTGGTGAAATTGTTTTACCTCTTTTTATTGCTTCCAGAATTTCGCTACTCATCAATGGCTTATGTGCGTGCATAAGCGGGCCAATATTCTGGCAAATCTCAAAATCATAGATGGTTTTATGGCTATCCAGAAATTTGGTGATTTCTGCTTTCGGGGCAGGGCGAATATCTATATGTTCTGGCAGCGCGCGGGCTATTTTCATCAGCCCATCATGCACATAATTTTCTACCCGCTCGCCATAGATTCCTTCCAGATAGAGTAATTTCGGGGGCGTATTGTAGATGTTTTTTGATGCGGCTGCCAGTTCAGCTTGCCCTGTCACCACCGCTGCCAATTGGCCAAGCCTGACCAGAGAGCTGGCAAAGACCCCCACCTGATCCAGCGTTTGAGAGGTCTGCAATACCCCCTTGCGGCTGATAGTGCCACGGGTTGGTTTAAAGCCATGTACCTGGCAATAGGAGGCAGGGCGAATAACCGACCCCCCTGTTTGCGTACCAACGGCCATATCAATCTGCCCGGCCGCTACGGCCGCCGCAGACCCGCTGGAAGAGCCGCCAGGCGAAAAGGCGCTATTATGGGGATTGCGGGTGATGCTTTTTTGCATATAGGCAAATTCGGTCGTAACTGTCTTGCCCAGCAAAATCGCCCCGGCAGCCCGCAAGGCGGCGACCAACTCTGCATCTGTATCGGCTATGCGATCGGCATAAATGGCTGAGCCATAACGGCACGCCATGCCGGCAACATCAATGATGTCTTTTATCCCAACCGCGATACCGGCTAATGACCCATGGGTATTTTGGGGGCGGGCGTTTCTGTCCAGCGCTACCCAGGCTTTTAGTTGCGGCTCGGTTTTATCTATTGCGGCAAGGCAGGCAGAAACACCCTTAAGCCCATCTATCTGCTGCACCATTTGCTCTGCCTATTCCTTTTTTTATTAAAACACCACAACCGAGCGGATAGAGCTGCCCTCATGCATCAGATCAAATCCCTTATTGATCTCTTCCAGAGACAGGGTATGGGTAATCATCGGGTCAATCTCAATCTTGCCATCCATATACCAGTCTACAATTTTAGGCACATCGGTGCGCCCTCTTGCCCCACCAAAGGCCGTACCGCGCCAGGAACGACCCGTCACCAGTTGGAAGGGGCGAGTGCTGATCTCTTTGCCAGCACCAGCCACACCGATAATAATGGATTCGCCCCAGCCTTTATGGGCACATTCCAGCGCGACGCGCATCACATCTGTATTGCCGATACATTCAAAGCTGTAATCTGCCCCGCCGCCGGTCAGCTCAATCAAATGGGCGGTCAGGTCACCCGATATCTTCGCTGGATTGACAAAATCGGTCATGCCAAAGCGGGTGCCCCAGCTTTGCTTGTCATCATTTAAATCCACACCAACAATCTGGCTTGCCCCTATCATCTGCAAACCCTGTATGACATTCAGGCCAATCCCGCCAAGCCCGAACACCACCGCCCGGCATCCGGGCTCTGCCCTGGCGGTATTGATGACCGCTCCGATGCCAGTTGTCACCCCGCAGCCAATATAGCAAATCTTGTCAAAGGGGGCGGCTTTATTCACCTTTGCCAACGCAATTTCAGGCAGCACGGTAAAATTGGAAAAAGTTGATGTGCCCATATAATGATGCACCGGCTGGCCTTTATAGGAAAAACGCGATGTGCCATCTGGCATCAGCCCTTCTCCTTGTGTGGTTCGGATGGCCTGACAAAGATTGGTTTTGGGATGCAGGCAATATTCGCATTCGCCGCATTCAGGCGTATAGAGCGGTATGACATGGTCGCCCACCGCCAGCGAGGTGACACCAGCGCCAATTTCGCGTACAATCCCTGCCCCTTCATGACCTAAAATCGCCGGAAACAATCCTTCAGGGTCTGCACCGGACAGGGTAAATTCATCCGTATGGCAGATACCTGTAGCCATAATTTCAACCAGCACTTCGCCCTGTTTCGGGCCTTCGAGATCCAGCTCAACTATCTCCAGCGGCTGGCCAGCTTCAAACGCAATCGCGGCTCTGGTTTTCATCTCTTTGCCTCCCTTTGTTCTTGCCGATTATCTGATGAATTTTATGTTGCTTTTTATTTGCATCATAAAATCATCCTCTCTGACAAGATAAATCATGAAGATAAAAAGCCGTCTTGGCTAGTACCGGACCAGGGGAAAAGCCGGTCTGTATCCGGCACAAGCGATAAATGCCCCGTTTTTCCAGCCCGGCTTGCCATAGAGGTGGGGCTGGCCATCGGGGGTATAGATATGACCACCTGCCCCGCGCAAAATCGCTTCGCCTGCGGCGGTGTCCCATTCCATTGTCGGGCCAAAACGCGGGTAAATATCAGCCTTGCCCGCGGCCAGAAGCAGAAATTTCAAAGAAGACCCGGCCGAGACAATATCGGCGATCGCTTCTGCTTCCAAAAACCCGTTTGTTTTTGGATCGCGATGCGAGCGGCTGGCCAGCGCAGCGGGCCCTTTTTTCGGCACTTGGCGAATCTGTAACAGGCTGTGCTGGCCATCTTTTTCTTGATGTGCCTGACCATTCTTATCTGTCCAGCAGAGCCAGTCCATAGCAGGGACATAAATTATCCCGCCGCACGCCATGCCCTGTTGGACAAACCCGATATTGACGGTGAAATGACCATTGCTGTCCTGGCGGATAAATTCGCGCGTCCCATCAAGAGGATCTACCAGAAAATAGCTGGCGGCGGGGGACAGCAAATGGCTTTCCGTGTTTTCTTCTGAAATAACCGGAATATCGGGAAAAAACCGTGCCAGTGCTGCCTTTAATATTGCCTCGCTGGCATGATCAGCCTGCGTGACAGGTGAGGCATCTGCCTTGTAATCTGCCTCTACCCCGCCTGCCTTTATGGTTAAAATTTTTGCCCCGGCGTGCCGCATGGCAGGGGCAAGACAGGTTAGATCAATATCGCACCGCAATCGAAAACACCCCGAGGCAGAAAAAGGCTATTTGGTGTGCGGGATAACAAATTCCGCCCCTTTGGCGATTGAATCCGGCCAGCGCTGCATGACAGATTTCTGCTTGGTGTAAAATTGCACCGCCTCATTGCCAAAGGCGTGCAGATCGCCAAACAGGCTTTGTTTCCACCCGCCAAAACCATGCCAGGCCATCGGCACAGGTATCGGCACATTAACCCCGACCATACCGACCTGAATCTGGCTTGAAAATTCACGTGCGGTATTCCCGTCAGAAGTAAAGACAGAAACCCCGTTGCCATAGCGATGATTATTGATCAGCTCTATGCCTTCGGCAGAATTGGCCACCCTTACACAAGACAGTACAGGGCCAAAAATTTCTTCCTGATAAATAGACATTTCCGGGGTGACATGATCAAACAGGCTGCCCCCCATAAAATAGCCCTGATTATGGCCGGGCACAGATACACCGCGTCCATCAACAACCAGTTCAGCGCCTTCTTTTACGCCTTTTTCGATCATCGAGGTAATGCGCTCATGGGCGGCCGCACTGACAATCGGCCCCATTTCCGCATCAAGTTCCATACCATTTTTGACCTTCAGGGTTTTTGCCCGTTCAGCCAGTTGCGGGATAATCTTATCACCTACATCACCAACCAGCAGCGCAACCGAGATCGCCATACACCGCTCGCCAGCCGAGCCATAGGCAGAACCAATAAGCGCATCCACGGTTTTATCAAAATCGGCATCCGGCATCACCATCATATGGTTCTTTGCCCCGCCCAGCGCCTGTACCCGTTTGCCGTTTTCAGCGCCTTTGGTATAGATGTAATGGGCAATAGGGGTAGAGCCGACAAAAGAAACAGCCGAAATCGCCTGATTCTCCAAAATCGCATCGACCGATTCCTTGTCCCCCTGAATAACGCTAAACACCCCTTCAGGCAGACCGGCTTCGGCCAGCAAATCTGCCATCATCAGCGAGACAGTCGGGTCGGTTGGGCTGGGTTTCAGGATAAAGCAATTGCCTGTTGCAATGGCCAATGGGAACATCCACATCGGCACCATAACAGGAAAGTTAAAAGGGGTGATGCCCGCGACAATACCCAGCGGCTGGCGAAAGGTAAAATTATCAATACCGGTAGAGGCTTGTGCAGAATATTCCCCCTTTAGCAAGGCAGGAATGCCACAGGCAAATTCTACCACCTCGATACCGCGCTCTACCTCGCCGCACGCATCGGTAAAGACCTTGCCATGCTCAGAAGTAATGACCTCGGCCAGTTTTTCCTTATCGCGGCGCACCAGCTCCAGAAATTTGAACATGACGCGCGCACGGCGTACCGGCGGGGTGGAGGCCCAGCTAGGGAAGATTTTTCTGGCCGCTTCGACCGCTGCTTCCACATCCTTTGCCGTTCCCATAACGACTTCACTTTTTTTCTGGCCAAGAGCCGGATTATAGACATCCATAACGCGGCTGGATGCGCCTTTGGTTGCCTTGCCGCCAATATAATGAAGAACTGTATCTGTCATGTCATGAATCCTCTTTGAGATAGGAATATCAGAAGCCGGTTTAACGCCCGGATTTATCCGCGTAATTTGCTCCGATAATAGATTTATGTGAGGCAACGATAATCGCCTTGCCAGCGATGGTCAATTGCTGTTGCGGACAAGATATGATTTCTGCAAAATTATTTCCCCCTGCCATTTCAAAATTGGCGGTTTTCAATTGCAGGCTAAACAGATTATGCTGGGTGTCAGAGAATAATTTTTTCCATAAAATTTTTGGCAAGAGGAACAAGAGAAATGAAATATCTGCACACCATGATCCGCGTGAATGATGTGGATGCCGCACTGGATTTTTTTGTCGGCAAGCTGGGCATGATCGAAACCCGGCGAAAAGAAGATGAAAAAGGCCGCTATACGCTGATTTTTCTGGTCGCTGATCAGGATTTGGATCAGTCAAAGGTAGAACGCGCCCCGGAACTGGAATTGACCTATAACTGGGATAATGACGCAGCCTATGGCGGCGGGCGCAATTTTGGCCACCTCGCCTATACGGTAAAAAATATTTATGAAACCTGTCAAAAACTGATGGATGAGGGGGTTGTCATTAACCGGCCGCCGCGCGATGGCCGTATGGCTTTTGTGCGCTCACCGGACGGGATATCACTGGAATTGCTGCAAGAAGGCGAAGCCCTTGCCCCGGCTGAACCCTGGCTGTCTATGGAAAATACCGGCAGCTGGTAAGCCCTTATCGCTCTGGCAGGAAAATTCTGGCCGGAAAAATTTTGTTAGTAACAGCTGCATATAATAAAAAGAGGTGGAGGATTTTGCCCCTATCTCTTTTTTTCTGTCAGGCCTGTTTTTTTCTTTTAGGCCTCTTTTTTTCCTACCAGGTCTCGCCGCCGCAAACCGACAGGGCTTGCCCGTTAACGCCCCGCGCTGCATCACTGGCCAGATAGAGCGCAGCGGCACTTACTTCTTCTGCGGCAAACAGGCGATGTTGCGGGGAAAATATTTTCAGCTTTTCTTCTGCAGCTTCGGCACTCAACCCGGTTTTTTGCTGGATCATTTCGATGGAACGATGGGTCATTTCGGTATCCAGATAGCCTGGACAAATCGCATTTACCGTAATCCCGGATCGGGCGGTTTCCAGCGCCGCGGATTTTACCAGACCCAGCACACCATGTTTGCTGGCCGCATAGGCAGAGATATAGGGATAGCTGCGCTTGCCGGTCATAGAGGCAATAGCGATCAGCCGCCCGGAGCCAAGAGAGGCAGCCTTCATTCTGGCCAGCCCTTCACGCAGGCAGAAAAATACACCCGTTAAATTAATCGCCAAAATATCGTCCCACATTTGGGTCGGGGTTTTATCCAGAGGCGCACTATCGGCAATGCCGGCATTGGCGATCACAATATCGGCTGGTCGGCCATTTTCACACGCTTTATCAAACAGATTTTTCACCCCCGCCTCATCCGCCATATCGGCCAGGACATAGTCTATACCGGTATGCTGGTTGGCGATTTTTTGTAAAGCCTCTTCGCGCCGGCCGCTGATCCATACCTCTGCCCCGCGGCTAGCAAATGCACGTGCCATATCTGCGCCCACACCGCTGGATCCGCCCGTGATAATCACTTTTTTTTGCGTAAAATCTGTGGCTGTTTGCTCTGACATGAAATCCCTCATCAAAAAACCGGCTTGTGCCTGTTGCAATAAAGTATGCCCGCAGAGAGGGAAATTCTGCAAGCCAGCTCTGAGGTAAAAAAGAGCCGTACTTGTAAAAAATCAGAGTTTAAAAAAACTGAACCGCGCAAGGCGGGCACGTGCCAGCCGGTCACAAATCAGGAAAACCAGCAATGGCAGAACCATCTGCATCAGACTGGCAATGCCCAGATTCTGGCGTCCAGCCCCGGCAGCCAGCGTCACCGCTTCTGTGGTCAGGGTCATCACCCGTCCATTACTGGCAAAAATAGTTGGCAGATATAAAGCAGAGCTGACCGCAAAGCCCACCGCAAAGGCGGTTAAAACCGGCAGGGTCATCATCGATAATTTAATGAATAGAAACCGGCGTATCGGCCCTGCCCCCAGCGTGGCAGCTATGGCGAGATACCGGCTATCAAAGCGCCGCCAAGACGGGGCAAGAGAGAGCATCACATATGGAAAGACAAACAGGCAATGCGTCCAAATCAATGCCAGAAACACCCCGTCAAAGCCCAGCCAAATCAGCAGAATTTGCATCCCGAACAAAAAGGCAATTTGCGGGAGCAACAAGGGGATATATATCAGCCTCTCGAAATAGGTGTCCCGGCAAGTGGCTTGTGTTTCCAACCATAAAAGCGCGAATACAACACATACCCCTGCTGAAACCAGCCCCAAAATCAGGCTGTTCAGACTGGCCTGCCCCAGGCTGATATAGGCATATTCCCATGCTGCAACCCCCCATTTATCCGGCAAGGCAGAGGGATAACGCCAAATATCGGCAAATGCCCAGATAATCGCCGCCAACATCCCCGCCACCGCCATCACACATGGCCATATGGCCAGAAACAAGCCTGTCTTTTTTAAAAATGCCGCCAGCCTTGCAGGTAGCTGACTAAACCGCCATCCCGCCGCACTAAAGCGTGCCATCCCTGTTAATAGCGCGCCATCCAGCCCCATCCATGCCACA
>Ga0181591_10001892_pt1 | contig 18067 bp, 19 predicted proteins | sample 071ome_33_FD_133757 | JGI IMG/M metagenome (GOLD analysis project Ga0181591, IMG submission 133757) | Coastal salt marsh microbial communities from the Groves Creek Marsh, Skidaway Island, Georgia - 071412AT metaG (megahit assembly) | ecosystem: Environmental > Aquatic > Marine > Intertidal...
ATACTTGGGGGCCAGAGGATGAGCCTTCGATGTGGGATCGTATGGTGCCTGCTAAATCCGAAAAACCCTTCTAAGCACCATATATTTGTTGAAGGGCACCGAGCCTGTCTGGTGTGCCCACATCATCCCATTCTCCTGTGTGCACAACCCCTTGAACGAGTTTTTCAGAAATTGCTTTTTTAAGCCTTGGAACGATGGAAAACTTTTCCACCTTGGCCCCATCCAAAATTTTTGGGTGGTAGATTGCGATTCCGCTGTAAAGGAACTCGGAGGTGTCTGAATCGATGACCAAAGAGCCCGATAACGAAAAGTCTCCTTTGGTCCTCCAATCCGGTTTGGGTACCAAATAGAGCTTGGCCAAGCTATTTTCGTGAAGTGTTTGTGAAATCGATGAAAAATCCAGGTCACACCAGACATCGCCATTCACAAGCAGGAAGGGGTCCTGACCGAGTAAGGGCAGAGCTTTGGCCATGCCCCCACCAGTTTCCAGCGGTTCGGGACCTTCATCAGAATATTTGATTGAAAGGGACCACTTCGACCCATCGCCAAGTGCCTCAGGGATTTTACTTCCGAGGTGTCCAAGGTTAATTACCACCTCTTTGAAACCGGCCGAGCTCAATTTTTCAAGATGGTGTACAACCAGGGGTTTTCCACCGATACGAACCAAGGGCTTGGGTGTGTGATCCGTTAAGGGGCGTAAGCGGTTGCCGAACCCAGCGGCCAGTACCATTGCTTTCATCTAATAGTTGGATTAAGGAGTGAGGATTTTTGCATCTGCGACCAAAGATTTTAGATCACATAGCTCGGGGTAGCTGGAGAGAGCGTGGTTTATGTATGCAAGGACCCTCGGTACATCAGCCAGGTATTGGGGTTTGCTGTCCCTGAGATGTAAGCGGTGAAAGATGCCCACGCACTTGAGGTGCCTTTGCAGGCCTGTCCAGTCAAACCACTTGGTTAGGGTGCCTCGGTCCACTTCGGGGCCAATCAGACCGGACTGAATGAGTTGTGTACGGAAATCAGTAATCTTTTGAGATATCCAATCTTCCGAATTATCGACATAGCAATCGCGTAGCAATGAAACCAGATCATAGGTAATTGGCCCAAGCATGGCTCCTTGAAAGTCAATTATCCCAAGGGAGCCGTCCGTAAGCACCAATAAATTTCTGCAGTGAAAATCACGATGCATGAAGTTCTTGGGAATCTGGTTAATTACATCAAGTAAAGGGGATGTATAATGCTCAAATTCCTCGGATGAGATATGGGGCAGGCACCATTCACGGAAGATTTCCAGCTCTTTGGTCTGCCATCCACGATTAAAGGAGGGAAGGGTTGTGGACCAATCTGCGGAGGTTTCCTGCAATTTTATAATTTGCTGGATGGCCTGAGCGTAGTGTTCGTTTCTCTCCTTGGTATGGAGAGTGTCCTGTAAGTGCCGATCACCAAAATCCGAAAGAATGAGAAACCCGAGATCAGGGTTCTTAAAGAAAATTTCGGGCACCTGTACCCCTGCAGTTGCCAGTTTTTGCCCAATTTCAATGAAGGGTAGGCAGGGCTCCAGTTTGGGGGGGGAGTCCATAATCACCCTTGTGCCATCCTCAGTTTGCATGCGGAAATACCTACGAAAGCTGGCATCAGCAGAGGCTATTTCTAAATTACATGCCCCATACGGGGTGGATTGTTTGATCCATTCGCACAGGAGTTCCCTGCGTTTATCCGCCACTAATATTCCCACAAATTGTTTCTTGGCAAAAAATGCTCTTCGTCAAAGAAAAAAACTTTTAGAGGGGCAAACAGCCCATGCCAAAGGTGGGATTTTTCGAGGATATGCTATTCAGGATGCAAGCCTTCGCTGAGGGACCAGATATTGAGTGACATAATCTCGGACAGCATCCTCCATCTCAAAAAGTTCGTTGGCGTAGCCTGCTAGGCGAAGCTTTTCAATCTTTGCTTCGGTAAAATACTGGTATTTATCTCTCAGGATTTCGGGCATTTCAATCAACCTGATGTTAGGCTCCCTCCCAAGAGCAGAAAAGATGGAATGGCCCAAGTCCAGCCAGGTTCGGGCTCTTCCACTACCTAAATTAAACAGTCCATTAGCGGAGGAGGTTTCAGCCAGCCATAGGGTCATCAAAACGGAATCTTTGACATAAAGAAAATCCCGCATTTGCTCCCCATCCTTGTAAGCAGGGTGGTAACTTTTAAACAGGGTCATTTCCCCGGTGGATGCAATTTGTTCGTAGGCTTTGCTAACCACGGAACGCATATCCCCTTTGTGTTCTTCATTGGGCCCATAAACATTGAAGTATTTCAAACCAACAATGTGCTGTAACCATTGGTTTTCGGAGGCAAGAAGATCAAACTTGTGTTTCGACCAACCATACAAGTTTAAGGGTTTGAATTGGCTCAAATCTTCTTCCTGATCATCCATGCCCAAAGATCCATCGCCATAGGTGGAAGCGGATGAGGCATAAACAAAGCGAACATCATGCTCCAGGGACCATTCGCACAATTCCCGGGTGTAACCGAGGTTGTTGTCGTTTAAATACTCCTCGTTGGTTTCCGTTGTGCTGGAGCAGGCACCCAAGTGAAACAGGGTGGAGAGGGATGAGAGGTCATCACTGTTATCACGAATCATTTCGCGGAAATTATCCGGGGAGATGTGCCTGCAAAAATGAAGAGGGGCTAAGTTTTTTGCTTTCTGCTCGTTCGGTTCCTGGGAATCCACCAGCCAGATGTTTTCAAAACCCCGGTTGTTTAATCCCCAAATTAGGGCACTGCCAATGAGTCCGGCACCTCCGGTAACGACGAGGTCTCCCTTGCCAAGATTACTCATGAGAAAGCTCGACCGAACGGGTGCGGGCTGCTTCCACTGCATGCCTGACAATACTTCTTAAATCATCTTCAGAGAAACTTTCCAAAGCGGCCTGTGTGGTGCCGTTGGGGGAGGTCACTTGATCTCGAAGCTCCTTGGGGGTGAATTCGGAGCATTCCATCAGGCGGGCTGCTCCAGCCATTGTGCCAAGGGCAAGTTTTTTGGCGAGATCGCCTGAGAGCCCGATGGACCGTCCTGCCTCCTCCAGTGCGGAAGTAAATTCAAACAGATAAGCCGGTCCGCTCCCGCTTATTGCGGTGACGCGATCGATGTCTGCCTCTTCTTTGAGCTCATAAGCTGAACCTAGGGAGGAAAGAATAGCTTCGATCCATTTGCGGTCCTCTTCGCTCGGTGACTGGGAGAAAAGGAAACCAGTCACACCGTGTCCAATTTGTCCAGGGGTATTGGGCATTGAACGAACAATGTTTCGTGCATGTGGAAATACCTCGTGGAGCCGGGCGATAGGGATACCTGCCATGATGGAGAGAATTAAGCATCCAGATGTGGCATCGGCAATGGACGGTGGCATGTCACCAATTTGTTGGGGCTTACAGCCGAGCACCAGCAGGGAAGGATGCATCGCTAGCATTTGCTCCACATGGTCGAAGCGGGAAATACCGGTAGCACTGGAAAGTTTTTCTGAAGTGCCATCGTTTGCAGAACAGCAAGAAATTTGATCGGAAGAAAATGCACCTGAACGCAGCAAGCTGTGTACGATTGCAGAGACCATTTTTCCGGCTCCGATAAAACTAATCTTTTGATTCATTCGGATGGGTCTGCTTGGCGAGTTTGTTGGACGGTCAGGGACCCTCCGATTATATCGTGCAGGCACCTGCGCTTACGGTTGATGAAACAGAAGAGAAAATTCATCAATCCGGGGAGAAGAAAAGGGGTAATGAGCAGCAGAGCACTCAATCCTTTGCACAGTGCCCGAAGAAACTGCCTAAATGAGTGGGGCGGAAGGTTTTCTCCGCCCATCGGTACACTGCTTAGCCCAAAGGTAGCTTTTCCTAGGCTTTTCCCGTTAAAAAAACGCTCGCCGATAAAGAAGTACATGATGGGGAGGAAGCATGCCCAAACGACCATAGCCATGAGCATTTCATAAGTTTCAGGTGAAAGATCTGACTGTTGGATAAATCGAGCCATTTCCTCGGAATCCATTTGTTCATCTTTGGGCAAAAGAGTGGCCTGCTGGAGTAAATTTTTAAATTCTTCTTGCGTGTGTACATCCCAAAAAGATGGCATAAAATGGGCCAGTAACTGCAGCAGTAAAACGATCAGAATAAAATCCATCGCAAAAGCGACCATACGTTTAAAAAGGGGGGCTGGTGCTAATTCGGGAGACAAAGCATTTTGAGCTTCATCATCCAAGGTTTGTAAGGCGTCGCTCATTAATTTTTTTGCAGTTGCTCGAATGCCTGAAGAGTATTGGTCATAAGCATTGCCACAGTCATGGGACCCACACCGCCCGGTACAGGGGTAATGTGGGAAGTCTTGGGAGCAACCTGATCAAAATCAACATCTCCCACCAAGCGAAAGCCCGATTTTTTACTGCTATCATGGATCCGGTTAATTCCGACATCAATCACCGCACATCCGGTTTTGATCATTTCCGCAGTTACAAACTGAGGTTTACCAATTGCTGCGATGAGGATATCCGCCTCCCTGGTAATGGCAGGCAGGTCGTGGGTGCGGGAGTGGCAAAATGTAACGGTGGCATTTCCAGGAATCGCCCGGTTGAGCAGCAGCAGACCAGTGGGTTTCCCAACGATTAAACTGCGCCCCAGCACAACCACGCGTTTACCCGCAGTTTCTATATTTGAGCGCTGGATAAGCTCAAGAATGCCAGCCGGAGTGCAGGAGCGAAAGGCATTTGGTTGTTCCTGGCAAAGCTTGCCCAAGTTCACCGCATTAAACCCGTCCACATCCTTGGCAGGGGACACATGGTTAAACACCCGTACATCATTGATGTGCGAGGGCAGGGGGGCCTGTACCAAAATGCCATGCACCATAGGGTTCAGATTGAGGGAATCGATTTCCTGCAATAATTCTTCCTCTGTAATCGATTCTTTAAACACCTTTAGCTCTGCATCAATTCCTATGGATTCAGCGGTTTTCTGCTTTTTTTTGACATAAGAAACAGATGCTGGGTCATCTCCAATTCTTATAAAAACCACGCATGGCTTTCCGCCAGCGAGAGAGTCGATGCGGATTTTCAACTCATCCAATACCTGAGAAGCGATTTGATTTCCATCAATCAAATTCATGGCACGGTAAAAGATTTGTATTAGTTGGTTGGCCGGATCACCCGTGCCCGAATCACCCGATCGTCTGATCCTTCCTTGATTGCTTCAAGCTTGCCCATGACATTGATGGATTGATCCACGAATTGCTGCGGGTCTAATCCCTTGAGCTGACTCACATCAAGATATGCAAGTCTTTTTCCTCTAGTGTTTTCCAACTGGTAAGGGAACTTATTCTCAAAACCCAGCTTTCTGGGCTTAAAAACTAAGGTGCCTTCAAAATTTCTAACAATGCTGGTGGCGGGTTTGTTTTTAGGGGGATCGAGAGGTAAAAGGCTTGGGTCTGGCTGTACCTGCTGGGTTTCCAGAGGATCCAGTTCATTAATTCTAGTGGGGTTGTTGTCTCCCGAAGTAGAACGAGTGGGTTCAGGTTCAGGAGAAGCCGGTGGTTTTTCATTCCATTTTTCTCTGCCCACCACCACAGGTTCGACTTCTGGAGCACCTGCATTGAAGCTTTCGGCCAAGGAAGGTGTGGCATCCGCAGATGGTTGAGCATGCGCCAAATTAAATGCACAAAGAAGAGCCACCATACCCTTCATTTGATTCAAGAATTTATAGTCTTTAGTTCCCATGATCGAAATTTAGGAAATTTGCTTGGGAAAGAGCAAATCAATTTCTGAATCTTTTAAGTCTCGGTATGTCCCTACAGGAAGTTTGCCTAGGCGCATTCCACCAATGGCCACTCTGCGCAATTTTCTCACTTTATAACGAAAACGCTGAAAGCACCTGCGGATCTCTCTTTTTTTTCCATGTCCCATAATGATTTCCAGCTTGGTCGAACCAACTGGATTTCCTGATTTTGCACGAATTTCATCGAGTTGCAAAAATTCGCCCTCATCTTCGATCCCATCAAGCATGGAACGCATGGCTTCATATTCCAGGGGTTCGCTAATCTCTACCTGGTATTTTTTTCTCACCTGCTGGGAAGGATGGGTCAATTTATGGGCAAGGTTTCCATCATTGGTTAATATGACCAAGCCTTCACTGTCCCTATCCAGTCTGCCTGCACAAAAAAGCCTGAAGTTTCGATGCTTTGCCTCCAATAATTCAAAAATGAGCCTTTGGGCATGGGGGTCATCATTGGAGCAGGTAAACCCTTTCGGTTTATTGACCATGAAAATTACAGGTTTGGAGGATTTGGACTGGATTCTTTTCGATCCGACTTTAACCACATCTTTGTCTGGATTCACCCGTATTCCCAATGTGGCATACTCTCCATTAACAGTTACCTGACCCTCTTTGATCAGTTCTTCACCGCCCCGGCGCGAGCAGACACCTGCGTCGGCGAGGAACTTTTGCAACTTGGGGAGCGAGGCGTTGGAAGATGTAGATTTGGGTAAGTTCTTTGGCATGTGCAAAACTTGAGGTTGCTTATTTATCAGGAATCCATCAAATATCGAAAACAGTCAACAACAGGGATGGGAACCTGAATATTTTCATGAATGAGGAAACAGTAAAGAAAAGGATTGCGGTAGTGACCGGTGCCGGTCGTGGGATTGGTCGTGGGATTGCCGAAGCGTTGGCCCAAGATGGTGCACATGTAATTTGTGTCAGCAAGTCTGAATCATCCTGCGGTGCTGCTGCCGACTTAATCCGTGAGCAAGGTGGCAACGCCGATGCCCTAGCAGTTGATGTGTCATCGGGTGAACAAATTCGCAACGCCTGTGAAGCCCTACTCGAAAAGCACGAGTGCATTGATATACTCGTCAACAATGCAGGTATTACCCGAGACAACCTTCTTTTCCGTATGGATGAGGAGGACTGGGAATCCGTCCTAACCACAAACCTAACCAGCTGTTTTCACTGGATCAAAGGTCTGGCACGCCCCATGACTCGCAAAAGATGGGGCAGAATTGTAAATGTCGCTTCCGTGGTTGGTATTACTGGAAACGCAGGTCAGGCAAACTATTCGGCTGCCAAAGCCGGAATGATTGGGCTGACCAAAAGTTTAGCCAGGGAATTTTCAGCCCGTTCTGTCACCGTAAATGCCATTGCCCCTGGCTTTATCGATACTGATATGACCTCGGAATTGGATGAGCGGGTCAAAGAAGGTGCTTTAAGCACCATCCCACTGAAGCGTTTTGGCCAAGTGCCAGACATTGCTGAAATGGCCGCTTTTTTATGTTCTGACAAAGCATCCTATGTCACCGGACAAGTTTTTACGGTTGACGGCGGGATGGTGATGTAGAATGAGAATTTCATTATAACCTAACCAAACTTATATATAATATGTCTGAGAATAACTCCGATCGCGTAAAAAAAATTATCGTAAGCCAGCTGAATGTCAGCGAAGAGCAGGTCACTCCCGAGGCCAGTTTTATTGATGACCTTGGAGCTGATTCCCTTGACCAAGTAGAATTGGTTATGGCTTTGGAAGAAGAATTTGGAACCGAAATTCCTGAGGAAGAAGCAGAAAAGCTTCAGACCGTTGGTTCGGTGATCGAATATGTTGAGAAAAATCTTTCCTAAACTTTTTCAGGGCAGAGACTGCTTGCTTAGTACGGTCTCTTATTTTTAATTTCCTTAACTTTTCCCAATGACCCGAGTAGTAGTTACAGGAATGGGGGCACTCACCTCCATTGGCAATGATGTAGACAGCTATTGGTCCAGCCTAAAAGCGGGCAAATCAGGAATTACTTCGGTGACCACCTTTGACTGCTCCGATATTGCCAGCAAGGTGGCTTCGGAAATCACCCAATTCAATCCTGAGGATTTCATGGACCCCAAGGAGGCCCGCCGTAATGACCGCTATGCACAACTTGCATTGGCGGCCACTCATGGTGCCCTCAAGGATGCCAACCTTACCCGGGAAGAACTTGTTCCTGAAAGAACGGGCGTACTCGTGGGTTCTGGTATTGGAGGGATGGACACCATCGAGAAGCAGATGACTGTTTTGATCGAGCGGGGTCCCCGTCGGGTTTCACCCTTCATGATTCCCTCTCTGATTGCCAACATTGCAGGGGGGATTATTGCGATTGATTTAGGTGCCAGAGGACCTAATTTTTCTGTGGTTAGTGCTTGTGCATCTGGTTCCCATGCAATTGGGGAAGCATTTGAGATGATTAAGCGTGGAGCAGCCGATGTAATCTTTGCCGGGGGCAGCGAAGCGGCTGTTACTCGTATAGGATTTGCCGGCTTCTCTTCAATGAAAGCGATGAGCACCAAGTTTAATGATGACCCGAGCCGTGCATCCCGTCCGTTTGACAAAAATCGTGATGGGTTTGTTATGGGTGAAGGTGCCGGGGTGTTGGTTTTGGAAACCCTGGAAAATGCCCAAAAGCGCGGTGCCCGGATCTATGCTGAAATCACTGGATATGCTGCCACCTGTGACGCTTTTCATGTTACCACTCCAGACACTTCCAGCCAGGCACTTACTCAGTGCATGAACCTCGCACTGGATCAGGCAAAGTTGGAGAGGAACTCAGTCGATTATGTGAATGCTCATGGTACATCTACTCCTTACAACGATCGTTCGGAGACCACCGCACTAAAAAATGTATTTTCGGATTACGCCAAGAATGGGTTGATGGTTAGTTCCACCAAATCGATGACCGGTCACTTGCTCGGTGCGGCTGGGGCGATTGAGGCAGCTGCTTGCTGTAAGGCGATTGACGAAGGAGTTGTTCCACCCACCATCAATTATGAGGAACCCGATCCAGACTGTGATTTGGATTATGTGCCCAACGAAGCGCGTGAAGCTTCCGTATCCGTTGCGATGAGTAATAATTCAGGCTTTGGCGGTCACAACGCCTCACTTATCTTTCGTAAATTTGAGTAGCCTTCAGAGCAGGCGGCTTTAATTCGCTTGCTCATCCTATTCACTTAAGTATTTTGTAAATCTTTGGCTTTTGCACCCGTAGCTCAATTGGATAGAGCGCCTGACTACGGATCAGGAGGTTGGGAGTTCGACTCTCTCCGGGTGTGCCACTTTTAATTAGCGGGAAACTAATTTAATTTTTAAGGGTGCTCTAAAGAGTGAGGATCTTTTTGTTTCCTTCAGCAAGAGTCAATATAGATACCTTCGGTTAAGTAGTTTTTATCTATTTTCTTTGCGGAAATCGAAAAACTTTTCGAACTTGTTAGGATGAAAAACGCACTGCTATTCCTATTTGTTCTTTTTGCAACCAGCCCACTTCCCTTATTTTCCAGCAGCCAGACTGTTAGCCAAGTTGAAGAAGAGTGGGATGCTTCGGCAGCACTTACATATTATTACGACAGCAGAGAGTTTGGGACATTGAATATACTAACCAGTGCCAAGGGTTTACCCATGAATTTGTTCTTTTGGGGATTTACTGATTTTCACGGAGATCAGCAAAGTGATAGCGGGCCCACTGATTTCACACGCTATTTCATGGAGTATCGTTTGCTCAAGAGCCTAGATTCAGATTGGACATTGGGTGTCGAAGGACTGGGGGTGATTGCTGAGTACAATGACTTCAATGGTCCCGATAATAACCTGGCCCGTTTTGGGCTCTATCATAAAATAGGCTATTCATTGCCTTGGAATCAAAATGGATGGTGGCAAACCCGTATTTTTCCTTATGAAACGGACGGGGAGGGCTGGCAGATCAGTACGAGTTATTCGGTTCCTTTTACTTCCGAATTATCCCTGGGTGGATTTGCGGATATAAATTTTGTAGAAAATGGAAAAGACCGTTGGGTGATTGAACCGCAATTAACCTACAAAATGAGCCAACACCTTTCTCTCGCCCTTGAATACCGGTACAATGGGTTTGAAGACGCCAACCCTTTGGTCAAAGGATCAGGTGTCGCTTTGGGGCTAGAAGTAAACTTCTAAAAAAGTTTCTTTCTAAATAAAGGAGAAGTGGGTAGGGAACTGCTTAAGATTTTTCTGTTCCTTGAGAATCCTTGGTATCCTGTGCATTTTCAGCAGGCTGATTCTCTTTTACCTTAGGTGCGGTGGGTGGATCATCGCTCTTAGATGTGGAATCTACAGGTGCAGCCACATTCTTTTTCGTTTCAGAAGGTGATTTTGGTTCCTTAGGTTCGCCAGTAACAGCAGCAGGTCCCTCGTTCTCTTTTTTTCCTTCGGAAGGTTGTTCTCCTTTTTTGACGGGTTTCTCAGCTGCGGGCTTCTCCTTTACCAAATCTTTTGTGGGTGCAGCCTTGTTCTTACTGGCTTCAGCAGAATCTTTACCATCTTTTGGCTTAGGCTCATCATCTATAGGCTTGCGCTTAGCGGCTTTTTTAAGGACGGCGGCTTTTTTGGCTGCATCACGTGCAGCCTGTGCGGCCATTTCTTTGCGTGCTGAGATAAAGGATACCACGCATAATATAACATAGATGAGCAAGAGACCGGCAGAGAGAAGCATGCTGGTCGGCTTTAAACTGGAAGCCTCATAAATAAGATAGGGCTCGCTCCGCCACCAACTCATTTCAGCGAAGGCACCAAAGACCATTTTGGCAATGGAAAGAAAACCTAGCAAAGCAATGAGCACGGCAACATGCATGATGTGCTTTTTCGCATTAGGGGCTTTGTCAGCAGCCACAGCCAAAAGAATTAAGATCAAACCGATAATTCCAGGGATAAACGCGGTCCAACTTTTACCAAACTCAAGTGCCTCTCCATTTTCAGGTGCATTGAGTACATTTTCCCAATTGGTGGAGCTCAGAGTTACTGGACCAACAGAGTCCCCCATATTGTTGTAAATGAAACGAATCTTTGCTTTTTCCACATCGATCTCAGACCATGGAATCGGTTCATAATTGTCCGTGCCAGCGTTGCTGTAATTTTCGGATTCCTGAAGGAGTCCACCAAGTGTGGCTCCCGAAGAACTTGCATACCAGAAAGATTCAGGGTCGCCCTGCATCCGTCCCGATTTGCGGGCATAATTGTTTTCATTGATACCCTTGGCATGACCTTCGTTTAGCTTATGAACAATCCACCATACATTTTCCCCGGCAGAATCATCACAGGGCATAAAATCAAGCATTACCTCTTGGTCACCATCAGAGAGCACAAACTCAGCATCACTTGCCCAAGGGCCTGTAATTTTAATCGAAAGGCTGGGGTCTTGTACAATATAACTAATCAGACCAGTTAGGATGAGGATTCCTCCAAGAATAAAGGATGGTATTTTAAGCATTTCTTTAGGAAAACTGCTTTCAGAAAACAGGCAAGCCCGTAAAGTTCAAAAATCCTCTCGTTTCCGAGAGAATTTCGAATAGAATAATTTATACCTGCTGTGATTCCTGAAACCATAACTAAAACTGAAACCAAAGAAGAGACCTCCCTGGAATCTCCTTGGCGTGTGATCGTACTTAATGATCCTGTGAACCTCATGAACTATGTGGTTATGGTTTTTAAAAGGGTATTAGGGTTTGACGATTCCAAGGCTACCAAACACATGAGGGAGGTTCATGAAAAAGGCCGCTCAGTTGTATGGACGGGTGAACGCGAAAAGGCAGAGAATTTCGCCTTTCAATTGCAGCACTGGCACCTGCAAACAATTTTGGAAAAAGATGATTGAGTTCCAATTAAGGGTAGATTCGCGCATTACACGCAGTCTTACCCCAGTGATCACGAAGTGTTTTTCTGAATGCAGGAAGACCTCGCTGCCAAGTTTCCCTTACAGGGATGAATCGGATCAAGACTTAGCGGATGCCTGGCTGGCAAGCTTGGCAGAAGATTATGCCCGTGATCGACAAGCTGTGGCACGCCTTTTCAATAACCCTAAATTTGCCCATGGGTATGTTGAGGTAAGTGAGGATGATGCGGAGCTTGTATTACGGGCAATTACAGAAATCCGGCTGCATGTAAGAGAGACCTACCTTGCTTCATTTCCGGATCATGAACTGGAGACCGGTGAAGTTTCTTTTTCGACAAAATCTAAAGAAGCTCAGCCTTATTACCTGACCTATCTCGTTCTTGCTGAGGTGCAGGAGGGCTTGATTCAGGAAATCGTTTGATATTTCCTCCCGTTGTACGGATCAACCTGGTCGTAGAATCTGGTTGTTTGCTACAGCAATTCCCCCAAGCATCGCTCCGACAATCCCTACATATCCTTGATCCGTTCCCGCTAAGTATAGGTTTTTATACTTAGTCGAGCCATCCCTGCGTTTTGTCGGAGACCCATACAGGGTACCATTGATATGCTGGGTAAATCGTTTAATCGTTTTGGGAGTAAAAGTATCTACCAGGGTGGTTTGCTGATTCAACCTGTCTGAATGTTGCTTGCCCATGGGGAGGTATTGCAGTGCGTTTTCAAGCAAGGTTTTTTCCCACAGTCTTTTGGTTTGAGAATATTCACTTTCCGAAAGGGCGGACCACTGCGAAAAATTTGCCGGATGGGTAACTCGAATTTTTGATTCCTGGTGCTCGTTTGCTGAACCGTAATTATCAGGTAAGCAAATGACCCCAGACTTAATATCGACCAACCCGTCCGGACAGTCGTAGTTAAATGTGTCAGATTCATTGAAGAAGACAATGGTCTCGTCCCATCCAAAATCCCGGGGGTGTCCATCAAATACCCGGATCGATTCGATCACACTAAATTTGCCAGTGACAGCCGTTTCAGGTTCAAGTGCAGGCTGGTTAAGCAGGTCTTCTGTTTCTCGCACGCCACAGGTGGAAATAATTTGTTTTGCCTGAATCGTCTCTCCATTTGCCATCACCACTTCGGTTACCTCGTCACCGGTGGAGGATATCGCTTGAACAGGGCAATTCATTCGTCTTTCAACCCCGAGCTCTTTTAGTTTCTTAACCAATGGATCAAGGATTGCCCGTATTCCAAGTTTTGGTCGGCACAAACCTTGCCTGAAAATTGCATCGAATAGCATAACGAAAGTCGCAAAGTCTATATCATTGGGCAGGGCAGAACCGTAGTAGCAGGTAGGGCACAAGAGCATTTCAGCCAGCAGGGGCTCAATACCAGATTCTGCAAGCACGGACCGGGTGGAGAGATCGGGCGCATCTACCTGGTAGGCCGGGAAATCCTGCATTTTTTGTAAGAGCTTAGAAAAAGAATCGATCGAGGAGGGGAAGTTTTCAGCAACCTGATCGCAAAAGTATTGGAAGTCGTTTGTAAACGACAAGGAGCAGTCTCCAAAAGTGATTCGGGAACTGCTCTGGGGGAGAAGTTCAAGCTCGTCCAAGGAAAAGCGCAATTGCCTGAGGAGCTTGAGTAATGGTGAGCTTTTGCCTGAGCTGGTGGAGGGGTAATTGGTAAGAGCGTGCAGCCCTACATCAAATTTTTTCCCTTTTCGGGCATAAAAACTGTTTAAACCACCAACTACATAGTGTTGTTCGACAAGAAGTACCTTCTTTCCAAACATGGCCAGCCTGGCTGCTGCGGCAAGACCGGCAAGACCAGCACCAATGATCAATACATCTGTAGAAGATGAGGAAGGGTGGTCGGCAGTCGTTATGGGTAAAAATGTGCCTGTCTGGGGACCGGGGAAATTAGCTACGCAGTCGCTTTTGCCTCAAACTTCGGCAGCAGGTAGTTGGCACAGCTATCGAGAGATTCTAACTCCCGGTACTCCGCCTCAGGAACATCTATACCGTGCTGTTTGCGTAGTTCCATCACAATATCCAAGAAATCCATGGAATCTAAATCAAGTTGATCCCTGAGCCTTATTTCAGACTTAACGTCGTTAAGATCTTCATCAGGAGCGATTTCCGAAATTATGTCGAGTACGATTTGTTTGACTTTATCTTTGTCCATTTGAGCTGTATTGGCATTTCTATCTTACGCTTCAAATTTTTTCAAGATAAGAACTGAATTGATTCCAAGCATTCCAAATGAGTTGTTGAGAATTACATTCACGCCCCCTGCTTTTTGAATTGGCTCACCTTTCACGAGCCCGGGTAAGGCACAGGCGGGGTCCAGATGATCCAAATTGATGGTCGCATGGGCCATTCCGTCGACAAAAGAGGGAATATTTCCAGCTAATTCAATGGCACCGGCTGCACCCATGGAATGTCCGATAAAACTTTTGGTGTTGTTAACCAAAGTGGAAGGGCTATCTCCAAACAAATTACGGATTGCTTTGCATTCCTGCTCATCTCCCTGAGGAGTGGAAGTGGCGTGTGTACTTACCAAATCGATATCTTCTGGTTGCATGTTCGCATTGGCAAGAGCTTGTCTCATGCATTCTTCCTGTCTTTCCGGATTGGGCAGGACATAGTCTGTGCCATCTGAATTGATTCGGTAACCTGCTACTTCGGCAATTATGTTGGCTCCTCTTTTCTGGGCATCATCCAACCGTTCGAGAACATATATACAGCCGCCCTCACTTACAACTATGCCGTTTCTGTCCTTATCGAATGGACGGCTTGCCTTGGTGGGGTCGGAATGAGATGCCAGGGCACCCTGGCTTTTAAAGCCGGCAAATATACCATAAGCTCGTATGCTTTCGCTTACCCCGCCTGCCAAAGCAAAGTCGCATTCGCCCAAGCGTAATTGCTGGACACCCTGAATAATGCCCGCATTTCCAGCCGCACAGGCGGCACCTATGGTGTAGTGGGGACCGGTCAAGCCAAGGTTGACTGTAATTTCTCCGGCTGGGTTATTGGCAACTGTTCGTGGGTTGTGATGATGAGTCCAGTATTTTACATCCTCATCGTAGTGATCAAACAGAGAACAAACTTCAGTTTCCGTCTCCACATTTCCATGCTCTGTGATACCGAGGTAAATTCCAATACGGGAGGAATCAGTGTTTTCCAAATTAATTCCTGCATGCTGAATCGCTTCATTGGCACAGTAGATTGCGATACTGCCAGCCCGTGTTCCCACACGGATTTCTTTGCGCTTTTGGTACTTGGTCTGTTCAAAATCACATACCCCTGCAGGCTGTTCACCCATGTTGCGCACGGGAAATAAAGAAACCCCGCTTCTCCCTTCAAGAAGTGCCTCACGATAGGTAGGCAAATCATTTCCTAACGGGCAGGTTAGCCCGATTCCTGTAAGTACAATTCTTGGAAGTTGATTCATGGTACTGGTGTAAATATAAGAAATGAAGGAAGAGGTTTCTCTTGGCAAGCAACCAAAAGAAAAATCGTGATCAATATCTTATCTGAAAACAATCGATTCTTTTTCGTAATGTGGCACGGGTAATACCTAGCAGACCAGATGCTTTAACCTGATTGCCTTTGCATTCGTGTAGAGCCCTGCGGATAACTTCTTTCTCCATGTGCTCAAGCAAGTTTTTGTCGTTTTGTGCCCGGAGGTGGGCATAGGCAATGTCAAAACTTTCATCAATGGAAATAGAGGAGGGTGGGGAGGAGTTTTTCGTTTCTGTAACAGCATCATCTCTTTTCTCCGCACTGGAGGAATCACCAAAAACCTGGGATACTTGCCCAGTTGATACCGTGCCCTGAGTGGGGGTGCTTGCTGGTTCCTCCTGATCGGTAGAAGGCTTTGCTACAACCTGGGAAACCACAGACTCGGGGCTGAGGTTTGGCTGATCGGCAGCTAAGCTCTGGGGAAGGTCTTTGGCCAAAATACGCTTACTTTTGGCTATCACAGAAGCGGAATGCAGCGCATTTTCCAGTTCCCTCACATTGCCGGGCCACTTGTAAGATTTAAGAGTCTCAAGTGCTTCTGTTGAGATTTCTTTTACGCCCGTATTAAATTTTTTATCCAGACGAATGAGCATGAAATCAACCAGCTCGGGAAGATCTTCCATTCTCTCGCGAAGGGCAGGAGTTTCAATCCTTACAACATTTAAACGGTAGTAAAGATCTTCCCGGAATGTTTTTTCCTGAACCATAAGTTCAAGATTTTTGTGAGTAGCTGCAATTAATCGAACATCTACTTTTTTGACTCGGGTGCTCCCTACTCTTTGGACCTCTCCCTCCTGAATTGCCCGTAGGATTTTTGTTTGTGTGGGTAGTGCCATGTCCCCAATTTCATCGAGAAAAAGAGTGCCTCCATGACAGACTTCAAATTGGCCAGCTTTCGCTTCCGTGGCTCCGGTGAATGCACCTTTTTCGTGTCCGAATAGTTCACTTTCAATCAGGTTTTCGGGAATGGCTCCGCAATTGACTGCCTGGAATGGACCCTCTGAACGGTGGCTGTGCCTGTGAATACAGCGGGCTACCAGTTCTTTGCCTGTGCCGCTTTCACCCGTCACCATAATCGTGGCTTCAGAAGCAGCGACTTGGCCTACTTTTTTAAGGACCTGCTGCATTTTTTCGCCACTTCCGACAATGCCTTCCTCAAAGTCTTCTTTGTTGAGCAGTCGCTTAGTTACGCTTTGGGACTTATCTGCATCCACGCTTGCTTTAAGGGCTTTTGCGACCATCTCCTTAAGTTTTTTTAGGTCAAATGGTTTGAGCACATAATCAAATGCACCATGTTTCATCGCCTGGATAGCTGTTTGAGTAGTCCCATAAGCAGTCATGAGAATGACGAGGGAGGATGGAGCCGAGGTTCGTAAATGCTGCAAGGTCTCGATGCCAGAGATTCCACCCATCCGGTTATCGAGAAAGATTAGGTCAGGTTGATGCTTTTCGGCCATTTCAACACCACTTTCTCCGGAATCTGCGGTGAGAATCGAATGGCCATCCGGTGCTAAAACTCTGTCGAGGGAGTACCGGATCTCGGCGTCGTCGTCAATGATGAGAATGGTTGAGTTATCTTCTGTCACAATAAATAAAAAAACATGTATCTTCTCTCAAAGTAACAGTGGGTAAAGCTCAAACATTTACAAATTTCAACAAACAGTTGTTTGCGTTGACTGAAAGCTTAAAAAGTTCATATTGGGAAGCCGATGCCAGGGTAGCTCAGGCGGTTAGAGCGTCGGACTCATAACCCGAAGGTCGGCGGTTCAAGTCCGCCCCCTGGTACCACTTTTAAGCCTGGCTAGTTTTACTCAGTTCGGTCCTTAAAAAACCTTTCGAAAAGGCTTCTTTGCGGAACATCTGAGTTGTTTCCATCATTCAAAGGCTTAGGGTTCTCAGGCTCAACGGGTGGAGCAACCACTTCGGCTGGTTGTTGAACCTCCTTGACGGGCACAAGCTCTGCGGTTGGACTTTTCTTATTGGGTGCCTCAGTTGCAGGCTTGTACAAAGGTTGCTCGTCCGCCTTATCGGTGGATTGATCTTCATTGGTGCGAGCTGAGGGACTGGGGGGATTGGGCTCAAAATTTTTGGTTAGCTCAATCATGGGCTTGGGAGCATCCGGGACATCCTTTGAAGGAACTAATGAGGCCGTGCCTGAGTCAAGCAAGGGTTCGCCTTTCTGTTCACGCTCTAATTGATCTGCAGTTTTGCCAACATAAGTGCGAAAAACGAGATCATGCTCAGGATGTAACCAAAACCTACCTTGCTTGTAAGAATTTCCTTCCGCGAATGCAAAAGCACCAAACCACGCTCGTTTGTCACTAATTTGATCACAGACAATAAAATACATTCTTCCTGCCTGTTGTGGAATTTCTCCTCTCATTTGTAAAGTAATCCAACCACGGTCGATTTCGGTCAATCCCTGCAAGGCGAGCTGATTAACGATATCTTCCCGGGTGATGCTCCACTCTCCATATTTAGGCCCGGTATCTGGGTTACCTGCACGAACAAAACCACTCATTCTGGAACCATAATGTTCCGATATCGTGTAATTTGGTTTTCCGAACAACAATACCTTTGTGAGAATACCATTCTTTCCAGCAGTATAACTCATCCAGTTTTTCTTGGTAACATGGCTAAAGCTTGTTTCATGCTGCTCTTTGAAATATTCCTGGAATTGATCCAGTTCCTCGACGTATACTACAGGTTTGGATTGAGCAGGTGCTTGAGCAGTCTCCTTTTTTTCTACGGTTGGCGGAAGTTGTGCCTCTTGTTCCGGCTCAGGTTTATCGTCTGAGCAACTCAAATAAAAGAGCGTAATTAATACGATCGATGAAAGGCGTATAGCGTTTAGAAATCTCATAG
>Ga0181591_10001906_pt1 | contig 17924 bp, 13 predicted proteins | sample 071ome_33_FD_133757 | JGI IMG/M metagenome (GOLD analysis project Ga0181591, IMG submission 133757) | Coastal salt marsh microbial communities from the Groves Creek Marsh, Skidaway Island, Georgia - 071412AT metaG (megahit assembly) | ecosystem: Environmental > Aquatic > Marine > Intertidal...
ATAAAGAATGAGATCGTTATCAGGGTCGAAGCCTAGTAGTTCTTTTTCTGAACGATCCGCCTGATAAGGGGTTTTACACTCATGGCATAGGGTTCTTATCAGTCTTTGCGCTACAACGCCGACCAAGCTTGAGGCCAGCAAAAACGGCTCGACTCCCATATCTTGAATACGGGTGACGGCACCAACAGCAGTATTTGTATGAAGTGTTGACAGTACTAAGTGACCCGTCAGGGAGGCCTGAACCGCAATGTCGACCGTCTCACGGTCACGGATCTCACCAATCATGACAACATCTGGGTCTTGACGAAGTATTGCTCTCAGGCCCCGTGCGAACGTCATGTCGACTTTGGTATTGACTTGGGTTTGGCCGATACCTGGGAGGCTGTATTCAACTGGGTCCTCTACCGTGAGGATATTACGAGAGGAGTTGTTTAATTCACTAATGGATGCGTAGAGAGTGGTGGTCTTACCTGAGCCAGTAGGCCCTGTGACCAGAATGATGCCATGGGGCTTGAAAATAATGTTCTTTAGGCGATCTAGGTTGTCTTTGGCCATTCCGAGTTGGGCTAAGTTTAAGCGGCCGGCCTGCTTATCCAGTAGACGCATTACTACGCGCTCACCATGGGTCGAAGGCATGGTTGATACCCGAACATCTACCTCACGCCCTGCAATACGGAGCGCGATTCGGCCGTCTTGAGGGATACGCTTCTCAGCAATATCTAATTTCGACATAACCTTGATTCGGCTTACCAATAGCGGCGCAAGCGCCCTTCTCGGCTCAAGCACTTCCTGCAGAACGCCGTCGACTCGCGCGCGGACAACAAGACGCTTTTCGAACGTCTCAATATGAATGTCCGACGCGTTTCTTTTGACTGCATCCGTTAAAATGCCGTTAATAAGGCGAATAATGGGGGCGTCATCTTCCTGCTCTAATAGATCCTCTGTTTCTTGGATCATTTCAGCGAGGCTTGCAAGGTCTAGGTCATCACCTAGCCCTTCCATGGCCTCGCGGCTATCCGCTGACTGCTGGTAAATGCGTGATAGATGAGTCGCAAAAACGTCGTCGGCAGCCTCTTCAAAGCGAATATTGCTTGAAGGGAGGACGCGCAAACACTCTGAAAACGCCTCTAGGGGGCTTTCACTCTTGTGCCAAACTAGGATTTCATCGCCCTTTTGTTCAGCTACCATGCTAAAACGCTTAGCAAAACCGTATGGTAGCTTGGGCTGAGTGTCGTTTGTATGTTGTTCTTGCACAGGCGTTACTTATTATTGGGTATTGTGATTGACAGCTAGTGTACATAGTAGTTTCAAAAAATTGAAACCAATCCCTACCTTATATGGCATTTTTGCTGCAAAAATATGACAGACATAAAAAAAGCCCGGACTAGCCGGGCTTTTTTTGCTTAGAAAACAAACAATTATAGTTTGCTGTCTAGCTCAGGTACTGCTTCAAACAGGTCAGCAACAAGACCGTAGTCGGCAACCTGGAAGATTGGAGCTTCTTCGTCTTTGTTGATGGCAACAATAACTTTAGAGTCCTTCATACCTGCTAAGTGCTGAATTGCACCCGAGATACCTACCGCAACATACAAGTTAGGAGCAACGATCTTACCCGTTTGACCAACCTGCATATCATTCGGTACGAAGCCTGCGTCCACAGCGGCACGAGATGCACCAACAGCAGCGCCTAGCTTGTCTGCAACTTTGTAAAGCATTTCAAAGTTTTCGCCGTTCTGCATACCGCGACCACCAGAAATGATGATATCAGCAGCTGTCAATTCAGGACGATCAGACTTAGCTAGCTCTTCGCCAACAAACTTAGATACACCTTTATCAGCAACAGCGGCTACGCTTTCTACTGCGGCAGAACCACCTTCGGCAGCTGCAGCATCAAAGCCAGTAGCACGAACAGTGATCACTTTAATGGCATCAGAAGATTGAACGGTGGCGATCGCATTACCAGCATAGATTGGGCGTGCAAACGTATCAGCAGACTCAACCTTAACGATTTCAGAGATCATGTTAACGTCTAATAGAGCAGCAGCGCGTGGTAAGAAATCCTTACCAGTCGTGGTTGCTGGTGCAAGGATGTGGCTATAGCCCTTACCGATTTCAGCAACAAGATCGCCCATGGCTTCTGCTAGCTGGTACTCGTATGAAGCGTCGTCCGCTACCAATACTTTCGCAACACCTGCAACTTTGGCAGCTGCTTCAGCAGCGGCGCCACAGCCTTTGCCGGCTACTAATACATCAACATCGCCACCGATTTGTTGAGCGGCAGCAATCGTGTTTAGAGTCGCACCCTTCAGGGTAGCGTTATCGTGTTCTGCAACAACTAAAATACCCATTACAACACCTTCGCTTCAGTTTTTAGTTTTTCAACTAGCTCGTCTACGCTACCTACCTTGATACCAGCAGAACGCTCAGCAGGTGGCTCAACCTTAACTAGAGTTTGAGTAGACTTAACTTCAACGCCTAAATCAGCAGGAGCTACAACATCAAGAGGCTTACGCTTAGCTTTCATGATGTTTGGTAGCGACGCATAACGAGGTTCGTTAAGACGTAGGTCGGTTGTTACGATGGCTGGCAGGTTAAGACCAACTGTGCGTAGACCACCGTCGATTTCACGAGTCACGTTTACGCTTTCGCCATCTACAGCTACTTCTGAGGCAAATGTGCCTTGAGGCATGCCAGTCAAAGCGCCAAGCATTTGGCCAGTTTGGTTGTTGTCGTTGTCGATTGATTGCTTGCCCAAGATAACAAGTTGAGGCTGCTCTTTTTCGACTACGCCTTTAAGTAATTTAGCTACCGTTAGAGACTCAAGTTTCTCATCTGTCTCTACTAGAATGCCGCGATCAGCACCAAGAGCTAGAGCAGTACGGATTTGCTCTTGAGCTACTTTAGGGCCAATAGAAACAACAACGATTTCACTCGCTACGCCCTTTTCTTTAAGGCGAACTGCTTCTTCTACAGCAATTTCACAAAATGGATTCATGGCCATCTTAACGTTGGTTAAATCAACGTCAGAGTTATCAGCCTTAACGCGCACTTTTACGTTGTAATCGATAACACGCTTAACAGCTACAAGAACCTTCATAGATTCCCCGTCAAGTTTGAGTGGATTGAATTAAGCTCGTTTAGACAGAAAATACCAAAGTGAAGCTCTGTCGAACCGTGCTTAGGGGCGCATATAGTGAACCTAACTACGAATCAGGTCAACTGAGGGCCACCGGCTCACAAGGCTACAGCATCGTATTTTGTACAAAAAACAAGCTTAGCTAACATGTGTATTCTGGATTCTATTCAAACGCGCGTTTGAATGCTAGTCTGAATATAGGTTATTCTTGCATTACACAAGGCATAAGTACCAAGTGTAGACAGTATTTTGCTCTAAAGAACCATTTGGCCGTAGTCGTTCAAATCAGTATACTACGCCAAATTTTTGCCCCTTGTGGCCTAATTTGATACACAGCCTGACTACAAGGGCTGATACAACTGCTTGAGGAGAGTTCAATGGAACGCGAAGCGATGGAATATGATGTCGTCATTGTTGGCGGCGGTCCTTCTGGCCTATCGACTGCGATTCGCTTAAAGCAATTAGCAGAAGAAAAAGGCCAAGAGCTAAGCGTCTGCTTGGTTGAAAAAGGGTCTGAGGTTGGCGCACACATTTTGTCAGGTGCTGTCATTGAAGATCGTGCACTAGCAGAGCTATTCCCTAACTATAAAGAGCTAGGCGCTCCTCTAAACACCGAAGTAAAAGGTGACGAGGTTTACTTCCTAACTGGCGAAGAAAAAAGCTTTAAAACCCCAGGCTGGATGATTCCAAAGCCAATGCACAACGATGGCAACTACATCGTTTCTCTAGGTAACGTTTGCCGCTGGCTAGGTGAGCAAGCTGAAAACCTTGGCGTGGAGATTTATCCAGGCTTTGCTGCTGCTGAATACATCGTAGAAGATGGTGCTGTAAAGGGCATCATCACAGGTGATATGGGTGTAAGCGCTGAAGGCGAGCAAACCGAAATGTACATGCCTGGCATGGAGCTTCGTGGAAAATACACTGTATTCGCTGAAGGTTGTCGCGGTCACCTAGGCAAGCAACTGATTTCTGAGTTCAAGCTAGACGAAGGCAAAGATCCTCAGCACTATGGTATCGGCATCAAAGAGCTTTGGGATATTGATCCTGCTAAACACAAAGAAGGCCTTGTTATGCACGGCGCTGGCTGGCCTTTAAGTGAATCAGGTTCTACTGGTGGTTTCTTCCTATATCACGCCGAAAACAACCAAGTTGTAGTGGGTCTGATTACCGACCTTTCTTATTCAAACCCGCATGTTAGCCCGTTTGATGAATTCCAGCGCATGAAGCACCACCCTGTTATTAAGCAGTACCTAGAGGGTGGCAAGCGTGTTTCTTACGGTGCACGTGCCATTGCCAAGGGTGGCTTAAACTGTCTGCCTAAGATGACCTTCCCAGGTGGCTTAGTAGTAGGCTGTGATGCGGGTACTTTGAACTTTGCCAAGATCAAAGGCACGCACACCGCTATGAAGAGCGGCATCATTGCTGCCGAGCAGATTATTGCGGCAGTCGAAGCGGGTCGTCAGAATGATGAAATTACCGAATACACAACGGCTTTCGAAGAAAGCTGGGCTTACAAAGAGCTACATCGCTCTCGTAACTTTGGCCCTGTAATGCATAAGTTCGGTACGTTCGTCGGCGGTGCTGTGAACTACATTGACCAGAATATCTTCCCGCTGCCAATGACGTTCCATGACACAACGCCTGACTACGCAACACTTAAGCCTGCAAGTGAATGCAAAAAAATTGATTACCCTAAGCCAGATGGTGTCATCAGCTTCGCCAAGCTGGACTCTGTGTTCATTGGTAACGTTAACCATGCTGAAGATCAGCCGTGTCACTTGCGCCTTGCGGATGCTAGCATCCCACTGGAAAAGAATCTTCCAGAATACGACGAACCAGCACAGCGCTACTGCCCTGCTGGGGTTTATGAGATTGTTGAGCAGGAAGATGGCGCCAAGCGCTTCCAGATTAACTCTCAGAACTGCGTACACTGTAAGACCTGTGATATTAAAGACCCAGCTCAGAACATTACCTGGGTAACCCCAGAAGGTTCAGGTGGTCCAAACTATCCAAACATGTAAAAAATAAAAAAGGAGCCTTAGGCTCCTTTTTTATTTTCACACCATGGAAGATTGATTAAAAAATGTTCCACGCGGAACATTTTTTGAACAGCTACCCTATTCTATACTTCTCCTCTCCACTGATCACGAAATAACCATCATCTTGCTCAATGGCCATGTCAGACAGTGTGTAGTAAGCATTTCTTGAAAATCTTGCCATAAGACCTGCTCTAACCTCTACAAAAGGTACGCCGGTCGCATCCATTAGTAGCGGGTGCTGAGGGTCAATGTAAAACTCATCACCTACATCTGTTACCACTCTAATGATGTCACTTTCATCCTTGTGCGCTAAAACCACTTGAAATGGCAAGTCCTCAACTTGAATTTCCCATTTCTCAACCGGTGTCACAAGGTAATACTTGCTACCCTCCTTTTTTAATATGGTACTGAACAACCTAACCAGCTTGTCACGCACAAAAGGCTCACCTTCATGGAGCCACTCGCCATTACTTTTGATAACCAAATCCATGGTACCACTTAGATCTGGATTCCATTGATCTACAGGAGGCAAGGCCTTACCCAAATCCATGCCATCAAATTTCCCGAGCTGTTCTAGCAGGCCCTCCTTTGACACCCTACAACCCCCTTTGCCATTCTTCGCGCAGGCGAATGCTGCCCGGAGCATTAATCGCTTGATCTAGCTGACCGAGTATCAGGGCTTTGTCAGCACCCAATGTGCCTTTTAAGGGCAGGTAATTGCTGGCGTGATCACTTCGATAGACAGTGTTTTTTAACTCTAAGGCATCAATGAATTGGTATAGCTCTTCAAATAACCCATGCTGATCAGGAAGAGACCAGTCTCCATTAAATCCTTGCTTGAGTCGCTCTTCGCCAAGAGGAAAGCTTACCACCAAGGTAGAGAGGTACTCTGGCTGGCATTCGTTCATAAGCCTTGCACTATTTAATGCGTGCTGCGCTGATCGCTTGGCACCACCAAGCCCATTCAGAATCATCACCGAAGTTTTGATGCCGGCAGCTTTGAGTTTTAAAAGAGCCTCTTTTTGAGATTCGTAAGTCTCCCCTTTGCTGACTGCCTCAAGCACTTCGTCATCACCTGATTCGCAGCCAACGTACACCATCTCAAGGCCAAGCGACTTAAGCTCGGCAAGGTCTTCAATACTTTTTTTGTTTAGGTTTCTTGGCAAACAATAGCTTGAGACGCGCCTTACCCAGGGCAAATGCTGCTTAATCTGCTCAAGAATTCCCTTAAGGCGACCGGTTGGAAGTACCATGGCATCACCATCTGCCAAAAAAACTTTTTCTACCGGCATGACCCTTTGGGCTGCATACTTGATTTCTGCTTCTATCTCGTCGGGCTTTTTCGCTCGAAATTTTTTCTGCTCCTGAGTGTACATATCGCAAAAAGTACACTTATTCCAAGAGCAGCCATTTGTCACCTGAAGAATAAGAGAGCGACCTTCACTAGGTGGCCTGAATACGGGTTCGATATAAGAAATCATAAGTTACCTCTGGCGGGATTGTCGCATAGTCCGGAGCAGCCAATCAAACCAAGCGTGAAGTCCCATACCAAGTATTCAGCTAAGCTAATAAGGAATCTTGGATGGATTATCTTACATGGCACTCCAAAGCCCCAAGGCGCCGAACATATTAGCGAGAATCTTAGAGGCTCAGCAGGATTTGCAAGCCACTGGAGCCGTTATTGAGACAGACTCAGACCTATGCAAAGAGTTGCTAGCAACGATCAATGCCCCCTATTTTAGCTTGGTCCGTGAAATAAAAACGGCAACAGAAGCGACCCTGCTCCTAGGGTCGCAAAGGGTGATTAATCTAGCGACTGCTCGCTTGCTCAGGAGAACGTTTTTTGCCAGCAGCAAGCCTTCCCTGCAAGAAATATGGAAGACAAGCTTAAGGGTCGCCATTATCGGCGTATTAGTCTCTAAAGCCTTGAGCAAGGCCAGCCCAGATGAAGTCTATACTAGCTGCCTATTCTTTAACGTGGGTATGTCGCTACTTTACAGTCAGCATGAACACTACCTGAAGGAGATTAAGATTGCCTATCAGGATGAAGTCCAGTCCATCAGTTTATCCGAAGTAAGCGCGTTTGGTCAGTCACACGCGGACTTAAGCGCTCAGATCGCCGAAGCATGGGGGCTAAACAAAACCATTACTCAAGCGATTGCGCTACATCACTCGCCAGATGCGCTTAAAGCAGCAATAGCCAAAGATGATGACTTGGGTGAGCTGCTGCTGGTCATAAAAGTAGCTGAGCACATCGCAAAACTACCAGGGTATCTGGTTAAGGCGGAGGTGGATGTTGAATGGAATCTGGTTGGACCGACTATTCTGGATGAATTAGTGCTGACCGAGGGGATGTTTAAGCGGTTTGAGCATACAATCAAAACTAAATTATCCCAAATAAAAGGCTGAGGTCTATTGGTACAAGTGGTAGAATCCGCGCCTTGTTTTACGGGGGTTATATGACATCGTTTTCCAGTGGTCAGCGCTATATTAGCTTGGCTGAACCCGATCTAGGCCTAGGCATCGTTGAAGAAATTACTGGCCGCCATCTCACCATCCTATTTCCACTTGCGGAAGAAGAAAGAATTTATTCATCCGTTAACGCCCCTCTTATACGCTGTATCTTCGAGGCGGGCGACCGCCTAGTGGCCAACAATGGGCTGGAAGGCACCATCAAAACCATAGAGCATCAAGGCCCCACGGTTTGCTATACGCTGTTTGAAGGCGAAACGGTGCACGAATCCGAAATAAGCCCAGCGCTTGGACGTGTTAGTCCGATAAGACGTCTAGAGGCTGGTCAGATCGGGTCATCCAAGTGGTTCAATATTTATCGAGAGCTAGTACAGGCTTTTAGTGAATTCCAGGGTTCGGTTGCTAATGGCTTTGTCGGCCCTAAGATTAATCTGATCCCCCATCAATTTGATGTGGCCAATCAAGTTTTATCTATGCCCCTTCCCCGTGCTTTGCTCGCGGATGAGGTAGGCCTAGGAAAAACCATTGAAGCTGGCTTGGTAATACACCAACTTATTGCAAGCCAAAGAGCCCAGCGCATACTCATTTGCGTACCCGCTTCCCTTGTTAATCAGTGGCTAGTGGAGATGAAGCGCAAGTTTAACCTCGATTGCACCTTGATAGACGATGAGTATTGCGAGGAGCAAGAAGGTGAAAACCCATTTGCCCAGGTACAGGTGGCATTGTGTAATTTCGACTGGCTGCAAAACACCAAATACATCGATAAGGCACTTAATGCGGATTGGGATATGCTGGTGGTCGATGAATCTCACAGACTCCAGTGGGACTCACTGGGTTATCAAAGTGCCCTGGCCTTATCTAAGGTGTCCCAGGGAGTATTGTTGTTGACGGCAACCCCTGAACAACTTGGAATCGAGAGCCACTTTGCACGCCTGCATTTACTAGACCCTGTGCGATTCCCCAATCTCGAGCAATTTCTAGATGAAGAAAAGCAATACGGCCTTGTAAGCTCTATTGTGGACACGATCGAGTTGGAAGGTATCGAGTCGGTAATGACTGATATAGGTTCGCTCGAAGACGAAAAGCTCTTGGCGAAGGCATTGGCCGTCGTTGAGGGTACCGACACAGAGGAAGCCTTTGTTGATTGGATGGCTGATCGTTATGGCACAGGCCGTATGGTTTACCGAAATACACGTAAATCCATCGAGGGCTTTCCCGTACGTCATACAGAGTTTTACCATTTAGCGGATGCAAGTAATCTAGAATGGCTTATCTCTTGGATTCCATCCCTTAAAGGTGAAAAGTGCTTAATCATTTGTCATTCAGCACACGATGCTCAAATCATTACAGAAAGTATCAATGAATATCTTGGCGATATCGCTGGTGCCTTTCACGAGCAGTACTCTCTGCTAGAACGCGACCAGATTGCGGCTAACTTTATTGAGCGCGATGGAATTCAGATCCTAGTGTGCAGCGAAATTGGGGGCGAAGGTCGCAACTTCCAGCACGCACAAAACTTAGTGCTTTTTGATTTGCCCAATCATCCAGACCTAGTCGATCAAAGAATTGGCCGACTCGATCGCATCGGTCAAGGTAGTGACATCTACATACATATTCCACTGCAAAAAGGGTCATCCCAATCTCGCCTAGCCGCACTCTATCATCACGGCTTTGATATGTTTGCTCAGCCCAATCCTGCGGCATCTCCTATCTTTGAAGCATACAGTATCGAGATAGAAGAAATGCTTGAAACAGGTAGTAATGCAGAGGCGGTCATCATGCAAGCCCAGCAAGCATGCTATCAGCTACTGGATGAAATTGAGCAAGGCAGAGATAAGCTATTAGAACAGCACTCGTATTCAAATGAGCGAATTTCTCCCTTGTTGAACGCCATCCAGGAGATGGATAGCCATAATCATAAACTGATTCAGTTGATGATGAATGTATTCGATAACGGACATATCGATACAGAAACCAATGGGGACACTCTAATTTTGGCGCCGCAGGAAAATTGCAGCTTTTCCTTTGTAAATTCAATGAGAGAAGATAAATGCAGTATCACGTTTGACCGAGGCCTAGCCAGTCAACGAGAAGACCTAGAATTCATTTCCTGGGATCACCCTTGGGTTAAAGGTATACTGGATGATCTAGAGGCAAGCGGCCACTGCTTTACCGCTACAGGGCTGTGTCGTAATTCCAATCTGCCGAATGGACATGTTGTCGTCGAAAGCTTTTTTCAGTTAAAAGCAGAAGGGCCAGGCCGTCTTGAGCTTAACCGCTTTCTAAAGCCGACAACACGGCGTTATTTCGTTTCTGAAGAATTGAAAAATCTTACGAAACTGAACAATGAAACGCCTTTCATTGATAGTTATGAGCATCTCTCTAGAGATATGGCTAAAGAGCTCATTCAGTTAAAAAACCCCAGTATACAGGCTGCTCTTTCACTATCTGAAAAGCTTGCGATACACACCACTCAACAGAATGTTGAAGTAGCCGTCAACGACCTTTTAGACAAAACCAAGTCTGAACTTGCTCGTTACAAGTCGCTTGAAATAACCCCGGGCTCGTATCAACTGGAAATTGATGCACTGACCCAGAAAGCAAAGGAGTCGATTGACTTACTGCAAAATGCACGACCACGACTACAGGGAATTATGATTTGGGTTAACTATCTCGATTAACCCAATATGCAAAAATAAAAAAGCCCGCCTAAGCGGGCTTTTTTATTAATTTGGCATGCTGAGAGGCTTCTTTGAAACGATAATGCCATTGTTGTCGGCATACACAAAGTCTCCTGGGCAAATCTCAACGCCGGCAAATTTAACCGGAATGTTTAGCTCACCAATGCCTTTCTTCTCTGTTTTTCTTGGATGCGTACCAAGTGCTTGTACACCAAGATTGGTTTCCATAATAACATCAACATCTCGAATACAGCCGTAAATGACAATGCCTTCCCAGCCGTTCGTTGCTGCTTTTTCCGCTAGCATATCACCTAGTAATGCATTTCGAGTCGAGCCGCCGCCGTCTACGACCATAACCTTGCCCTTCCCGGGCTTATCTACATTCTCTTTCACGAGAGAGTTGTCTTCATGACATTTAATCGTAACCACTTCTCCGCCAAAGGATTCTTTACCACCATAGTTATTAAACATAGGCTCCAGCACTTCAACTTCTGGATACTCATCACATAGGTCTGGCGTTACATATTCAGTCATGCGGTTTCCTCATTATTTGGGTTAGATTTTATCCAATCAATCACTCTTGGCCAAAGATCCGTGTCTAGGTCTTTTCCTAGTACGAGGTTGGCGTGTGTGTATTTCTTTAGTTTAATAAACACAGATTGCCCACCAAATGATTCCGCAAGGCGCTGGCAATATTTGGGTGGATCACTTCGATCGTTCTCCCCTGCTACGGCAAAGACAGGGAGTTTCGAGTTAGAAAGCAAATCTCGAATTGGTCGCTTTTGACTATCCCGCCAAGGCGTAAAAAGCGATGCCCATTTAACAAATTCCTTACCGATTCCTGGTGGCTCAGGTTCAGGCCCTAGCGATGACGTGTACGGCTTCTTGCGTAATGCCGTCATTGCCTTTACTAGGCTGCGTATGAGTGGTGTTCTCAAAGCAAATGGGTATCGACCAGCCTGTGCTCCGATAAGAATTAAGGCTGAGCAATTATGGCTCGTTAGTTTTTCTAGGGCCACGCCTACGGATATGCACACGCCGCCCCACGAGAAACCAAGCCAAACCGGCTTCTTATCGGTCTGCTCAATAATGAAATCCGTAACAGCCTCTAAATCGTAGCGGGCTATTCTCTCAAGAGAGTTATTCCTGTAGTCATTATTGAATGGACTGTCGCCATGTCCCCTCATCTCAACCAACCAAGGGTCAAAACCTTCATTAATTAAATAGGTTATGAAGCTACTGTCATTATAGGACTTCCAAATTCCACGATTGGTAAAGGCGCCATGCAACAGGGCGATTGGCGTTCCTCTGTCACCATTGACTTGCTTTCCAACTCTTGTGACAGCAATCTGCACAGACGGATCGGGGTCCAAGTTGGGTTTTAAAAGATAAATATCTTCATGCAATCCATTTGCTAAAAAATCGGCCTTCATTAGAGCTACTGGAAAAAGCTCACTACTACTTTTCATACTATTTTTCAGCTAAATAAAACCAAGTATCCAGAACAGAGTCTGGGTTTAATGAGACGCTATCAATGCCTTCTTCCATGAGCCAGCGAGCGAAATCAGGGTGATCGCTCGGCCCTTGCCCGCAAATACCAATGTATTTACCCTGTTTTTTACAGGCAGAAATAGCCATGTGAAGCAGTTTTCGTATCGCTTCATTTCTTTCGTCAAATAAGTGCGCTATAACGCCAGAATCACGATCCAACCCAAGCGTAAGCTGGGTTAAGTCATTCGAACCGATTGAGTACCCGTCAAAATATTCTAAAAATTCATCGGCTAACAGCGCATTTGCCGGTAGCTCGCACATCATGATGATTTTTAACTCATCCTGGCCTCTTACCAATCCGTTTTGGCCAAGCAGATCAACGACCTGCTTTGCCTCGCCAACCGTGCGAACGAATGGCACCATGACTTCAACGTTTTTAAATCCCATCTCATTACGCACTTTCTTTAATGCTCGACACTCAAGCTCAAAGCAGTCGCGGAAAGTCTTACTGATATATCGGGACGCACCTCTAAAACCCAGCATTGGATTTTCTTCTTCTGGCTCGTAAAGCCTGCCGCCTATGAGGTTGGCGTATTCATTTGATTTAAAATCGGACAAGCGCACAATGACCTTTTTAGGGTAAAAGGCCGCTGCCAGCGTGCTAATGCCTTCGACTAACTTTTCGACATAAAAATCCACTGGCGATGGGTATCCAGCAATCCGACGTTCGACGGTTGTTCTAATCTCTGGGGGTAGTGTTTCGAAGTTAAGCAGCGCCTTTGGGTGTACGCCGATCATGCGGTTTATAATAAATTCCAAACGTGCCAAGCCAACACCAGCGCTCGGTAACGACTGAAAGTCAAAGGCTCGATCTGGGTTGCCTACATTCATCATGATGTCGAAGGGTAAGTTAGGCATATTGCCAACGGAGTTCGTCTTATGCTCAAAATCCAATGAGCCATCATAGATAAAGCCAGTATCCCCTTCCGCGCATGAGACAGTAACAACCTGACCATCACGCAGAACGTCTGTGGCATCCCCGCAACCCACCACGGCAGGTATGCCTAGCTCCCTAGCGATGATCGCAGCGTGACAGGTCCGTCCGCCTCGGTTAGTTACGATGGCGCTGGCTTTCTTCATGATGGGCTCCCAGTCAGGATCTGTCATGTCTGCCACCAAGATATCACCTTCATTAATGTCGCCCATACGACCAATGTGATCCAATACTTTGACCGAACCTTTTCCGATTCTGTGACCAACCGATCGCCCTTCGCATAGAACCTTGCCGGTTTCTTTCAAAATGTATCGTTCTAAAATATTGCGATTGGATTGACTTCGAACTGTTTCTGGTCGAGCCTGTACAACATAAAGCTCGCCACTTTCACCGTCCTTTGCCCACTCAATATCCATGGGCATACCATAGTGCTCTTCAATTTTTAAAGCTGTGCGGGCTAATTCTAGAACTTCGTCATCTGTCAGTGAAAAGGTTAGACGCATTTCTCGGCTAACTCTCTCTGTTGTGACGAGTTCCTCACCGTCGGAATACACCATTTTTACCGCTTTCGCGCCTAAATTGCGTCGCAAAATGGCCGGTCGATCCGCTTTTAGCGCTTCTTTGTGTACGTAAAACTCGTCTGGATTTACAGCCCCTTGAACGACGGTCTCACCTAGTCCGTAGGCAGAGGTAATAAATACAACCTGATCAAAGCCCGACTCAGTATCCATCGTAAACATAACGCCAGCCTGAGCCAGATCGCTTCGCACCATTTTTTGAACGCCCACAGACAGGTAGACACCCATGTGTTCAAAACCCTGATGGGCTCGATAGCTAATCGCGCGATCGTTATACAAAGAGGCGAATACTTCCTTTATGGAAGCCAGTATATTGTCAACACCTGAAACATTGAGAATAGTTTCCTGTTGACCTGCAAAGGAAGCATCAGGAAGGTCTTCCGCCGTAGCGGAGGAACGAATGGCAAAGCTTTGGCTATTGGATTCTTGCTCAATCTTGCTCACAGCCTCTCGAATGGCCTGCTCCATGTCTGCGGGAAATGAGCCTTCCATTATTCCGGCTCGTATACGCTGACCGGTTTCGGAAAGCTCAGCTAGGTTGTCTGGGTTTAAGTTAGACAGATTCTCAGTGATCATCTCATCTAGCGAATTAAACGAGAGGAAAGCTTTAAACGCATCAGAAGTGGTGGCAAAACCGTTTGGCACCTTTACGCCAGACGAGGATAAGTTCGAGATCATTTCACCTAGAGAGGCGTTTTTACCACCGACCTTATCTACATCACTCATACCAAGCTGATCAAACCATAGTATGTAATTAGTCAAAATTGCCTCCAGATGTATCTTCACGCGCCAATGGCCGGTATATTACTCTAATTCTAGTGAGTTATCGAAAGGTTGTTGATCTTAATGAAACGCCACGCTTTTTTTATTTCAGACGGCACAGGTATTACCGCTGAAACACTCGGCCACAGTCTTCTTTCTCAGTTTGAAAGTATAGAATTTGAACAAAGCACTCTGCCTTATGTGAATACAGTCGAAAAAGCAAAAGAAGTCGTCTCTAAGCTCGATCAACTCCATGAAGACACGGGCGTCAAGCCCATTGTATTCGATACGATCGTTAATCAAGAGATTAGGGAAATTTTAGCAAAGGCCAAGACGTTTAATGTTGATATTTTTGCTACATTTCTAAGTCCGCTTGAGCAAGAATTAAGCATTCATTCTTCATACTCAGTCGGAAAAAGCCACGCGGGCGGTAATGATGCGGGCTACAAAGCACGTATAGATGCAGTAAATTACGCATTGGACAATGATGACGGCTCGAAAATCAAACATTATGACAAAGCCGATATCATACTGGTCGGCGTTTCCCGTTCTGGCAAAACACCAACATGCCTGTATCTTGCTCTTCAGTTTGGTATTAAGGCTGCTAATTATCCTCTTACCGAGGAAGACCTTAATAATGCCGACCTTCCGCAAATACTAAAACAGTTCAAAAACAAATTATACGGGTTAACCATCGACCCTGAGCGTTTGGCAGCCATACGAAATGAGCGCAAAGCAAATAGCCGTTACGCTTCACTAGGTCAGTGCTACTTTGAAGTTGAAGAAGTTGAACACCTTTACCAAGCGTACAGCATTCCATTTTTGAGTACGACAGACCTGTCTATCGAAGAAATTTCAACTCGAATCGTTCACGACTCTGGATTAAAGCGGCGAGCCTAATTGACTAGGCGCTCTAGCTCCAGCTCACCTAAATCTTTCATACCAAAGGTTTGATCGCCTACTTCTATTACTCCAGCCTGATCGGTTGGAGTAATTAAAAGAAAACGGGAGTCACGAGGAATTTGCACAATTCCATAGAAATAACCATAACGGCTCCAAGACTCTGGTGAGTAATCTCTAAATGGAATGGTCGGGCGAGTTAAATAGATATAATCTGAATTTAAAAAGGCAACATTAGGCATAGCCGCCTTGCCCTGCCTAATAAAGGACTTCAAGACCAAACCGCGAGTCAAGTCCACGCCTTTGAAATCAAGCAGAATGTAATCTGTGCCAGCCGCATCTGAATAATGGTAATAACGTTCTAGGCTAAGGCTGCGAGATTCAATTTCTGCAAACATTAGATTCAAGCCCTCTCGAAAAACGAGAGCATCTTTTTTTGTCGATGCACTTGGTAGTGGACTTAGAGCTGGCTCTTCAGGGGTGTCTTCAGAGGGTTGATATGTAGCATTGTGGCTATAACCGGCATCCTGCCATGCTAGTAAACCAGCGCCTGCTAGCTTTTTTTCCACTTCGGTCGACGGCGTGAAGTCCTGAGGATTAAAGTTTGAATTCCCAGAAGTACCCGCAGTCTTGGGGGTGTCTTTCGCTTCTTCTAACTCTGCGACATGCTCGTCAGATTTAACTGTCGACTTATTAGTCTCGGGCTTCTTGCGAGTATGCATCTGCCCTCGTTCATCCACCCAGGTATAGAAACCTTCATTTTGCCCTCCTTCCTCTGGCAGCAAGGCACTGCAACCATAAAGCAAAGAAAGACAAAAACAAAAAACACCTGAGCGCATTAAAACTTGGTCCTAAACGTAATACCTGCTGCTGCCACGGTAAGCTTGGTCTCTACATCTAGGCCCGGATATGGGTTTGACACTAAGCAGGTCAAACAATCACGGTTTAGCGATCCACTGGATGTCTCAAACTCCTCTGCATCCTGTGGATCTGCGTAAATAGCTTCCTGGCTCTTCATGAAAGAAAGGGATACGTCTACTTCTGTATCTAAGTCCCATCGATAGCCAAAGCCGATGCCGTATAGAGGCGCGAAGCCAAGTGGTGCCATCACGTTTCGACGATCATTAGGTATCGACGTTTCTCGCGGCTCATAACCCATTCGAAACTTAAGACGTGTACTCATCTGATATTCAAGACCAAAACCATAGCTCCATACACTTTTATAGTTTAAGTATTGCTTTAGACTGGTGGCCGTCACCTCGGTTGGCGCAAGAATTTTCGCTGCATTCAAGAAATCCAATTGGCGATCGAAATTAAAGAGGAAATACTCCCATTCGTCATAGTCCGTCCAACCTGCGTCCACATTAAATTGGAGCTTATCGAAAAACCGTACTTTGAAGCCGGTTTGAAAGTGTTGAGGATAGGTAAACTCTGTACTCACATATCCTGTTTCTTTGCTAACCCCAGTGGGTAGCTGAAACATTGCTCCTATAATTGCACCAAATAGCGATGATCGAAACCCGCTAAAGAAGCCAGCGAAATCTCGAGAGTAATCCATTTCAAACTCACCTGTCAGGGTGGTCTTAGACTCGCTTTGATAGCTAGCACCCCAAGCAAACCAGTCTGTGGGCTCCCATAAGATACCGAGGTTGTAGGATGGTGCTAAACGATTCTCTAGCGCCATACTTAAAGTACCAATATCCCTATAAGGCCCAACACGCCCACCACACATTGAAATGAAAGGCACAAGCGGATCATCGCCGCCACCACCCTCTTCACAGCCAAAAGCGTCTTGTAGCATTTCAGTTGCGGCCATTAATATGTTTACACCACGAGCATCCTGCACAATCGCGAACGCCTGGTGACTCAATAGAAAGCCAGCACCAACGGAAAGTTCATCGTTAATTTTGTAACCAAATGACGGCGATAGGTAGGTCATTCGCTGCATAGCAAGCTGCTTTGCTTGATAGCGACCAGGGTTGTCGTCCCCTTCTTTTACAAAACCCGCCACCATTGGCATGTATACGGAGGTGGCAAAGGTAAATTTGGAACCCGGTGGATTAATTGAAATGCCACCGCTTGGCACTGCCGCCACAGGAAGATGGAGAGGAAATATGCCGATGCCAGGCAAAAAGATCCCGGGGATAGCCTCACTGGTTTTCCCGATAACAGGGTCTTCTGAGAAATCTAGTAGCTCACCTTCGCCATCATAATCTTCAGGTAAATTGAAGACCGCTTCGGAGCTGAGTATGACATTGAGTAGACTGACGCCGATTTGACGTCCATCAAGGCGTGTTAATCCAGCTGGGTTGTAGTGAATAGAGGCAATACCTGGTGGGTCTGCCGTTACCGCATTACCCATGGAAAGCGCTTTCGGATCTAGCAGCATGGATTGCCCTAGCTGTGCATGTGCGCTAGGGGTCAGCAGTAATACCAATAGAAACGGAACAATATACTTCATAGTTTTTCCACCAACCTATGAAGATTTTGCTTTTAAGCCGTTTACATCTATTGGCACCGACAAAGACAACAAAATATCTGGTGCATCATCCGTCATGCCAAAGCCCACACCCACATTTGTGATGGTCTTGGGTGAAACCCTAATACCAAGACTCATGTTAAACACGCCACTCATGGTTGCGCTGGTAGAGACCTCTCTATCCACAAGCTGCCCCTCTGAGTTTCGTGATTTAAATATGTATTTGGTCTTGTCGGTATAGCTAGCTTGGAATGATGTGCTAAGTGATACATCATAACTTAATGAATAGGCGAAACCGCCTGAAAATGCGAGACTTACACCTGGCCTTACTTCATCTAGTAGAGAGCCTGAGCGAACCTGGTTGATATCTTTTTCGGGAATGCCGTAGGTCA
>Ga0181591_10001916_pt1 | contig 17854 bp, 14 predicted proteins | sample 071ome_33_FD_133757 | JGI IMG/M metagenome (GOLD analysis project Ga0181591, IMG submission 133757) | Coastal salt marsh microbial communities from the Groves Creek Marsh, Skidaway Island, Georgia - 071412AT metaG (megahit assembly) | ecosystem: Environmental > Aquatic > Marine > Intertidal...
ACGGCCGAACTGTCCACCACTGGCTTGGTATTGGGTGTGCTGCAAATCAGCGTGATTCCCGAGCGCGCGGCTGCTTGAGTCTCTTTCTCGATGGTGCCTTTTTGATTAAACCCAGGTTCAGCTAAGAAACCGGACGTATCGATGAAACCCGGGAAAACGTGTTGTCCCTTTGCTTGAATCGTCTCCCCTGCCATAAACCCCTGAGGGGCGGTGCCAAGAGCAACGATGGCGTCGTTTTCAATGAAAATGTCCATGACGCCGTCAAGCCCCTGTGCCGGGTCGAAGACATGACCGCCTTGAATGCAAATAGTGTGTTGAGGATGCACTTTCATGATTACGCCTCCTCCTTACGTTGTTGCCCGCCCATGGCCATGGCCATCACGGCCATACGCATGGGTATGCCATTGCTCACCTGTTTTAGAATGACGCTCTGAGGTCCGTCCGCCACAGCGCTTTCAATTTCTACGCCGCGGTTTATGGGGCCAGGGTGCATGACGATGGCATCTGGATTGGCAATGGCAAGCTTGTCGCGGTTTAACCCGTACAAACGATAGAACTCAGACTCGCTGGGTAGAAGGGCGTTTTGCATACGTTCTTTCTGTAAACGCAGCATGACAACAACGTCTACACCTTTTAGCCCTTGTTGCATGTTGTTATAGGCCTTTGCACCCAGTGCTTCGATGTCTACAGGTAATAGGGTGTTTGGACCGATGACACGAACCTCGGCGGCGCCTAAGGTTTTTAGGGCATAGATCTGCGAACGCGCGACTCGGCTGTGCAGAATATCCCCGACAATGGCGACACATAGATTTTCAAAGCCGCCTTTTTCTCGGCGAATGGTCAGCATATCCAGCATGGCCTGGGTTGGGTGAGCATGACGACCGTCACCCGCGTTGATGACCGCCACGTTGGGCGTCACATGTTGTGCAATAAAGTGAGCCGCACCAGAATCTGCATGACGAACCACAAACATGTCACTGTACATGGACTCCAGATTCCACAGGGTATCCATCAGGGTTTCCCCTTTGCTGGTGGCGCTGCGGGCAATGTCGAGATTCAAGATGTTAGCCGATAGTCGTTTCGCTGCTAACTCGAATGTTGAGCGGGTTCGTGTAGAGTTTTCGAAGAACAGATTAACGACCGTCTTGCCCCGTAATAACGGTACGGTTTTCACGCTTCGCTCTTGTGTGCTGATGAATGAATCAGCGGTATCTAAAATCTCGGTAAGAATGTCTTTGCTTAAACCTTCTGTGGTTAAGAAGTGTTTTAAGCGACCCTCTTCGTTTAACTGAATCTGGCTTGGATCCAACGGGTTCATAGGGTTACCTTATCGTTACAGGGTCACATGGGACAGAGTGAGAGGGCTCGGTCCACTCAGTTTAATGCGTTCATTGGCAGCACGATCTACTTTTGCGCCAACCACATCCGCTTGAATGGGCAGTTCGCGATGTCCAACATCTAACAGCGTTGCCAGAATAATGCGATCGGGTCTGCCGTAATCAAACAATTCATTCATGGCCGCGCGTATGGTTCTGCCAGACATAATCACATCATCTACTAGGATGACGGTTTTGCCTTCGATGTCGGGTAACTCACTGGCTTTCACTTGAGGGTGCAGGCCGTTTTGTGTGAAATCATCTCGATAAAAGCTGATGTCCAGAGAGCCCAGCGGCATTTCGGCCGATATCTGCGGGTGCAGTTCGTTGGCGACCCAAACACCGCCAGTGTGAATGCCGATCATTACCACATTTTCGTAATCGTGATTTAAAAGCGTATTGAGGTCTGAGCTCATTTGGGTAATGAGAGCCGACGGCTGAGGTAATGACATTAATCGTCGTCCTGTTTTATCGGATTATGTTCAAGCCATGATTCTAAAATATATTGGGCCGCCAGCGCATCCACTGGATCAGATTTATAGTGACCTTTGTGCCCCATGGCTTTGGCAGTTTGCTTTGCTTCGAACGTGGTCAGCCGTTCATCAATGGTATATTGAGGCTTACCGTAGCGGCCGTGCAGGCGATTGGCAAATTTGTTTGCTCGTCGAGACATGTCACTCGGCGTACCGTCCATGTTGATGGGTAAACCTACGACGAATCCATCTGGCTGCCACTCGGCCACCAGTTTATCCAATTGTTCCCAATTCGGCTTGCCGTCTTTTGCTTGGATGCAGCCGATGCCATTGGCACTGAACGTGATGCGTTGGCCCATAGCAATTCCGATCCTTTGGGTGCCGAAATCAAACCCCATGACGGTCTTAATTTGGTTGGAAGGCGTGTTGCTCAATGACTGTCCTTTCCTGTGGTGTGGTAAAGCTTAGGCGTGTCCCGTTTCAGGGCTGATGCTATTTAAATCGATGCCCAGCTTCTTGGCCGCTTGTTGGGCGATTTGATCGATCGGTGTGTTGAACAGCAAGTCTTCGTCTGCGGGGACCGTTAGCCAGCTGTTTCCTGCGATTTCTTCTTCAAGTTGGCCAGCTTCCCAGCCTGCGTATCCAAGGCATACTCGAATTTGCTCTGGCCCTTCGCCATGGGCGATGTTGGCTAAGATGTCTTTGCTGGTGCTGAGTCTTACACCGTCGGTGATGGCAAGGTTTTGAACCTCGTCGTAAGCGCCCTGATAAAGTACAAAACCTTGCTCAGGGCTGACAGGCCCACCTTGAAGAATGGGACAATCGGCTTGGTTGTCAGCTTCGATGTCCAGCTCAGAAAAAATATCACCGAGGTGGATGCCCATGGGTTTGTTGATAACCAACCCCATGGAGCCATTTTCGTTATGGTCACAGATATAACACACGCTATGCCCAAACCAAGGGTCGTTCAGCGATGGCATAGCGACAAGAAAGTGATGCTTTAAATTACTCGATGAATCCATGAAAGCCGCAACTTATGTTTAACTGTTAGTCGAAAACAGATCATTACCGAACTGCCAGGTTCGGATGATTTCTAGTCTATCGGTGTCTTTACGCATTTCTTCGCTAAAGGGTGCAAAGGGTGCAGCCCTGCGTACGATGTATTTGGCCGCGTCATCTAAGACCTTGTGTCCAGACGATTCTAAAACCTTGATTTCATCGACGGTGCCATTGGACCGAACCGCTACTAATAAGCGTAGGCTGCCGTGAATGTTTTGTCGTCGAGCTTCGGTGGGATAATTTTGATTGCCAATTTGCTCGATTCGGCGAAGCCATTGATTCATATAGAGTGCATCGGAGCTACGGCGGGTGGCCGTGGCCGTCAAGCGGCGGGTTCTGGGCTTCTTGGTGAGGCTCTGACGCTGGTGATCCAGTTTCGCTTCTAAGCTGGCAATCTCTAGGCTTCGCTCTAATAAACTTTGCAGCTGACCTTCAGGTAGCTCTAGTGCCTTAAGCTCTTGAGTCAGTTGGGAACTCTTTAGTTGTTGATCGCTTTGTTGGGTGACTAACGCCTCAAAGTCTTGCTTATTAGGCTTGGGTGCGCTGGCGGATTGTTGCAGTTTTTGGGTGTAACGGAACTCTTCTGCGGCGAAGTCAGCGAGGTCAGTGGTGGTCATTTGCGCTCGATCATCTAGGGTGCCACTGCCTTCTTGGTTAGCCTGTGCGAGAAAATCGGCTTCTTCAGGGGCCTTTTGTTGATGGCTTTGAGCTAGGGTTACGTCGAGTGTGGTGGCGCTGGATTGTTTTTCAGGTAGGGCGAAGCCGATCCCAAAGATAATAAGAAGGTGGACAATGGCGGCCACGAAAATCGCGAAGGTGAAGCGGTCGTAATCGTTAACTACAGCGGTTTGGCTCATGTGTCTCACTCTAAACAGGCGCCCATATTTTGCCTTAAGCGGCAGGCAAAAACCATGCTCATGTTATCAATATGACGGGATTTCGACAGTGTTTAAAAGGGCTGATGGATATCAGCCCTTGGTCCAAGATGGGCGCATGCTTGGTTAACGAGGGGTAAGCTTTGACTCAATGGCGTCCATCAGGCGCATTGCAACATCTTGCCCAGAGTCACGGCTGATCTCTCGCAAGCAGGTGGGGCTGGTGACGTTGATCTCGGTTAAAAAGTTACCGATAACATCGAGCCCCACAAAAATAAGCCCTTTTTCTTTGAGAGTGGGCCCTACTTGTTCTGCGATCCAGCGGTCGTGATCGGTTAAGGGCTGAGTGACCCCTCTGCCACCTGCGGCTATGTTACCGCGAGTTTCCCCTTGCGCGGGAATACGGGCCAAGCAGTGATCCACGGGCTCTCCATCAATCATGAGGATGCGTTTGTCACCTTGCTTGATTTCAGGGATGTATTTCTGGGCCATGATGCTCTCTTGGCCGTGATTGGTGAGCGTCTCGATGATAACGCTGACATTTGGGTCGTCTTGCTTTAGACGGAAAATAGATGATCCCCCCATGCCATCTAGAGGTTTGAAGATCACATCGCCGTGGCTGGCATGGAATGCTTTGAGAGCGTCGGCACTTTTTGTCACCAAGCCTTCGGGTGCACACTGTGGAAAGGCGGTAGCAAAGACCTTTTCGTTGCAGTCTCGCAAGCTTTGCGGGCGGTTGACGATCAATGTGCCTTCCTGCTCGGCTCTCTCCAATATGTAGGTGTTGTAGATGTACTCGTTATCAAAGGGCGGGTCGACACGCATTAGTACAATATCTAGGTCGGCGAGAGGTTTAAGCTCAGCTGGCTGTTTGCTGAACCAGTTTTCCGGGTTCATTTCCACGGTGAGGGCGCTCATGGTGGCCATGGCGCGGCCGTTCTGAAGCATCAGGTCTTTCTGCTCCATGTAAAAGAGTTCCCAGCCTTTGCGCTGAGCGGCCTCTAATAGAGCAAGAGAGGTGTCCTTCTTGAAGGCAATTCCTTCAATCGGGTCCATGACAATTCCAAGTTTGATAGGCATCATTTCATACCAAATTATGATATTTAGCTGGCATTGTACCGTGTAATTCATTAAAAAGGAGCTTTGAGGGCGTTCGCAATCGGCCATAGTGCCTATAGAATGCGATCACCGAGTGTGGTACAAATGCCGTTTACGTGGCTTACACTACAATAAGAATGTACAAAACACCTGCAATAGGCTGATTTATGGCGGACAACTTTGAAAATATTAAGGTAATGGTAATTGACGATAGTAAAACCATTCGCCGAACCGCTGAGACCTTGTTGAAAAAAGTGGGCTGTAATGTCATTACGGCCACCGATGGATTTGACGCGCTTGCTAAGATTGCGGATAACCATCCAAACATAATATTTGTCGACATCATGATGCCACGCCTAGATGGGTATCAGACGTGTGCATTGATCAAAAATAACTCTAATTTCAAAGACACACCCGTAATCATGCTGTCCAGTAAAGATGGACTATTCGACAAGGCCAAGGGTCGTATCGTGGGTTCGGATCAGTATCTGACCAAACCCTTCAGTAAAGATGAATTATTAGGAGCTATTCGCGAACACGTGAAGTGATCGTAGGCTCGAGTTAGATTAGAGGAATTGAGGTTAATATGGCGCGCGTGCTAATTGTTGATGATTCTCCCACCGAGATGTTTACGCTGAAGTCCATGCTTGAGGCAAAGGGCTTTGAGGTTCTGGAAGCGGAAAACGGTGCAGACGGTGTGGCTTTGGCACGCGAAGAGTTGCCTGATGTTGTGTTAATGGACATCGTGATGCCAGGTCTGAACGGCTTTCAGGCGACACGTCAGTTAACCAAAGATCCAAAAACAGAGCATATCCCAGTGATCATCGTGACCACCAAGGACCAAGAGACCGATAAGGTATGGGGTCAGCGTCAAGGTGCTAAGGGGTATCTTGTGAAGCCAGTGACTGAAGAGCAACTGGCAGAAACCATTAATAATGTGATCGCTGGCGAGTAGTAGATGAGTCCGTTTGCGTTACTTCAAGACATTGCAGCTCGCTGTCGCTCCCATGCGGCAGACTTGCCTTCTAAGGTTGAGGCTGTTGAGTACTGGCGTGGCGTGGGCTTTATCTTGGCGGGCAAGAGATATGTCGCCCCCATGTCAGACGTGAGTGAAATACTGACTGCGCCAAAGTTAACAGCAGTGCCAGGTGTGAAGCACTGGGTGCATGGCGTAGCCAATGTGCGTGGCCGCTTGGTTCCAGTGATGGACTTAGCGGCTTTTTTGGGTGGTCGTACCACCTCTCAGCGCAGTAAGCGAACATTGATCATTGAAAAAGGCGATGTTCTGAACGGTCTTGTGGTGGACGGCGTATTGGGGATGCAGCATTTTGCTGTCGATAGCTTCGATGCGAGTCCAAAAGGTGCGTTGGCGGAGGGTATTTCTCCGTTTATATCGGGCGCCTACCAACGGGACCATGAAGAATGGCTGGTATTTAGTTTCGATGCGTTAGTGAATAACGCAAATTACATGGATATTGCCGTGTAGTGGTGTGAGTATTCACTATTTTGTGGCAGAATTTTTACAATAATTATTATACGAAGTAACGATTGCGGAGAGTAAACAATGAAAGCGAGTGCGGGCAGTGCAATCCTGTCGAATTTTATGAACAACACTGCACGACTGGTCTTTACGGGGTTGTTCCTTGTATCGATTATCGCGTTTCTAATCATCACTGTTCTTGTTCAGTATAAATCCGATCAGATTTCCCAGTACGTTTCTCACTCCGGTGAGTTGCGTGTTCTATCTCAGCAGATAGCAAAGAACGCCACGGAAGCGGCGGCCGGTAAAGAAGAGGCCTTCCGCCTATTACGTGCCGCGCGTACTAACTTTGAAACCCGTTGGGGTTACATTACCAATGGTAACTCTGAAACGGGCCTACCGCCGAGTTCGGTAGAAGGTATTGATGACCTGCAAACCCTTTGGACTGACGTTAGAGGCTCTGCTGACCGAATTCTTGAAACCCAAGACACGGTACTTTCCCTTCACGAAGTTGCTGCAACTCTGTCTGAAACGATTCCTCAGCTTCAGGTGGAATACGATGAGGTTGTAGAGATTCTTCTTGATAACGACGCACCGGCTGAACAGGTGGCAGTGGCACAGCGTCAGTCTTGGCTGGCAGAACGTATCGTGCGTTCGGTTAACAAGGTATTGTCCGGTGGTGATGATGCGGTAATGGCGGCCGACAGCTTCGGTCGAGATGCCAACCTATTCGGCCGTGTATTGAACGGTATGATCGAAGGTAACGTGGCTATGCACATTCAGCCAGTTACCGACGAAGAGGCCATCGACTCTCTTGCTGAAATTTCTGAACTGTTTGAATTCGTTGCGGGTTCTGTGGATGAAATTTTGGAAACGTCTCCTGAGCTGTTCCAGGTGCGTGAATCTGCAAACAACATCTTTAATCAGTCGCAAGCCATGCTATCCAATACCTCGGCGCTAACTGAGAACCACCAAGAAATGTCTGGTCTTTGGACCTTGGTTCAGTCCGGTGGTTATATCTTGGCTATTCTAGGCCTCGCCATGCTAGGCGGTGTAGGTTATGTGTCGTATCAAGATACGCAGCGCACTCTTAAAGAAGAGGAATCTAAGAACGAAGCGAACCAGATGGCGATCCTTCGTCTACTTGATGAACTGGCCGACCTTGCAGACGGTGACTTGACGACTCAGGCGACGGTAACGGAAGACTTTACAGGTGCGATCGCCGACTCCATTAACTTCGCGATCGACCAGATGCGTTCTCTTGTAACGGCGATTAACGAAACGGCGGTACAGGTCGCATCGGCTGCACAAGAAACTCAGTCTACTGCGATGCACCTTGCAGACGCAGCAGAGCACCAGGCGCAAGAAATTGCTGGAGCATCTGCCGCGATTAACGAGATGGCGGTGTCCATCGACCAAGTATCTTCTAACGCATCAGAGTCCACCTCGGTGGCAGAGCGATCGGTAACGATCGCGAACAAAGGTGCGGAAGTGGTACAGGCAACGATCAACGGCATGGATAACATCCGTGAGCAGATCCAAGAAACGTCTAAGCGTATTAAGCGTCTTGGTGAGTCGTCTCAAGAGATCGGTGACATCATCTCTCTGATCAACGACATCGCAGACCAAACCAACATTCTATCTCTTAACGCGGCCATCCAGGCATCTATGGCTGGTGACGCAGGTCGAGGCTTCGCGGTAGTTGCGGATGAGGTACAGCGTCTGGCAGAACGTTCAGCCGCTGCAACCAAGCAGATCGAAGCACTGGTTAAAACCATCCAGAACGATACCAACGAAGCGGTTATTTCGATGGAACACACCACCGCAGAGGTGGTGCGTGGTGCACGCTTGGCACAAGATGCGGGTGTGGCACTTGAAGAGATCGAAACCGTATCTAAAAACCTTGCAGACTTGATTCAAAACATCTCTAACGCTGCTCGTCAGCAAGCGTCGTCTGCGGGTCATATCTCCAACACGATGAACGTAATTCAAGAGATTACGTCGCAAACCTCAGCAGGTACAACGGCGACGGCTAAGTCGATCGGTAACCTAGCGGAGATGGCGACGAAGTTGCGTGAATCCGTAGCCGGTTTCAAGCTACCAGAATCAAACGTTTAATTAGGTGAGCATGGTGGCAGCACCAGGCTGGTCTCTTAAAGCCCTGCCGGAAATGGATCAAGAGCAATTCGAGCTTTGGCGAGAATTGCTCGAAGAGCGAACGGGTATATTTGTAAGTGAAGAGAGGAAGTCCTTTCTTCAGTCGAGCTTAATGCAGCGTATGCGTGAGCTAGGGATCGAAAGTTACCGAGACTACTATCTACGTGTCGTACGTGATCCCATGGGCAAGATCGAGTGGGCGAATTTAATTGACCGTTTGACGGTACAAGAAACGCGATTCTTTCGTGACCCAGCCGCATTTGATTATGTTGATCGTTATATTCAGCAAAATCATGGACAGTTTGATAAGAAGAACCCGCTCGATATCTGGAGTGTAGGTTGTTCCAGTGGCGAAGAGGCTTACAGTCTCGCGATGTTGGCTCACGATGCGCTGTCCAAGTTTGATCGGCAAGAAAACTTTATGGTGACGGGCACAGATATCAGTGTGCCAGTTTTGAATAAAGCGAGAGCGGGTTCATATGACCGCCGCCGCTTATTGACGTTCGAAGAGCAGCTGATAGAGCGCTTCTTTCAAACGGATGGCGACGGAAGGCTTCATGTTGTGCCTTGGCTTAAGCAAAAATCCTGTTTCGCACAGGTAAACATTTTGGATCTTGATAAAGTGCCTAAAACACCTAGGCACATCATATTTTGCCAAAATGTGCTGATCTATTTCCGTAGGCAGCGCAAGCAGGAAGTACTGAACAACTTAGTTGAAAGATTGGCCCCCGGCGGCCTTCTACTCATTGGTATGGGTGAGATGGTTGATTGGGAACATCCACAGATGGATGTGGTTAAAGGCGAATCCATAACGGCGTTCATTAAGAAACGTCATTAGTAAAAGAACAAATAGGATGCGGAGCCAATATGGGCGATCGCCATGATTACGTAGCCCTTGATTGGGTAAAAGGCGAAATAGAAGAAGTACTAAAGCAAGCGCAATACGAGCTGGAAGCCTACGTGGAATCTCCAGACGATACGGCTCGCATGAAATTTTGCCTTACCTATTTGCACCAGGTTCGTGGCACCTTGCAAATGGTGGAGTTCTACGGTGCAGCGATGCTGGCCGAAGAAATGGAGTTGGTTGCACAGGCGTTACTCGAGAACACTGTAAATGACCACAATGAAGCACGCGAAGTGCTCATGCAGGCGATCTTACAGCTGCCCAATTATCTTGATCACATTAAGCTTGGCCATCGCGACATTCCTGTTGTTTTGCTGCCTATTTTGAACGATCTGCGCGGTTCTCGCGGTGAAAGTTTATTATCCGAAACATCGTTATTTCAGCCCAAATTAGACCCTCGCCCGGCGCTGACCGATACACAGGTCAGACAATTTTCAGATAAACAGTTTGTCGACCTTGTTCGAAAGCTGCGTCAAATGTATCAGGTGGCGTTGCTTGGTTTGTTAAAAGGTAAAGATGTTGAGCACAACACCGAGTACCTGCTAAAAGTAACGGAACGACTCGCCAAGGTGCTTAAGCAAACCCCGGTTGAACCATTGTGGTTGGTCGCAGCTGCCGCCCTTGAAGGTGTGGCGAAAAAGGGTATTGCGCTTAACAGTGGCATTAAAGAATTACTGAAACAACTTGAGCCACAGCTAAAACTGATTGCGACTCAAGGGCCCGGCGGGATGACCCATTTCCCAGAGGACTTGATTAAAAATCTCTTGTTCTACGTGGCAAAGAGTGAAATTTCGACACCTTTGATTGACACGGTTCGTGGTGAGTTTGACCTTAAAGACGCATTGCCAACCAGTGAAGAAGTGGATACTGAGCGTTCTGCGTTGTCAGGGCCCGACCAGGCCACGATGGGCAGTGTTGCGGTTGCCTTAATTGAAGAAATTGCCGGCCTTAAAGATAAGCTAGATGTTTTAGTTCAAGGTAAAATTGCCTCATCCGAACAATTGGGTGAGTTACTCCCTAGCTTTAAGCAGCTCAGTGACACGATGGGTATGCTGGCCTTAGGTACACCGAGAAAGGTGATTCAAGAGCAGCTCGAAATGTTGCTGTCTTTTGTGAATCAGGGCAAGCAAGCCTCGAACACCGAATTGATGGATATTGCGGGTGCGCTCTTATATGTAGAGGCATCCCTGATTGGACTGAGCGATCGCTTAGGCGGTACGGAGCTTGAGGCACCTGAAGTTATTCAATTGAATGACGCGCAACAGGTTGTATTGAAAGAATCTTCAAGTCTGATCGACCAAATCAAAGACAAGGTGGTTGAATACGTCGCTCAACCTACGCAGCTCTCCCTATTAAGTGAAGCGGCAGACTTATTGATGAATCTGCGTGGCACCCTGATTATGGTGCCTCAGATCGAAGCTGCCGATATTGCGCGTGCGTGTTCCAACATTTTGCACAAGCAGGTCGACACAGACGAAAAGCCAGCCGATATTCTGTTACATGCTTTAGCAGAAGCTTTGTCGGGCGTTGAGTATTTCTTGGAACGCATTCAGGATAGTCGCCAGGCAGATAATCAAAGCATTTTATTGAAGGCCAGAGAGGCAATCCTTCCATTTATTCCTTCCGCTGATTTGTCGCCTGAAGATGGCATATTAGATTCTGAAGCCATCGAAATTGACGATCTTGAAGATGTGGATATTCATGCTGGCCATGAAGCGAATAATGATTTTGATGCTGATAATTTCGATAGTGATCTGGGTTTTGAGGAAGATAAGGCCGCTGACGAGCCTGAGGCATCGCCAGACCTTGAAGAAATATCACTTGAGGTGGCCGAAGAGCCGGTAGCTGAAGAGGCTGATAGTTTCGATATCGATTTAGAGCTGCCAGACGAGACTCCCTCTTTAGTAGAGCCTGATCTAGATGTCACGGAAGCTATGCCTAGTGACGAGGGTGAACAGAGCGAAGCCGCGGCAGATGAACCGGGTGAGTTTGAAATCTCATTGGATCTTGAAGATGAAGACCCTGAGACGGCAGAGGCAAAATCCCTTCAGGCTGAATTCCAATCATCTTTAACGTCATTGGCCGAAGAAGATGAAAGTGTTGATCTAGATGATGTTTTAGACGGAGCCTTTGGTGGGGCGGAGGAATCCGTTCAGGCGGAAACCAGTGCCACCTCCGAGCTGCAAGAAGACGACGATGACGATTTAATCGATGATGAGATCATTGAAATCTTCTTGGAAGAAGCGGAAGAAGTGCTTGAAACCATTCATGAGTTTTGGCCTCAATTTAAAGCGAACTCAGAAGATAGTGAAGCGCTTACCACAACCCGCCGTGCGTTCCATACCTTAAAAGGCAGTGGCCGAATGGTCAGCGCCGAGGACATAGGTGAAACGGCTTGGGCGATCGAGAATATGTTCAATCGACTATTGGATAATACCATCGGTCTGAGCGAATCGTTTATCTCCATCGTTGACCATGTCATCGAGCAAGTGCCTGCATTGATTGATGCCTTTAAGCATCGCAAACCATGTCCAATCGATGTGGGCGCCATACAAGAATACGCTAACAAAGTGGCTCAAGGGGAAGATGTAGACCCTTGGAGCGCTCCAGCTCAGTCACCTAATCTGACGTTGGTCGGTGAAGCAGAAGCACCGTCTGCTGAGCCTGTGTCTGAATTAGACTCAGAAGACGCAAAAAACGACCAGTTGGATCCAGCGCTTCTAGATGTGTTTAGTTCTGAACTGGAAACCCACCTAGCTGTGGTCCAAGAGTTTATTGATCACGCCCAAGCGGAAGACTATTCAACGCCCATTAACGATGAACTTCAGCGCGCCTTTCATACGCTGAAGGGCAGTGCTCATATGGCTCATATTGAGCCTATCGCAGACGTGGCTGCCGCGCTTGAGAACTTCTCAAAAGATTTGCGTGCATATCATATTGAAACTACGGCTGAAGTCGTTCATCTCTTTATTCGTGGTAAAGACCTGATTGACGAAGGGTTTTCTCAATTAGCCGTTAATCCATTTGCCCCGATAGCGGGGAGTGACGATCTTGCGGCGGATATTCAAAGATTAACCCAGCAACTGGTGTCTCACTTCCATCAAGACATTGGCTCGTCCGGCAGCAAAAAAGTCGACCCACAAGTTTTATCTGTCTTTTTGTCCGAAGGCATGGATATCTTGATGGATGCCGAAAGCATTCTAGCTCGATGGGAGCGAGAGCCGGATAACCGTGAGCTGTTAGAGACGGTGATCGATGAGATTCAGACCCTAGAAAAAGGCGCTCAGATGGCGGAGCTTTTGCCTGTGGTGGGTTTGTGTGAGGCCTTACAAGATGCTTATGGTCGCGTCATTACGGATGAAATATCACCGCAAGATCCACTGGTAAAAGACATTGAAGAAGGTCATGAAGCCTTACTGAATATGATGGACATGGTGGCTGCAAGCCAAGCCATTCTGCCTGAGACGCAATTGATTGCATCCCTAAAGGGCGAGGAATCTCATTCAGTAGTTGAGCCAGTTGCAGACGCTGAAGAAATTGAACTGGACCTGCCCCCACTGGATTCTCAAGAAGAGAATGAATCTATTGCTGCAAACGAGAGTGAACAGGTTGCTGTAGAGGAAATCTCGCTCGACATCCCTGATATTGCCGATGTTGAATTCGAAGAGTTGCCGCTGGAATCCGATATTGATCCAGAATTGCTAGAAATCTTCCTCGAAGAAGCCGAAGAGCTCATTGATAGCATCAGCGAATCTTTAGATAAGTGGCAAAACGATCGTGACAACTTGCTAGAAGTGGCTGAATTACAGCGTGACTTGCACACCTTTAAAGGTGGTGCTCGTATGGCCGAGATTAATGCCATTGGCGATTTGGCTCACGAGTTAGAAGATTTATACGAAGGCTTGAGCCTAGGTAAGTTAAGTGGCACAGATCAGTTGTTTGATCTGCTGCACGTTTGCCATGATCGCTTAAACGATATGGTTCAAGCGCTTAAGCAGGGTAAGAGCGTGCGCGGTGCACCAGAGCTGATCACTGCAATTCAAATGTTTATCACTGGTGAGTCTCTAGAGTTGCCAGAGTCTGCTCCTGTGACCACAGACGAGCATCCTGAAGAGACGCCTGCCACCATCGAGCCGGTTGTGCCAGTGGATCAGCCAGAATCGATTACCATTGAGCAGATGGCACTGGATGCTGATGCCGAAGTGGTCGAAATATTCATGGATGAGGCTGAAGAATTAATGGAGGAGCTCGACCTCTGTATTCAAAACTGGCAGGCCGAGCCGGATAACTCTGCGCACAATGAAGCCATTCAGCGTGTGCTGCACACGGTAAAAGGCGGCGCCAGAATTGCTGGGCTATCGGAAATTGGTGATATTGCCCACGATATGGAAACCGAGCTTCAAAATCGCTTGGTGAAAAAGCAGGCTGCGGATGAAGGTCTGTTCCAAGATTTACATCAGCAATTCGATTTAATGGCAAACCGAATCGACGGTGTGCAGTTATGGCTTAAGCAAGGTGCTCAAGGGCCGATTGTTATTGACGTTCCTAAAGCAGACATCACTCCGGTCGCCGACGACAAAGAGGCTCATACCACTCTGCCGTCCGCTCAGCCTGAGTCCGCGCCTGACAATACGAATGTTGTGCCTTTGCATCCGCAAAATGAAGCGAATGCCAATCAACCGGTGGCACCTAAGCCAGAGCCGACCGATGCGGGTAAGAGGCAAGCACCTCAAGAAATGATTAAAGTTCCTGCTGAGTTGCTAGACGGTTTGGTTAACTTAGCAGGTGAGACGTCTATCTCCCGTGGACGACTTGAAAACCAAGTGACGGATTTCGGTTATACCCTTGAAGAAATGGACGCCACGCTCGATCGTTTACGAGATCAGTTGCGTCGTTTGGATATGGAAACGGAAGCTCAGGTGTTGTTCCGTCGTGAACAGCAAGGCCCTGATTACGAAGATTTTGATCCATTAGAGATGGACCGCTATAGCCAACTGCAACAATTATCTCGATCTCTCGTGGAATCCGCATCGGATTTAATGGACATTAAATCGACATTGTTGGATAAGACCCGCGATGCCGAAACACTCTTGTTGCAACAATCGCGAGTCAATACAGAGCTTCAAGAAGGCTTGATGAAAACGCGCATGGTTCCATTCAGCAGAATGGTGCCTCGCTTACGTCGTATCGTTCGTCAAGTGAGCCAGGAGTTAGGTAAGAAGGCCGAACTGCATGTGACCAACGCCGAAGGCGAAATGGACCGCAGTTTGTTGGAACGTTTGATTTCACCCCTTGAGCACATGCTTCGAAATGCGGTCGACCATGGTTTAGAAACCAATGATGATCGTCGACAATCGGGCAAACCGGAAGTGGGTAGCATTCACCTTAGCCTATCTCGAGACGGTGGTGACGTTGTTTTGCGTTTGATTGACGATGGTAAAGGTATCAATGTGGATGCCGTTCGTAAAAAAGCCATCGAGCGTGGTTTATTAGAAGCGAATGCAAAACTACCAGAGCAAGATATCCTTCAGTTTATTCTTCAGGCTGGGTTCAGTACTGCCGAAAAAGTCACGCAGATTTCTGGGCGCGGCGTGGGCATGGACGTTGTAAACAGTGAAATTAAACAAGTGGGTGGTACCGTTGCCATCAATTCTGTCGCAGGCCAAGGCACTGAGTTCATTATTCGTCTGCCGTTTACAGTATCTGTAAACCGAGCATTGATGGCGAAGGTGGGTGAAGCACTCTTTGCTATTCCGCTGAACAGTATTGAAGGTATTGTACGGGTTAGTTCCAACAACCTTAGAGAGTTGTTGCAACAAGAAAAACCGGTTTATCACTACGCTGGCCGTGAGTATCAATTGGAATACCTAGGTAATCTTTTGCGTGACGATAATCTCGCGAAACTACCAGACAATAATGTCCCAATGCCGGTGGTGTTAATCCGTGGTTCGAACCCAGCTGCCATTCAAGTAGATACCCTAATGGGATCTCGTGAGATTGTAGTAAAAACGTTGGGGCCGCAATTTAACTCGGTTATTGGTGTATCAGGCGGTACGATCCTTGGTGATGGTAGCGTAGTGATCATTCTAGATTTGCCGAACATGATGCGTCATGTGAACAGTCTAGAGTACAAGCAGCATCTTGAAATTGAGCACCAAGTGGAAGCTCAGTTGGAGGCCCTGCCTCAAGAAGATCGTGTGACCTCAGTACTGGTTGTGGATGACTCGGTAACGGTACGTAAGGTAACCACACGTTTACTTGAGCGTAATGGTTTTGAAGTTCGCACTGCTAAAGACGGCGTAGACGCCATGGCGACGCTGCAGGAATACAAGCCAAGTGTTGTACTGTTGGATATCGAGATGCCTCGTATGGATGGTTTCGAAGTCGCCACTCAAATGCGGCACAGCCCATCGCTGAAAGATATCCCGATTATCATGATTACCTCTCGTACCGGTGATAAGCACAGAGAACGTGCGATGTCGATTGGCGTAACGGAATACATGGGTAAACCATTCCAAGAAGACAAGTTACTGGGTGCGATTAACGAACTAACAGGGCATCAAGGTTGAGCCAAGAGAGTTCAATAAAATTGGCGGTGGTGGCGGAAGATTCTCTCCAACAGCATCGCCTTAAAAGCGCACTGGCCGATTTTGGTTGTGACGTCATTTCATTAAGCCCTCAGTCTCTTGAATTGAAAGGGCTTGATCAGGATGTGGCTGCTTGGCTATTGGACCTGCGCCAAGAGGGTGATCTCTTGGAACAATTATTAGAGCTAGATCAGCCCGTTCTGTTGGGCTTTGAAGCGGCTCCTACCAAGCAAGATGTTACCTACCCTAAATGGGAGAAGCGTCTTTATGGCAAGATTAAGCAATTGCTGGGTCGTGACCTAACACACTCTCATCAAGGTACACAGGCCTCACTGCAGGCGATCGAGAATCAAGAAAAGCGCTCCCTTGAGTTAACGTTACCCGAAGATGTTCATGCTCAAAGTGGCGATCCAGCCCAGCATATTTGGGTATTAGGGAGCTCGCTGGGCGGGCCAGAGGCCATTAAAGAATTTCTCGATGCGCTACCAAAAGGTTTGCCTGTCGGATTTGTCTATGGTCAGCATATTGATGCGCAATTTGTGCCGGTGTTGGCGCAGGTGCTCGCTAGGCATTCCAGCTTTAAATTGCTGGAAGCCCAAGACGGCATGGAAATTCATAATGGCCAGGTATTGATTGTGCCGGCTGATCGCGAACTCATTTTCGTGAATGGTCGAGTGAAGTTATTGGACCGACCTTGGCCTGGGCCCTATGGTCCCTCGGTCGATCAGTTGATCATGAATGTCGTAGACGCTTTTCCAAAGGCGGGGGTGATGTTATTCAGTGGTATGGGGAATGATGGTGCCGAGGCCCTGACCTGTCTAAAGGATAAAGGGGTGCTTGCATGGGCCCAAAGTGCAGAGACGTGTGCCAGTGCCGCCATGCCGGATGCCTCCCGAGAAACTGGAGCTATCAGCTATAATGGATCGCCACAGGCGTTGGCGGAAAAGCTCGTGACTTATATACAGGCCCAGCAGGTCTTGAAACCGACGGTATAGATTATGTTGCATCTTGGACAAGAACAAAAAGATAACACCCTAGCGTGCTTGTTGATTCCGATCATGGGCGGCCGCATGGTGTTGCCCAACGTCACAGTGGCTGAGCTCATTCCTTTTCAGCGACCTAGACCATTAGAAGCAGAAGCGGAATGGCTGCTAGGGACAATTGAATGGCGTGGCACCGACATCCCAGTGATTTCCGTTGAGGATTACTCTGGTAATAAGAAAGGTGTGGCTGGCCAGGATCAACGTATTGCAGTGGTGAATGCCCCGAATGGCGAGGCTGGCAAGTTAAGGTTCTTTGGTATTGTGACCCAAGGCATTCCAAGCTTGGTTAAATTAGAAGAAGCGGCTATAAAAGAAAACCAAAATGCTGTTCTGGAAAAAGGACAGAAGATGCAGGTTACCCTAGAAACCGGCCATGCCATGATTCCCGATTTGGATATGTTAGAAACAGCAATCTTAAATCAACTCTAATCTCTATTAGATAGTACTCACGAAAAGGCGCTTTTTATGGCGCCTTTTTTTGTATTAGCTGAACGCGTTATCGCATTAATTTTCTTAATGAATCTTTTTTTAAAAAAGTGTTGCAAGGTGAAAACTATTCTGTAGAATGCGCGCCTCGCTTGGACGAGCAGCCCAGAACAACGGGCAGAAAATTTCAAAAAATGAGATTTTCGAAGCTTAACTAAGTGCCTGAAATTTCAAAAGAAAATGAAAATTCAGGGTTGACAAAAAGATGCGAATCATTAAAATGCGCATCCCGCTTCGAGAGAAGCAGCAAGGTTGGCCCGAGCGGCAACCAAGATCTTTAAAAACGAATTCAGACAATTCGTGTGGGTACTTACCG
>Ga0181591_10001926_pt1 | contig 17818 bp, 12 predicted proteins | sample 071ome_33_FD_133757 | JGI IMG/M metagenome (GOLD analysis project Ga0181591, IMG submission 133757) | Coastal salt marsh microbial communities from the Groves Creek Marsh, Skidaway Island, Georgia - 071412AT metaG (megahit assembly) | ecosystem: Environmental > Aquatic > Marine > Intertidal...
CTGTACGACCGCCTTCACGGATCGCAAAACGTAGACCTTCGTCCATCGCGATCGGTGCAATTAGGTTAACACCTAGTTGTACGTTATCGCCTGGCATTACCATTTCTACGCCTTCAGGTAGGATACACTCACCTGTTACGTCAGTTGTACGGAAGTAGAACTGTGGACGGTAACCTTTGAAGAATGGAGTGTGACGACCACCTTCATCTTTACCTAGTACGTATACTTCTGCTTCGAACTTGGTGTGTGGAGTGATTGAACCTGGCTGCGCTAGTACTTGACCACGCTGAACTTCGTCACGCTTAGTACCACGTAGAAGAACACCACAGTTCTCGCCCGCACGACCTTCGTCTAGGATCTTACGGAACATCTCAACGCCCGTTACAGTTGTCTTCGTAGTCTCTTTGATACCTACGATTTCAACTTCTTCACCAGTCTTAACGATACCACGCTCAACACGACCAGTTACTACAGTACCACGGCCTTGGATTGAGAATACGTCTTCGATAGGCATGATGAATGCACCGTCGATTGCACGCTCTGGCTCTGGGATGTAAGTATCTAGAGTCTCAACTAGCTTCTTAACAGCAGAAGTACCAAGACCGTCAGCATCTTCACCGTTTAGCGCCATTAGAGCAGAACCTGGGATGATTGGAGTGTCATCACCTGGGAAATCGTACTCAGATAGTAGATCACGTAGTTCCATGTCTACTAGCTCTAGCATTTCTTCGTATTCTTCAGTACCGAAACCGCCACAGTCTTCTGCTAGAAGGTCTGCTTTGTTTAGGAATACTACGATGTAAGGTACACCTACCTGACGAGATAGTAGGATGTGCTCACGAGTCTGAGGCATTGGGCCGTCAGTCGCGCCACATACTAGGATCGCACCGTCCATTTGAGCAGCACCAGTGATCATGTTTTTAACATAGTCGGCGTGCCCTGGGCAGTCTACGTGTGCGTAGTGACGATCGTTTGAATCGTATTCAACGTGAGACGTTGCGATAGTAATACCACGCTCACGCTCTTCAGGAGCGTTATCGATGTTTGCGAAATCTACTGCCGCACCACCGAATACTTCTGCACATACGCGAGTTAGTGCAGCTGTTAGAGTAGTTTTACCGTGGTCAACGTGACCGATGGTGCCTACGTTTACGTGCGGTTTGCTACGCTCAAATTGTTCCTTAGCCATAATAGACCTCTTTTCTCTCTAAATTAGGCTTTGTTAATTATAGCTTCGGCGACATTAGTTGGCGCTTCAGCATACTTTTCAAATTCCATAGCATAGGTGGCACGACCTTGTGTTGCTGAACGAAGATCGGTTGCATAACCAAACATTTCGGACAACGGTACTTCTGCCGTTACTACCTTACCTGATGGACTTTCATCCATACCTTGAATCAGTCCACGACGGCGGTTCAAGTCACCGACCACATCACCCATGTAATCTTCAGGGGTAACGACTTCTACTTTCATCACAGGCTCTAGTAAGGCAGGTTTACCTTCCTGAGAGAGCTGACGTGTGGCCATAGAAGCTGCGATCTTAAACGCCATTTCATTGGAGTCAACATCATGGTATGAACCGTCGAACAAAGTGGCCTTAAGACCGAGAAGTGGGTAGCCCGCAAGGACACCATTCTTCATTTGTTCTTCGATACCTTTCTGAACTGCAGGGATGTATTCCTTAGGAACCGCACCACCCACAATCTCATTCACGAATTCCAGACCTTCTTCGTCGCTAGGTTCAAAACGGATAACAACATGACCGTATTGACCGCGACCACCAGACTGCTTCGCAAATTTATAGTTAATTTCCGCTGTCGCTGAAATTTTCTCACGGTAGGCCACTTGAGGCTTACCGATATTCGCTTCAACGCTGAACTCACGACGCATACGATCAACCAACACGTCTAGGTGAAGCTCACCCATACCTGAAATGATGGTCTGACCGGTTTCTTCGTCAGTTTCAACACGGAACGATGGGTCTTCTTGTGCTAGTTTGCCAAGAGCAATACCCATTTTTTCTTGGTCCGCTTTGGATTTAGGTTCCACTGCCACCGAAATAACCGGCTCAGGGAACTCCATACGCTCTAGAACGATCTTTTTGTTTTGATCGCATAACGTATCACCTGTAGTGACATCCTTAAGGCCGATAGCCGCAGCAATATCACCTGCACGGACTTCTTTAATCTCTTCACGATTATTTGAGTGCATTTGAACCATACGGCCCACACGCTCTCGCTTAGATTTAACCGAGTTATAAACACTGTCTCCAGAGTTTAGTACACCCGAGTAAACTCGCATAAAGGTTAAAGTACCCACGAATGGGTCTGTTGCGATCTTGAAGGCCAATGCTGAAAACGGAGCTTCATCGGAGGCTTCACGAGTCTCGACTTTCTCACCTGAGTCATCAACCGTTCCTTCAATTGCCTTAACCTCGGTTGGGCTGGGCATATACTCAATGACGGCATCCAATACAGCCTGAACACCCTTGTTCTTAAACGCAGAACCACAAGTTACAAGAACAATTTCGTTGTCGAGAGTACGTTGACGCAACGCAGCTTTGATCTCTTCTTCAGTTAATTCACCTTCTTCAAGGTACTTTTCCATTAACTCTTCAGAAGCCTCTGCCGCTGCTTCAATCATTTGTTCACGGTAATCATTCGCGGTGTCAACGAGGTCGGCAGGGATATCTTCATAGTTGAAGGTCATACCCTGGTCATCTTCGTTCCACATGATGGCCTTCATCTTAATAAGGTCCACCACGCCTTTGAACTCGTCTTCAGCGCCAATGTTTATTTGAATCGGTACTGGATTCGTGCCTAAGCGATCCTTCAACTGGTCAACCACCATGAAGAAATCCGCTCCTGCGCGGTCCATTTTATTTACGAAGACCATACGAGGTACTTCGTACTTGTTGGCTTGTCGCCATACGGTTTCAGTTTGTGGCTGAACGCCAGAGCTGCCGCACAACACCACTACAGCACCATCAAGCACACGAAGAGAACGTTCAACCTCAATAGTGAAGTCAACGTGCCCAGGGGTGTCGATAATATTAATACGGTGTTGGTCGAATTGCTGGCTCATGCCAGCCCAGAAACAGGTGGTGGCAGCAGAAGTGATCGTGATACCACGCTCTTGCTCCTGCTCCATCCAATCCATTGTGGCAGCGCCATCGTGAACTTCACCGATCTTATGACTAAGACCGGTGTAGAACAGGACACGTTCTGTGGTTGTGGTTTTACCCGCATCCACGTGCGCACAAATACCAATGTTGCGATAGCGATTAATTGGTGTTTTACGTGCCACTGATTTTCCCTCAATCCATTAGAAGCGGTAGTGAGAGAAAGCTTTGTTGGCTTCAGCCATACGGTGAACGTCTTCACGCTTCTTGATCGCTGCGCCTTTACCTTCAGCAGCATCAAGTAGTTCGTTGGCTAGACGCATACCCATGGATTTTTCACCACGGTTACGAGCCGCATCAACGATCCAACGCATTGCAAGAGCAATACGACGAGAAGGACGAACTTCTACAGGAACTTGGTACGTTGCACCACCCACACGACGTGACTTAACCTCTACAAGAGGCTGAGCCGCTTCAAGGGCTTTTTCGAATAATTCGACTGGGTCGGCGTCTTTATTACGCTCGGCCATAATGTCTAGTGCGCCATAAACGATTTTTTCGGCGATAGACTTTTTACCACTTACCATTACGTGGTTCATAAACTTAGCTAGCGTTAAGTTACCAAACTTAGGATCTGGTAAAATCTCACGCTTAGCAGCGACGCGTCTTCTTGGCATCTTGATAAGCCTCTTCTTCAGGAGTACCTGAGCACTTAAGTCTCAGCCTTACTCTTATCTTTTAAATTTAACGTCTAAGTAAACTCTAAAACTGTTAACAGTTTATTAAAGATTACTTAGGACGCTTAGCACCGTACTTAGAACGAGCTTGTTTACGGTCATTTACGCCAGCGCAGTCTAGAGCGCCACGTACTGTGTGATAACGCACACCAGGCAAGTCTTTAACACGACCGCCACGAATTAGCACAACACTGTGCTCTTGCAAATTGTGACCTTCACCACCGATGTAGGAAGACACTTCAAAGCCGTTGGTCAAGCGAACACGACATACTTTACGTAGTGCAGAGTTAGGCTTCTTAGGTGTGGTGGTATATACACGAGTACATACGCCACGACGCTGAGGACAAGCCTGCAATGCACGAACGTCAGATGCAGCAACTTGACGCTTACGAGGCTTACGAACCAACTGGTTGATCGTTGCCATTTGTAAACTCCAATGAGAAAAACACACACATCAGGCGAAATGACACCTGACGCAGGGGGGCGAAGTCTAATTTCTGTCTACCCCAAAGTCAAGAAAGGCGTGCAAATCTTGCACACCTTTCTTAAATGACTCTGGAAAAGCCAGACAACCGTTAAATGTTGTCTTTTAAGGCCTCTGACAGAGCTGCTTCGACGTCGTCAGCGCTCACAGTAGGTGCCATCACCGGTTGCAACTTATCTTGCTCACGTTGATCGCGCTTACGCTTACGCTCACTGTGGTAGGCCAAACCGGTACCGGCTGGGATCAAACGACCTACTACCACGTTTTCTTTCAGACCACGTAGGTGATCCTGTTTACCCGTTACAGCGCCTTCAGTCAGTACGCGCGTCGTTTCTTGGAACGATGCAGCTGAAATGAAGGACTCTGTTGCTAGTGAGGCTTTAGTGATACCCAACAGCTGACGCTGGCCTTTCGCTGAAATCTTGTCTGCCGCTTCTAGTTCGGCATTCTGCTCAACGAAATCGGAGTACTCAACTTGGTCTCCCTGGATAAATGTACTGTCTCCAGCATCGGCAATTTCGATCTTACGCAACATCTGACGAATAATGGTCTCGATGTGCTTATCGTTAATGCCTACACCTTGTAAACGGTAAACTTCTTGTACTTCGTTAGTGATGTAAAGAGCCAACTCACTTACGCCCAATAGACGCAAGATATCGTGTGGGTTTAGCGGGCCATCCGAGATAACCTCGCCCTTCTCTACACTCTCACCTTCAAACACGTTGAGGTGACGCCACTTAGGAATAAGCTCTTCGTAGTGATCACCACCGTCTTTCGGCGTGATAACGAGGCGCTTCTTACCTTTTGTTTCTTTACCGAAACCAACGGTACCTGAGATCTCAGCAAGAATTGCTGGTTCTTTCGGCTTACGAGCTTCGAACAAGTCGGCTACGCGAGGTAGACCACCCGTGATGTCCTTGTTACCAGAGCTTTCTTGAGGGATACGTGCGATAACATCACCCACTTTAACCTCTGCACCATTTTCATGGTTTACAAGGGCATTTGCTGGCAGTAGGTACTGAGCCGGTGTATTCGTACCAGGGAAGTTAATATCTTCACCTGCCGCATCCACAAGCTTAACCATTGGGCGAATGTCTTTACCCGCCGCTGGGCGTGCCGCTGGATCCATTACCTGAATGGTCGACAAACCAGTCAGTTCGTCGGTTTGACGAGTAATAGTAATACCTTCTTCAAGGCCAACAAACTCAATACGACCACCTACTTCAGTGATGATTGGGTGAGTATGCGGATCCCAAGTTGCGATCTTCTGACCAGCTTCAACGCTAGAGCCGTCTTTCGAGGTCACTACGGCACCATATGGCAGCTTATAAAGCTCACGCTCACGGCCAAACTCGTCTGCGATTGCGATGGCACTAGAACGAGATACAAGCACTAATGCTCCGTCCTCACGCTCTACCGTCTTCATGTTATGTAGACGCACGGTACCGGCGTTTTTCACCTGCACACTATCGATAGCGGTTGCACGAGATGCCGCACCACCGATGTGGAACGTACGCATGGTTAGCTGTGTACCCGGCTCACCGATCGACTGTGCAGCGATAACACCAACAGATTCACCTGGATTAACAATATGGCCACGGGCCAAATCACGTCCGTAACAGCTAGCACAAATACCAAACTTAGTTTTACAAGTGATAGGCGAACGTACTTTTAGTTCGTCCACACTTGCCCCTTCGATCACTTCAACCCACTTCTCGTCGATCAAAGTACCGGCAGGTGCAACCACTTCATCGGCCGTTCCTGGCTTGATCACGTCTTCCGCGACCACACGACCTAGAATACGACCACCTAGAGGTACTACAACGTCACCACCTTCAATCAGCGGCGTCATGTTAAGACCTTCTGTCGTGCCACAATCGTGCTCAGTTACCACCACGTCTTGTGCAACGTCAACCAAACGACGGGTTAGGTAACCCGAGTTAGCCGTCTTCAATGCGGTATCCGCAAGACCCTTACGCGCACCGTGAGTAGAGGTAAAGTACTGAAGTACTGATAGACCTTCACGGAAGTTCGCCGTAATCGGCGTCTCGATGATGGAGCCATCTGGCTTAGCCATCAGACCACGCATACCTGCTAACTGACGAATCTGAGCCGGGCTACCACGAGCACCGGAGTCCGCCATCATGTAAACGCTATTGAAAGACTCTTGATCAACGATGTTACCTTCACGGTCTTCGACTTCGTCGGTACCTAGGTTGTCCATCATCGCCTTAGCAACCAATTCGTTAGCGCGGGACCAAATATCCACCACTTTGTTGTACTTCTCGCCTTGCGTTACAAGACCTGAAGCGAATTGGCTCTCAATTTCTTTTACCTGACCTTCAGCATCACCGATGATTTCGGCTTTCGCATCTGGAATTACGAAATCATTTACACCGATAGACGAACCAGATTTAGTTGCGTATTGGAAACCGGTATACATAACTTGGTCAGCGAAGATAACCGTGTCTTTAAGACCACAATTACGATAAGCCATATCCAAAAGTTTTGAGATGGCCTTCTTTTTCATCGCTTGGTTTACCGCAGAGAACGGAATGCCCTTCGGTACAATATCAAACAACAATGCACGACCAACGGTGGTATCTGCAACCAAGGTATTGGTCACTTCGGTACCATCTTCGGCGTAGACAGTTTCAGTGATACGGACTTTAACTTTTGCATGAAGCTCAGCCTGACCGGTACGGTAAGCACGTTGAACTTCTTTAATATCTGCAAAGATAGAACCTTCACCACGAGCGTTCACTCTGTCACGAGTCATGTAATACAGACCCAAAACAACGTCTTGAGACGGTACGATGATCGGATCACCGTTCGCAGGAGACAGTACGTTGTTGGTAGACATCATTAACGCACGCGCTTCTAACTGAGCTTCGGTTGTTAATGGAACGTGTACCGCCATTTGGTCACCGTCGAAGTCAGCGTTATACGCCGCACACACTAGAGGGTGAAGCTGAATGGCTTTACCTTCGATTAGTAGTGGTTCGAAAGCTTGGATACCCAAACGGTGAAGTGTTGGTGCACGGTTAAGCATAACAGGGTGTTCACGGATGACTTCATCCAAGATATCCCATACAACCGCTTCTTCACGCTCTACCATTTTCTTCGCAGCTTTAATGGTAGTGGCTAGGCCACGGTGCTCAAGCTTAGAGAAGATAAATGGTTTAAATAGCTCAAGTGCCATCTTCTTAGGAAGACCACACTGATGTAGGCGCAAGTATGGGCCCACGGTAATTACAGAACGACCAGAGTAGTCAACACGCTTACCAAGTAGGTTCTGACGGAAACGACCTTGCTTACCCTTGATCATATCAGCAAGAGATTTCAGGGGACGCTTGTTAGAACCCGTAATGGCACGGCCACGACGACCGTTATCTAATAACGCATCAACAGATTCCTGAAGCATACGCTTTTCGTTACGTACGATGATATCAGGAGCGTTAAGCTCTAGTAGACGCTTAAGAAGGTTGTTACGGTTGATCACACGACGATAAAGATCGTTCAAATCAGACGTAGCAAAACGACCGCCATCTAGAGGAACCAATGGACGTAGATCAGGTGGAAGAACTGGAAGTACGTTCATTACCATCCACTTAGGATCGTTACCTGATTTAAAGAAGGCTTCTAGCAATTTCAAACGCTTAGAAATCTTCTTAAGCTTTGTCTCTGAGTTGGTGTTTGGAATTTCTTCACGTAACTCTTGAACTTCAGCCTCTAGATCGATATCTGCAAGCAACGACTGAATCGCTTCCGCACCCATCTTGGCGTCGAACTCGTCTCCAAATTCTTCGATGGCTTCATAATATTGCTCGTCGTTCAGCAATTGACCCTTCTCAAGGGTGGTCATGCCTGGCTCGATCACAACAAATGATTCGTAGTACAGAATACGTTCGATATCACGTAGCGTCATATCCAACATCAAACCAATACGAGATGGTAGTGATTTAAGGAACCAGATATGAGCAACAGGAGAAGCTAGTTCGATGTGGCCCATGCGCTCACGACGAACTTTAGCAAGTGTTACTTCAACACCACACTTCTCACAAATAACACCACGGTGCTTCAAGCGCTTGTATTTACCACACAAGCACTCGTAATCCTTGATAGGACCAAAAATACGCGAACAAAACAAACCGTCACGCTCTGGTTTGAACGTACGGTAGTTGATGGTTTCTGGTTTTTTTACTTCACCGAATGACCAAGAACGAATCATATCGGGAGAAGCCAGGCCGATTCGAATGCTGTCGAATTCTTCTGCCTGAGACTCTTTGCGAAGCAAATTTAATAAGTCTTTCATCTGCCTTAAGCTCCTAGCGGAGTTAATTACAGCGGGCCGCACGCAGCCCGCGTCCTTTATCTAAATAGGATTAGAGCCTTATTCGCTCTCGAGCTCGATATCGATACCCAAGGAACGAATCTCTTTAACCAATACGTTAAAGGACTCAGGCATTCCTGGTTCCATACGATGATCACCGTCCACGATGTTTTTATACATCTTGGTACGACCCGTTACGTCATCCGATTTCACTGTCAACATTTCTTGAAGTGTATAGGCGGCACCGTAAGCTTCTAGTGCCCACACCTCCATCTCACCGAAACGCTGACCACCGAATTGAGCTTTACCACCCAACGGTTGCTGTGTAACAAGGCTGTAAGAACCAGTAGAACGAGCGTGCATTTTGTCGTCTACCAAGTGGTTCAGTTTCAGCATGTACATGTAGCCAACCGTCACTGGGCGATCGAATTGCTCACCAGTACGACCGTCAAATAACGTTACCTGACCGGAGTCTGGGATATCCGCTAGACGAAGCATCTCTTTAATCTCAGTTTCTTTCGCACCATCGAATGCAGGCGTCGCCATCGGCACACCCTTACGAAGGTTACGAGCTAACTCAATCACTTCAGAGTCACTGAAACTATCTAGTGCTTCTTGTTTAACTTCATCACTGTGGTTGTAGATCTTAGCCAAGAACTCTCGAATGTCGGCAACTGCACGTTGTTGCTGAATCATTTGATTGATCTTTTCACCAAGACCCTTCGCTGCCATACCTAAGTGGATCTCCATGATCTGACCCACGTTCATACGAGACGGTACACCCAGAGGGTTCAAACAGATATCGACTGGTACACCACTTTCATCATATGGCATGTCTTCGATAGGCATGATCGCAGAGATAACACCTTTGTTACCGTGACGACCCGCCATCTTATCACCAGGCTGAATCTTCCTCTTAATTGCTAGGTAGACCTTAACAATCTTAAGAACGCCCGGCGCCAAATCGTCGCCAGTCTGCAGCTTTTTCTTCTTGTCTTCGAACTTCTCGTCTAGTTCCTTGCGACGCTCTTCAAGGGCTTCTTCGGCACGCTCAAGCAACTCAGCAGCAGCTTCGTCTTGCGGACGTACTTTGAACCATTGGTCAGCATCCAAACCAGTCAAGTATTCTTCTGTTAGAGTATCGCCTTTCTTAAGGCCAGGCGCCGCGGCAACCACTACACCTGTTAAGCTACGAGTCAAACGTTCAAACGTCGCTTGCTCAACGATACGCAACTCTTCGTTCAAGTCTTTACGCACTTGGTTAAGCTGAGCTTTTTCGATATCCAATGCACGCTGGTCTTTCTCAACACCATCGCGAGTAAATACTTGAACATCGATAACGGTACCTGTAGTACCCGTCTTAACGCGCAAAGAAGTATCTTTAACGTCGGAGGCTTTCTCACCGAAGATAGCACGCAGTAGCTTTTCTTCCGGAGTCAGCTGGGTCTCACCCTTAGGCGTCACCTTACCAACTAAGATATCACCAGGATTTACCTCTGCACCAATGTAAACAATGCCGGACTCATCCAGTTTGCTCAGAGCAGACTCACCCACGTTCGGAATATCCGCAGAGATCTCTTCAGGCCCAAGCTTAGTATCACGAGCCACACACGTTAGCTCTTGGATATGAATCGTGGTTAGGCGATCTTCCTGAGCCACTTTCTCAGACAATAAGATGGAGTCTTCGAAGTTGTAGCCGTTCCAAGGCATGAACGCGATGCGCATGTTCTGACCAAGAGCTAGTTCACCCAAGTCAACAGACGGACCGTCAGCCATAATATCGCCACGTACAACCATGTCACCTTGGCGAACCAATGGCTTCTGGTTAATACAGGTGTTTTGGTTAGAACGGGTATATTTAGTCAGGTTGTAAATATCAACACCGGCTTCGCCCGCTTGCACTTCGTCGTCGTTTACACGAACAACGATGCGACTCGCATCTACCTTATCGATCACACCGCCACGCTTAGCAACCACACACACACCAGAGTCGCGTGCCACGTTGCTTTCGATACCTGTACCCACCAATGGCTTCTCGGCCACCAGTGTCGGTACCGCCTGACGTTGCATGTTCGATCCCATCAATGCACGGTTAGCATCATCGTGTTCTAGGAACGGAATCAAAGAGGCTGCCACCGAAATTACCTGCTGTGGAGAAACATCCATCAGAGTTACATTTTCAGGTGGTGTCACCGTAAATTCGTTTTTGTGACGAACACTGATCAAGTCGCCCGTTAGGTGACCGTTGCCATCTGTCGGCGCTGACGCTTGTGCAATTACATATTGCGCTTCGTCAATCGCAGAGATGTACATAATGTCATCCGTTACCTGACCATCGACTACCTTACGGTAAGGACTTTCCAAGAAGCCATATTCGTTGGTACGCGCATAGGTCGATAACGAGTTAATTAGACCAATGTTTGGACCTTCAGGCGTCTCGATAGGACATACGCGACCGTAGTGGGTTGCGTGTACGTCACGTACTTCGAAACCTGCACGCTCACGAGTAAGACCACCAGGGCCTAATGCAGAAATACGACGCTTATGGGTTACTTCTGACAACGGGTTGTTTTGGTCCATGAACTGAGAAAGCTGCGATGAACCAAAGAACTCTTTGATTGCAGCCGCCACAGGCTTAGCGTTGATCAAATCTTGTGGCATTAGACCTTCGGATTCCGCCATGGATAGACGCTCACGAACAGCACGCTCAACACGTACAAGGCCAACGCGGAATTGGTTTTCAGCCATCTCACCAACGGAGCGAATACGACGGTTACCCAAGTGGTCGATATCGTCCACTTCGCCTTTACCGTTACGAATGCTGATCAATTCTTTCAATACATCAATGATGTCATCGTTGCTCAGAGTACCTTCGCCTTCAACCGCATCGCGGCCCAAACGACGGTTGAACTTCATTCGACCAACACCTGATAGATCATAGCGCTCGTCTGTGAAGAACAAGTTCTCGAACAAGCCTTCGGCCGACTCTTTAGTTGGTGGCTCACCTGGGCGCATCATGCGATAAATTTCAACTAACGCCTCAAGCTGGGTACGAGACGGATCAATGCGCAAAGTGTCGGAAATGAACGCACCACAATCCAACTCATTGCTGTAAATAGTTTCAAGCTCTTTAACGCCCGCACCTACAATTTGCTCTAGCAACTCAGCAGTAATAACAGAGTTACATTCTGCTAGCAGCTCACCAGTAGATGGATCGATCATGTCGTTCGCGATTACGCGACCGATAATGAAGTCCACAGGCACTTCTAAGCTCGTCATGCCATCTTTTTCCATTTGACGGATATGACGTGCGGTAATACGACGACCTTCTTCTACGATGACCTTACCTTTCGAGTCTTTAAAGTCGAAAGAGGCTGTTTCGCCACGTAGACGCTCAGGAATCAATTCAAGACGAACTGCTTCACCATCCACTTCGAACTTATCGTTGTCGAAGAACATATCTAGAATTTGGTTTGACTCAAAACCAAGAGCGCGCAACAAGATGGTTGCTGGCAGCTTACGACGACGGTCGATACGTACGTAGACCAAATCTTTTGGATCAAACTCGAAATCCAACCACGAACCACGGTAAGGAATAACGCGCGCGTTATACAACAACTTACCAGATGAGTGGGACTTACCTTTGTCGTGATCGAAGAACACGCCTGGAGAGCGATGAAGCTGGGATACGATAACTCGCTCAGTACCATTAATGATAAACGTACCATTGTCCGTCATCAGAGGCATTTCACCCATGTAAACTTCTTGCTCTTTGATGTCTTTAATGGCTTTGTTTGAGGAATCTTTATCATAGATGATGAGACGAACTTTCACGCGCAACGGCGCCGCATACGTCACACCACGCAACATACATTCTTTTTCGTCGAATACGGGCACGCCTAAGCGATAGCTCACGTACTCTAATGCCGCACTTCCGCTGTAACTAACAATCGGAAAAACGGACTTGAAAGCAGCATGCAGACCCATGTCCACTCGGGCATCCACACCCTTATCTGCTTGAAGGAAACTTCTATATGAATCTAATTGAATAGCAAGCAAGTAGGGGACATCCATCACCCTTGGCAACTTGCCAAAATCCTTACGGATTCGTTTTTTCTCTGTGTAAGAGTACGCCATCAGCAATCCCCAGCTGTATTACCTAGACTAAGATCTTAATAAAGATCTTCGATATCGGACGGTTTACGCCCAGTGCGTTTATGTTGACCTAGAAGGTCGAGTTCTGACGTATTCCACCCACAATCGAACGACGAGAAGAGCACAATCAGAACGGAAAAAGGCCGGCAGACAAAAGCCCACCAGCCAGTGTGCAACTAATTAAATTAGCGCCTCACTTCATGCAATGCAACTATGTAACTTAAGATTACTTAAGTTCAACAGATGCACCGGCAGCTTCAAGCTTAGCTTTAAGCTCTTCAGCTTCTTCTTTAGAAGCGCCTTCTTTAACAGTTGCTGGAACACCATCAACCATACCTTTCGCTTCTTTAAGACCAAGACCAGTCGCTTCACGAACTGCCTTGATAACGTTAACTTTCTTGTCGCCAGCGGCAGTAAGAACAACGTCAAATTCAGTTTGCTCAGCTGCACCGCCTGCGTCAGCGCCACCAGCAACAGCTACAGCAGCCGCAGCAGCAGTAACACCGAATTTTTCTTCCATAGCTTCGATTAGCTCAACAACGTCTTTAACAGACATTTCAGCAATCGCATTTAAGATATCTTCTTGAGAGATAGCCATTTTTAAGTACCTAACTTAGTGGGGCGAATTCGCCCGTATAATCGTTAAAGCGAAGAAGTAATAGACTGCTAATAAAATTAAGCAGCTGCTTCTTCTTTCTGATCGCGGATAGCTGCAATGGTACGTACCAATTTGCCAGCCGCTGCTTCTTTCATAGTGCTCATTAGCTTGGCGATTGCTTCGTCGTAAGTTGGTAGTGATGCCAACATATTTACGTCTACAACCGCGCCTTCGAATGCTGCTACTTTAAGCTCGAATTTGTCGTTTTCTTTCGCGAAATCTTTAAAGATACGCGCAGCAGCACCTGGGTGCTCCTTAGAAAACGCAATCAAGCTAGGACCAGTTAGAGAGTCAGATAGACACTCGTAATCAGTACCTTCAATTGCGCGCTTGGCCAAGGTGTTACGAACAACCTTAACCCAGATGCCGTTTTCACGAGCTTCTTTACGCAGAGCAGTCATCGCGCCCACTGTTACGCCGCGTGCATCGGCAACAACAGCAGATAGAGCGCCTGAAGCAGCTTCCTGAACTTCAGCTACGATCGCTTTCTTTTCGTTCAGACCTAAAGCCACGTTCAACTCCTACAAGTTGTGGTTAGTGCTCAAAAGAGCAAGTTAGGTGTGACTTAATACAGCACTTAAATAAATTCTGTATCGGGGCACACACCATCTGCGTAGGACATTAAGCTAAGCTACTAGAATTCAGGTTCATAAAACCACTTAGCAACTTAACACCTACGGTCTTTGACAGCCCTACGCGCTAGGCACGCAGGACCCCAAAGTTCGGTTTTTCCAGTCGAATTAAGCTTCGATGCTGGATACGTCAATCGAAATACCAGGACCCATAGTAGTAGAAAGACTTACTTTCTTCAGGAAGGTACCTTTGGCATTAGCAGGCTTAGCTTTCTTAAGGTCAGCGACCAAAGCAGCCAAGTTTTCTGCAAGTGCTTTCTCTTCGAAAGCCACTTTACCGATAGACGCGTGAATGATGCCGTTTTTATCGTTACGGTAACGAACCTGACCCGCTTTTGCGTTCTTAACCGCAGTCGCAACATCAGGAGTAACAGTACCCACTTTAGGGTTAGGCATAAGGCCACGTGGTCCAAGAACCTGACCCAATTGACCTACTACACGCATAGCGTCTGGAGAAGCGATAACCACACCAAAATCAAGGTCGCCGCCTTTCATTTGAGCCGCTAGCTCATCCATGCCAACAACGTCTGCACCTGCTTCTTTAGCAGCGTCTGCATTCGCGCCTTGCGCAAAAACAGCAACACGTACAGTTTTACCAGTGCCGTTCGGAAGAACAGTCGCACCACGTACGTTTTGGTCAGATTTACGTGCATCGATACCAAGGTTAACAGCCACGTCTACAGACTCAGCAAACTTAACACTTGATACTTCTTTAAGAATCGATACTGCTTCAGAAATAGTATAAACCTTAGTGGCATCTACTTTTTCACGGAAGGCTTTAACGCGCTTAGATAGTTTAGCCATTATTCTACGCCCTCAGTGTTTAGACCCATAGAACGAGCAGAACCAGCGATTGTGCGTACTGCCGCATCCATATCTGCTGCAGTTAAGTCTTTCATCTTAACTGTTGCGATCTCTTCAAGTTGAGCACGAGTAACCGTACCCACTTTTTCAGTATTTGGACGAGAAGAACCACTCTTAAGACCAGCTGCTTTCTTCAATAAGTAAGACGCTGGTGGAGTTTTGGTTTCAAAAGTAAAGCTACGATCGCTGTACACAGTAATGATAACAGGTACTGGACCGTCCATTTGCTGAGTAGAAGCATTGAATGCTTTACAGAATTCCATGATATTCAAACCGTGCTGACCCAAAGCAGGACCAACTGGTGGACTTGGATTCGCCGCACCGGCTTGTACTTGTAGCTTAATATAAGCTTCTATTTTCTTAGCCATGATTTACCTCTTGGGTGATAACGCCTTTCGGCTCCCCGACATATCAAACATTAATAACCTTTAGATACGTGAAAAGCCAATGAGCCTAGACCCATTAGCTTTGCTGTAGGTTATTAACCTTTTCGCCTATTACTAGGCCGTTTTTTCTACCTGACCAAACTCTAGTTCGACCGGAGTAGAACGCCCAAAAATGGTTACGGCCACTTTCAAGCGAGACTTCTCATAGTCCACAGCCTCAACAACACCGTTAAAGTCTGCAAATGGACCCTCAATAACACGGATGATCTCACCCGGTTCGTAAATCGTTTTATGGGTAGGCTGACCAGCCTCTCCATCTTTAACACGCTGCAAGATTGCATCCGCTTCACGCTTAGTGATTGGCGCAGGCTTATCCGCTGTACCACCGATAAAACCCATCACTCGTGGCGTCTCTTTAACCAAGTGCCACGAAGCATCATTCATATCCATTTCAACCAAAACATAGCCAGGATAGAACTTACGCTCACTCTTGCGCTTCTTACCGTCGCGCATTTCAATCACTTCTTCAGTAGGCACCAACACCTCACCGAAGTAGTCCTGCATATCTTTAAGCTCAATCTGCTCTTTCAGCGAGTTCATAACTCGCTTCTCATACCCTGAGTAGGCATGAACCACATACCAGCGCATAGCCATCGGGCTCTCCTATCCAATAACGCTAGAAACTAGCAAGCTTAACAGAGAATCTAAGCCCCACAAAAAGATCGCTACCAAAACTACCACAACAACAACGATCAAAGTGGTTTGTGTCGTTTCTTGTCGCGTCGGCCAAACAACTTTTCGACGCTCAATATTTGCTTCTTTGAGCAAGACCCAAAAAGCCTTACCCTGAGTGGTCAGCGATGCAAAACCCACCGCAACCGCAAGAAGGGCCACTACGCCCAACACTCGATACAGAAGACCAACTTCTGCATAAACCTGATTACCAACAATGGCCACAGCCGCCACTACCAATGCAGCTAGCCATTTAACGGCATTTAATGGCGATTTTGTGGCTTCGTTATTTCCACTCATATTCGCGAATTCCTATAGCAAAAAAGTGGCGCATGCGCCACTTCCTTAAAATACTTGGCAGGCCAGGAGGGACTCGAACCCCCAACTTTCGGTTTTGGAGACCGACGCTCTACCAATTGAACTACTGGCCTATCCCGATGTACGGGCCGTGCATTCTACCTATGTTTTTATGGAAATCAATAGTTTAGATGCAATTAGGGCAATCTTAATTTGACACCGGATTAACCTTCCCCGAGGCTCGCCCACTCAAGGCAATCCCGACAAAAATGAGCATCATAGCCATGAGCTGAGTAAGGCCAATCACCTCACCCAAAAAGACCACACTACAACCAACAGCAAAAACAGGAATAAGATTTATATAACCAGCCACCTGACTTGCAGGCACCTTACTCACAACATAGTTATATAGACCATAGGCTCCTAGCGTAGCACCAACTCCCAAATATACCAGTATCCACCAGTGATGCACCTCAACCTTTTCTGGTGGCACCTCAAACATCAACCCCACACCAAAAAAGGCAATCCCCGCTACCGCCTGTAATGATGTTAAGAAAAGTGGCGTATATCGAGAACTCAACCGTTTAACCATCAACGTATAACCGATCGCCGACATCATGGCCAACGCCTCAAGGGAATTACCAAGCAACGGGTTTGGCGCCATCTCTACCTGCTCCGACACCAGCGTCATCCAAACCACCCCAGCCACACCCAAAAACAACCCAAACACCTGAAAGCGACCCACTCTTTCAGCAAAAAACCAATAAGCTGCCACCGCTAACATAATTGGAAACAACGCCGTCACCATACCCGCCTGCCCTGCACTAGTATGAACCAAAGCCTCACTTTCCAACATAAAGTACAAACAAGGTTCAAATAACCCCATCAAAATAAAGTAGAAAATATCACCGGATTGATAACGATTCCCCTTAAACACCCATTTCCAAAGCAAAATAAATGCACCTAAGGCAAACACCATCCTCCAAAACAGGATGAACATGGGCGGCAGATCGACCACCAACACCTTCATGGCAACAAACGTTGAACCCCATATGGCCATGGCAACAACGGTAATTAATCTCAACTGAATCGACATACGAGCACCCTAAATAGAGCGCGCATTCTATCCCATGGCCAAAGATGGCCCTTATTCGAAAAACTAATCCGCCATCAGGTTTTCAAATTCAATTCTTACAGGCACAAAAAAAGGCCGCCGAAGCGACCTTTCTTTAGCATCTCGCTAAATCTGAATAATCTAAGATTATTCTACGATTTTCGCTACAACGCCTGCACCTACTGTACGACCGCCTTCACGGATCGCAAAACGTAGACCTTCGTCCATCGCGATCGGTGCAATTAGGTTAACACCTAGTTGTACGTTATCGCCTGGCATTACCATTTCTACGCCTTCAGGTAGGA
>Ga0181591_10001927_pt1 | contig 17807 bp, 10 predicted proteins | sample 071ome_33_FD_133757 | JGI IMG/M metagenome (GOLD analysis project Ga0181591, IMG submission 133757) | Coastal salt marsh microbial communities from the Groves Creek Marsh, Skidaway Island, Georgia - 071412AT metaG (megahit assembly) | ecosystem: Environmental > Aquatic > Marine > Intertidal...
ACCATTTCTGAAATACCCAGCTGGCGAAGGCGCTCTTCGGTTGTCGGCACACAGATCAAACCTCCCCCCATCTTGGCCATGAACGTCACCGCCTCGGCATTGACCCACTGACCTGCCATCACCAGATCGCCTTCATTCTCGCGATGTTCATCATCCACGACGACCACCATCTGTCCCTCACTGATGGCTTGGATCACATCTTCAATGGGATCCAGCAGTTTGGAGGGGGTGGCTGATTGGGTTTCCTGACTCATAGAGACTTGATTGAAATGTCCTTCACTGAATGAAAAACCATCTATAACATGCCATGCCTGGGGCATCCGGCAAGTAAGTCCAAAGCATGAACCCTTTCGAACAAAAACTCAAGGAGCACCAGAGACGGCTTCAACGATCCGACTTGGAAACGCTCCAGATCAATGTGGGGCGTAAGTGCAACCAGGCCTGCCGCCATTGTCATGTGGATGCGGCACCCTGGAGGAGTGAAATGATGGATGCCACGACGGCTCACCGCATCTTTGAGTGGATCGAACGCTATCCCCCCAAAGTCGTGGACATCACGGGAGGAGCCCCTGAACTCAGTGAATTCTTTCAACCCCTGGTCAAGGTGTCTCGAGGTGCCGGATGTCGGGTCATTGACCGGAACAACCTGACCATCCTCGAGGAGCCTGGTTTCGAGACCCTCCATGAATTTTTGGCCGAACACGAGGTCGAGATCATTGCTTCACTGCCTTGCTACGAGCCTGAAAACGTGCACAGGCAACGTGGGCAAGGCGTTTTCGACAGGAGCATTCGTGGCCTCCTGAAGCTCAACTCCGTGGGCTATGGCTGCGGAAAGCTTCCACTTCATCTGGTCTACAATCCCCTGGGCGCTTCCCTTCCAGGGCCTCAAGCAGCCCTCGAAGAGGATTACCGCAAAGCACTCAAGGCGAGTCACGGAGTTCACTTTGATCGCCTGCTTACCTTAACCAACCAACCCATTGCCCGCTTTGCAGAAGATTTAAAAGCTAAAGGGCAATGGGAAGCTTACATGGAGCTGCTGGCCCAGGCGTTCAATCCGGACACCCTGGAGGGCTTGATGTGCCGTTCCACCCTCAACGTCGGTTATCAGGGAGAACTTTTTGATTGCGACTTCAATCAAATGCTGGGGCTCCACTTGGCTGGAAAAAAACCCATCTATCTCTGGGAAGTGGATCCAGAGCACTGGTCTAGGCTTCCCATCACCACTGGAGCCCATTGCCTCGCCTGCTCGGCAGGTGCAGGCAGCAGTTGCACTGGAGCACTCACCGGATGAACCCTGCACCCGACAGGGTGTCCACCACGCGCATTCTGGTGGTGGGCCTGGGAGCCGTGGGAAGCGCCACACTCTACCAATTGGCGCTCCGGGGAATCGCCTGCCACGGCATCGATGCGCATTATCCCCCGCACGCTCTGGGTTCATCTCACGGCCAGACCCGGATCACGCGGCTGGCCGTAGGGGAAGGCGCCGCCTACGTACCCTTGGTTCAACGTTCTCATGTCATTTGGCGCTCACTGGAATCTCAGGCCCAAACACGCTTGCTGCATGCCTGCGGTGGATTGGTTTTTGGAGGCAGGCATGAGAGGCTGCAGGCCCACGGAAGTGCAGATTTCCTAAAGACAACCTGCGATGTAGCCAGCCAGCATCGAATCCAACATGAGCGACTGGATGCCCACCAGATGCAATCACGCTTCCCGGCTTTCTGTTTTGAAGGGGACGAGGAAGGCTATTACGAGCCCGAGGCGGGCTATGTGATGCCAGAGCGATGCATCGAAGTTCAGCTTGGGGAGGCAAAGCGTCTGGGGGCCGCGATCACCACCGGATGCCGCATGACGGGCTGGCACTCCATCAAAGGCGGTTATCGCGTTGAGACGGCCAAAGGCGCCTTTGACTGCGAAACACTCATCCTCTGCACCGGCCCATGGGTCGCCGACTCACTCCCCGCTCTCAAGGGCCATGCCACGCCTTACCGGCAGGTCCTTCATTGGTTCGAACCCGGGGGGCCCGGCGAATGGTTCGAACCCGGCACGATGCCGGTCTTCATTCGCGTTCCCTATCGAGGCCACGAGATGATCTATGGATTCCCTGAAGTGAAGGGGCCGGGTAGTGGCCTGAAGGTGGCCACGGAGTCTTTTACCCAGAGCTGCCACCCCGGAACCATGGATCGGGAGGTGCTTCGGTCTGAATCCGAGGTCATGGCCAGAATCACGAGAACTCATCTGCGCATCGGCAGGCGTTGCCTGCACTCGGTGGTATGCCCCTACACGGTGACTTCCGATTTTGGCTTCCTCATCGACCGGCACCCCGCTGCCCGGGATGTCTGGGTCGCCTCGCCCTGTTCCGGGCATGGGTTCAAGCACTCAGCAGCCGTTGGAGAGATCCTGGCAGAGGTGTCGATCGGCCAACCCTCACCCATGGATCTTTCAGCCTTCGCCTGGCGTTTTTGAGAATCCTCAGGCCTGGACCCCCTCGACGGCTTGAGCCCATCTATGCCAGGAGATCGTGCATGACATGTCCGTGCACGTCGGTCAATCGGAAGTCCCTCCCCTGATAGCGGTAGGTAAGGCGCTTGTGATCCATCCCCAGCAAATGAAGAATGGTGGCATTGAGGTCATGAATGTGCATGGCTCCTGGCGTCCATCGATCCTTGCTGGGTTGCGGATTCAAGGGGTTGCCGTCGGCATCAGCAATATTGTAACCGTATTCATCGGTGCGGCCATAGGTGATCCCGGGACGGATACCACCCCCCGCCATCCAGACGGTGAAGCATCGCGGGTGATGATCCCGACCATAATTCTCTGCGGACAGACCTCCCTGACAATACACTGTTCGTCCAAATTCCCCGCCCCAGACCACGAGGGTGTCCTCCAACATGCCGCGCTGCTTGAGGTCCTTGATCAACGCTGCTGACCCCTGGTCAATGTCCTTGCATTGAGACTCATGCTCCGCCGGTAGATTGCCATGGGCATCCCATCCACGGTGAAAAATCTGAATGTTGCGCACCCCACGCTCAGCAAGCCTTCGAGCATTGAGGCAGCAGGCAGCAAAGGTTCCGGGCTCTCGGGCATCTTCCCCATACAGGTTGAAGGTATCCTCATTTTCATCGGAGAGATCCATCAATTCCGGGACCGAACTTTGCATGCGATAGGCCATCTCATGCTGCCGAATTCTGGACAGGATTTCAGGATCGCCAAACTGTTGATACTGGTTCTGATTGAGGGCACTCAGAGCGTCGAGCTGTCGTCGGCGATCTGCCGAGGAGATGCCGCCCGGATTATTCAAATACAAAACGGGATCTCCCTGACTGCGCAGCAGGATGCCTTGATGATCTGAAGGCATGAAGCCCGTCCCCCAGAGCCGGGCGAAAAGGCTTTGCTCGGGATATTTGGAGCGGGCGTGCATGACCACATAGCTTGGGAGATCTTCATTGAGGGTTCCCAGGCCATAGCTGAGCCAAGCACCCAAACTAGGTCTTCCCGGCACCTGGCTGCCGGTCTGAATGTAGGTAATCGCCGGATCGTGATTGATCGCCTCGGTGTAGGTCGAATGAACGACACACAGTTCCTTGGCAACGGTCGCAGTGTGGGGAAGCAATTCACTGACCCAGAGCCCACGGTCATTGTTTTCATGTCGAGTGAAGGCATACTTGCTGGGCGCCAGAGGAAAACCGCTTTTTTGATTGGCGGTCATCCCGGTAACGCGCTGTCCACTACGGACATGATCCGGTAACTGCTGGTTGTATTGTTCCTTGAGCTTGGGCTTGTAGTCCCACAAATCCAGATGACTTGGGCCACCACTCATGAACAAGTAGATCACCCGCTTGGCCTTGGCCCTGTGATGCGTCCCCTCAACCCAGGGAGGCGTCTCCTGCGATGCCATGCCAGGGGGTGAGAACAGGTCACTCAATGCCAGTGTGCCAAGACCCAGAGCCGAGCGCCCGAAAAGCTGACGCCGGGTCATCATCAATTCCGCTTCGCGCAGAGGATGGGGGGATTCCATAATGGTTTTTTGATTCCGCTAGAGTTGCAATTAATAAAGGAGAATAGCAGCGTCGCTGGCCATCACCGTAGCAGCCACCTGAGTCCAGGCGGCATGATTCAGACGAGCTGAAGCATGAGGCGTTTCGACCGTTGCCTCAGGACCCAACAGGGCATCAACATCCTCTGGTGTCTGCCGATACCGCTGCCGGATGTCGTGAAGCAAGCGCATGCAGGCCTCACGCTCCGAGTCCTGCGCCGGACGACTGGCCAGAAGCGTGAACAAATAATCCAATCGTTCCCCATCGCTCAGACGTTCTGCCATGAGGCGTCTACCCATGGAACGGGCCATTTCCGTGCGCTGATTTTCATTGAGCAGGCCCAGGGACTGCAATGGGGTGTTGGTTCGCGATCTGCGGATGCAGCTTGCCTCGCGACTTGGGGCATCAAAAAGAGTCATCATCGGGTGGGGACTGGTGCGTTTCCAATACACATACAAACTTCGACGATAGACCCGCTGTGAGAGGTCGCGCTCATACTTCTTGGTGTTGCTGGCAGGGTGCGCCATGGCCGACCACATGCCCGCAGGTTGATAAGGTTTGACTCCCTCGCCCCCCATGTGCTCATCCAGCATCTGACTGGCCCAAAGCCCCATATCACGCAGCACTTCCGCATCCAGCCGATAACTGGGCCCTCGGGCAAACAGCTTGTTTTCAGGGTCTGGCACCTCCGAGCGCCAGCTTGCGTCCTGACGGAAGGTGCGACTGGTCATGACCAGTCGTATCATGTGCTGGAGATCCCATCCGCTTTCCTGAAACTGCACGGCCAACCAATCCAGAAGTTCGGGATGCGTTGGTTGCTGGCCTTGAAGCCCAAAATCTTCCGGTGTGCGCACCAGGCCTTCACCAAAGAGCCGTAGCCACAGTTGATTGATCAGAACACGCGCAGTCAGCGGGTGCTCCTCAGAGGTCAACCATTGGGCCAGTCCGAGCCGGTTTCTCGGCGCATCCTTGGGCAGCTCTCCCATGATGGAGAGCACTTCCGGTGCAAGCGCTTCACCGGTGGGTTGATCGTATTCTCCACGATGGAGCAGACGCGTCTCACGAGGCTTGTCCAGATCCGTGGCCACGAGGGTCGTGGTGAAGTTGGCTTTCCCCATCACCATGTCGTGGGCCAGGGAGCGAGCCTGTTGGTATTGTGGATGATCTACAAAGGGTCCCTGGCGGTCTGCCAGGCCTTCCAGTTGTTTCTCGGGAGAAAGCTCATGCCACCGAGTTTCCTCACCTTCCCAAGGAGAGTGAATCCGCACCTTGCGCTCGGTCAGCACCTCCGTACCAGCCATCTTGATCAGGAGCTCATGGTCTCCTTTCTGCAAAGTCAGGGAGAGGGCAAGATGACGTAAATCAGGCGAAGCGTTGGGTTCAAGAGCCACCGCGTTACCATCCAGGTACAACTGCGAGGCAGGCCCTCCGGAAAAGGTGATCCACAGGGTTTGTTGAAGCGCAGTCTTTAACTCGAAGCGAACCCATTGAGCTTGATCCAGGGAAGGCAAGGTCGAACGGCTGCCAGCAGCAAACCCATGCGCGTCGGCCTTGAGATCATCCATGGTTTCCAGCGATGGAGGCCCTGCGTGGACTGCCTGAGGCTTACTTAGTTTCCATTGATCGGCTTCCCAGACCCCCATTCCCTGCTCGGGCGTCCAGTCCTCGGGAACGGTCGTTACAGCCGCACTGAGCAGTGCGTCTCTCTGCGCCTGCTGCTCGTGCCATGCCTTCCAGGCGCGCTGATTTTCCGGCACTTGAAGCACCGGACCGTAAACGTAGGCGTTGCCATCGAGCGGGTTTTCCGAGGTGCTGTTGAAGAAAGCCATCAATTCGTAATATTCCTGTTGAGGAATCGGGTCATATTTATGGGTGTGGCAGCGAGCGCATACCATACTCATCCCGAGAAAGACCGTGCCAAGAGTCTCAACGCGATCAAAATTATTCTTGGCCTGGAATTCGGCAGGGATCACACCACCCTCGGCAGTAGTGGGATTCATACGCACAAATCCCGTGGCAACCTGCTGCTCCATGGAGGGGGTTTCTAACAAGTCACCAGCCAATTGCCAGGTGATGAAGTCATCAAATGGCAAGTTGTCATTGAAGGCTCGCACCACCCAATCGCGGTAGGGATAAATGCCCCGCCGATTGTCCAGATGAAGACCATGGGTGTCACCATAACGGATGGCATCGAGCCAAAACCTCGCCTGGTGCTCGCCATAAGCAGGGTTTTTCAAGAGCTGATCCAGCCACCGCTCGTAAGCCCCGGGCGACTCGTCGTTCAGGTAATCGGATAATTGAGCCGGATCGGGAGGCAGCCCCGTCAGGGTCAAGGCAGCCCGGCGAGCGAGCACATGTTTGGGAGCTTCAGGCGCAAAGGAAAACCCTCGCGCATCCAACTGCCTGGCAATGAAGGCATCGATGGGATGCCCATATTGGGTCATTTCCTCCTGATGAGGCTGGTTGGATCGATCCGGCTTTTGAAAGGCCCAGTGCTTGGCATAGGCACCACCCTCCAGAATCCAGGCTTCCAGTAAACGTTTCTCTTCCTCAGTGAGCTGCCGGTCGGCATCCACAGGCGGCATGGGATCCTCCTGATCACGAAGACGCTTGAGAGCCTCGCTTTCACCGGGCTGGTCGGGATCAATCGCATGATACCCCCAAATCTTTGGTCGCCGCTTCCCTTGAATCCAACCGAAGATCCTTGTCGTTCCGAGTGTCAGGCCCATGACAGACAAAGCACTTGTCGGAAAGAATGGGGAGGATCTGACGGGCAAAATCAGGAGCCTCAGAGCGAACGTTCCATGGAGCCAGCCATAGATTGCCGAATAAGGCGAAAACCGAAACAGAGATGAATCTGGGACAACGCATGGTCAATGGCATTTAAGCACGTCTGCAGGCCAAGGCAACCCTCGGCTGTCCTCCCGTTGCCGTGAGCTTCGATTCGAAAATAGGGGCACCACCCGGCAAGCGTTTAAGCGGGGAAGTCTCAGGACCCCGGCAACTCTGCCTTGAGCTGCGCTTCAAAGGCTTCCAAACGGGCCAGCTGAGTCGAGAATAGCTTGGTCTGATCCAAAGATCGAAGTTCCTGTTGAGCCTCCTTCCATTGGGCAGCAGCCAGTAGCTTTTGAAATCGGGACAAACGATAAAGCGATCGATAAACCTCATCCAAATCCTCCGCGTCAAAAGCATCCAACACTTTTGGACTGAGTTCAGGGCGCCCCAACTGAAGGGCAACCGCCTCCCAAAGCACGGCATGCTCAGCACTCTTGGGTAACTGAGAGGGATCGGAAAGGATACGCTCGGCCGAATCCTCAAGCCCTTGCCCTGTAAAGAGGGCGCATTCCAGGGACCGCCAGCCATCCTTAGCCCCATCGGCTTGAGCCGAAATCAAAGCCTTGTGAGCTCGCTGGAGTTCGGAGGCATTGCATGCCCCTCTGGCAGCAGCGTAGAGCAATGAATAAAAGGCTTGAGGATCCTCCAGTTGGGTCTCCTGCCCCAGTAGAAAAGACAAAGCCAGCTCAGATTGATGCATTTCAACCATGCTCTGCCCCATGCTCAGCGCCATCGAGGGATTTCCCAAAGGACCCTGCTCCACCAGCTGGGAAAACGCACTGTTCGCCGAAAAATCCCTTCCCTGTTGCACTTGCGCCATCCCTTCCAGAAAATAGGAGAAGGCTTTGATCCCTTTGACGCCCGCCTGCTGACTTCGCATGCTCACAGCAAGGCTGCCGGCGTCATCCCAGCGCGCCGATCGCAGCAAGTATTGCCCCAAACCGACCCAGTAACTGGGAGCCAACCCAAATTGGTCTGCTGCCTTTTGGATAAGTTCAAGACCGCGATCCCGAAGCTCTACAGCAAAATAACCATTGGAAAGATCCCACAGTTCCTTGAGGTTACGCGGGTGATACTGAATGAGATTGGGCCAGTATTGAGCCGCCTCCAACCTCGATCGCTGCTCCAGGCCTTTTTGCTGTAGCAGGATCCAGTAACGAGCGTGATGCCATGGCTTGTCCTCGCCTTGAGCCTTGAGGGCCTGAAAAGCAATTTCAAAGCTTCCCAAGCGCTCCAGACGACTGGCCATCTCCAAAAGCAGGGCTCTTGCTGAGGCACCTTGAGCGGTTGCCTCTGAAAGCGCAGCGCTTAGAGTGCGCTCAGAGGCTTCCACCACGGAGTCGTCTTTCGCGACGATCGCATCCACGGCCGCGTCGTAGAGAAGAAGGCTCGGTAGACCGGTTAGTTTCGAAGAATCTGAGCCACGGATTTTTCGATAAGCGGCAAAATCTTCTTCCTCAAAGAGGCGTTGCAGAAGTTGGAATTGGTCCTCCTTGGTCGGGTCATCCAGCCCACGCAAGAGACGAATCGACACCTCGTTCTGGCCTGTATGGTCATGGAAGGTCAGTAGAAGATCCAAATCGGCGCGATTGGTGAGGGAGAGCGCAAGGAGACGATCTCCCCGCTCGGTCAACCGAAGAACCTCTTCCTGCGTCAAGGACACCTGTGCGAGTGCGTTCGTAAAGAGCATGCGGTAAAGTTCCGGGCTGTAGGCATTCCTGCGCAAAGCAGAAATCAGTTGATAATGAGCCTGCTGCGCCAGTCCGGACTGCATCGCCTCGAGCGCTGCGGCCTGGTGGCGGCTTACCTGATGGATGGAGTAGAGACTGCTGCGCGCGCTCTTCAAATGGGGGGGTGCCACATTCCATAGAGGAGCCACATAAAAAGCGGCCACCGAGGCAACCAGCGCCATTCCCAGCATCACATAGCGAAAAGCAGGGCTTTCCAGCATGAGGGTCAACAAGGCCGATTGTTTGGCCTGCCGCTTAAAGGCTCTAGCCAAAGGGTTGGAGCGACTCTTCTTTTTACGACGTTGGCTCATGTGGGTTGCATGCTAATCAAAGAGTCTGGCCAGGTGAAATACAATTCATGCCTTGGGCAGGTCATTTGAGTAACTCCGTTTCAGAACCGCCACATCCTCACAAAAACGTCGCATCTGCAGACTGAAGAAAGACATAGGGTTGTTCACTAGCGTGTCACAAAGGGGTCGATAATCCCCAGAAAACCGGTCTTGTGCCTTCAAACGCACAGTTGTCAGGTGGAGATCGAGCTATAATGTATGGACAACTGATCGATAATACGATTGATTTCCGTCTCCTGTTTTTAAAAAGGAAGACAGTATTCATGAACATATCAAAATCATCCAAAGTACCTACAAAAGGTTTTACTCTTATTGAACTGTTGGTGGTCATCGCCATCATTGCCATCCTCGCGGGCATGCTTTTGCCGGCTTTGAGCAAAGCCAAGCTGAAGGCCCAAGGCATCAAATGCATGAACAATGGCAAACAAATGATCTTGGCGCTGAAGCTCTATTCACTGGACAGCGAAGACTGGTTTCCACCCAACCCTGACGATGGAAACAACAGTGGCAACAATTGGTGTGGTGGCAGCATGACGAGACTTCCTGATGCGACGAATTTCATGGCGCTTCTGGATCCACGGTTTTCCAAGCTAGGTCCTTACACGGGGGCCTATCAGGTTTTCAAGTGCCCAGCTGATCGAAGCACAGCAGGGGACCGAGCCAAGACCCCAAGAGTGCGATCTTGGGCCATGAGTCAAGCGGTCGGAACCATCGCCTTGAACAAAAGACAAGCGGTCAATGGCCCGTGGCTGGACAACAATCACGGTCATTCAGCAAATCGTCCTTATAAGACCTACGGTAAAGAGTCGGACGCAACCGCTCCTGGGCCTTCCAATCTGTGGATTTTTCTGGATGAAGATGAGCGAAGCATCAACGATGCCGGTTTCGCAGTGGGTATGAATCGCCAGGAGTGGATTGATTGGCCCGCAACCTACCACAACCGAGCAGCTAACTTCGCCTTTTTGGATGGTCACAGCGAAATCAAAAAGTGGACCGATCCCAACACCGATTCCCCAGCCCGTACCGGCACAGTCTCTCGTATGGCTGTCAATGGCAGCCGAGACGCCATCTGGGTGCAGGTCAGAACTTCAGCTCGAGCGGACGGACAACCTCTTCCTTACGGAATGCCCTAATTGGTTCATACTTGGATTGTCCTCACCAAAAGCCATGCCTTTCGGGGCATGGCTTTTTTTTGGCAGCGCTTAACTCAACAGTCCCCACCTTGTCGCATCAACTGGAGCATTTCGTCGACTGCCTGCTCCATTCCAACGAACAAGGCTCTTGAAACAATGCTGTGACCGATATTGAGTTCCTCAAGCCATGGGACCCTCAATAGATCGAGCAAGTTGGCGTAATGGAGGCCGTGGCCGGCATTGATTTTCAGGCCGGATTGATGCCCCAGGTCAGAGGCCTGGGTCAATCGTATGATTTCCTGCTGGCGTTGGCTCTGGTCCTCATACTTCTCAGCGTACGCCCCTGTGTGCAACTCGATGGCACGCGCTCCCGTATCGACGGCCGCCCGCACGATTTCCAAATCGGGATCGATAAAAAGGCTCACTTCGATCCCCAGCGACTGAAGCTGATGAGCGGTGTCCGCGATGGATGACTGATACTTTACCACATCCAAACCCCCTTCAGTCGTGATTTCCTGTCGTTTCTCAGGGACCAAACAGACTGAAGCAGGCTTGAGGTCCATCGCTTTTGCCACCATTTCAGACGTGTTGGCCATCTCAAAATTCAGAGGCACTTCGAGCATTGATGACAGTCGGTCGATATCTCGATCAAGGATGTGCCTTCGGTCCTCCCGGAGATGAGCGGTAATCCCATGACATCCGGCCCGTACACAGGCCAGAGCTGCCTCGATGGGGTCAGGCTCACCCTCCGGCATACCACGATAGCGAGCTTCCCGGAGGGTGGCTGTGTGATCAATATTGACGCCTAATTTGAGCATAGCCTAGGGCCGAGGGGATTGAAGCTCTGCCAGTTGCCAATCCATAAGGGATGGCCCATGGATCCAGGGAAACACATCAGCATGCATCCATCGGGCCAGGAGAGCGATTTCAAAGCCCGTCAATCCAAAATGAGATTTGCGCTGAATCTCAAGGGTTCGCTCATCTTTTCTGAGCAGCTGCGTCACCGCGTTCCCCAGACGATTTTCCAACATGACAGTCCATGAAAAGAGTGGAGAATCCTTGAGCATTTGTCCCTTCCCAAAGAGAAAACCACCCAAGTTGAATAAATTACGGTATTGAAAGACCTTTTCACCCGTGAGTTCCCAATGGTAATAGCGAAGTCGCGGATGATTTTCAATTTGCCCCAACAGAGCGGCAGGTGGCGGATTGGTTCGACTGATATTCACGAAGGTCAGACCCGCCATTTGGTAGAACTGGTCTCCGTAGGCATAACCTTGAACGAAGGGCTGGACAAAACCCGGAGTGATTTTCATGACCGCATGATTGGCTTCAGCGTCTCCCACAAGATCTACGCGACGGTTACTGAGGAAGGATTCACCGAGCCAGGCTTTGGCGCGCTCCTGAATGGGCATCACCGATTGTTGATCCTCTTCGACCGGCCAGGTGATGTAGTTCAGAAACCAGGGCGCGGTCTGTTGCTCACCTCTTGGATTCTGCACTTTGGAAGGCTTGGACCAGGCCACCGACTGCTTGGGAATGGAATCAGCAAAAAGTTTTTTCACTCCCGGAAGACTCGAGATTAGCGGCGCCAGGTTACGCTGGGTCGAAAAGCTGATGACCGGATCCACGATTCGATTGACAGGAATAGACCAAGACTCACCCGTTTCATCGAGCTCTTCTTTGGTTTGAATGAAACCAGTGGTTCGAATGTGATCCCCGTCTCCGCTCCAGTCAACGCGGACACGTTCGACTGCCGGTTTTGAATCATGACCCGAAAAATGCGCCAAACTGTCAATTTCCATTTGGAGGGAGAGCCAGGACCGATCGGTGGGCTTTGGAGGAAACGTATCGGAGAGAATGGCTGTTTGCCAATCGGTCCACTGAGTCAGCACGTCCGATCCGACGCTGATGATCAACCACTCGCCCGCCTGACCAAAACGCATCAGCTGACCGGAACGTTGTGGAGAAGCCTCCCAATTGGCGGTAAACCCCTCACTTAGAGGCGGATGAACCTCCCACCCCAGATGAGCTGCATGACGGCGCAACCGCTGATTCCATTCCAATTGTTTTTCATCCGTCAAACGAATGGCCATGGATAGGTTCAAGACAGGAAAGGTGATCCCATGCACTTCACCATAAGATTCATGGGCAATCAGATCGGCCATGATTGGCTGGAGAATGGCCACTCGTTCAGAATGAGCACTGCTACCTAGCCCGTAGAAGAGCTGATCGGGGGCAGAAGCCAACTTCTTGACCAGGAGCTCTACCACCGCGAGAGAACTCTCTTCTTCGAGCACGGACTTGAGCACATGCCCTCCATCCATCTGGGAGATCTGTCGGCTACCCTGAAAGTGCCAGGAGCCGAGCAAGGTTTCCGCCTGACAAGGGCTGCCCGTTCGGGCGCAGAGCAAGGCCAGGATCACCAACAGCAACATGGAGCGCATGGGAGGATGATAGGCAGAGTGCATGGGGGAACTTCAACAGCAATCTTGGCCTACTTCAAACTGGATAGAAAGGCCATCAAGTCACGCAATTCCCTTTTGCTGAGCATCAAATAGAGCCCTTCGGGCATCCCCGATAGACCCTTTTCTCGAGATTGAATACGATTCACATCCAGGGTGATAAGCCCATCCTCAGGAGATTCGAGAATCAACTCCTTGTCGTTCTCTTGCTTGATCAGACCAGCATAATATTCGTCGTCCTTGGTCTCGATCAAAACACTTTCATAGCCTTGGGCAATGACTGCATTGGGTGTCAAGATAGACTCCAGAATGTAGTTCAGAGGATGGCGCGTGGCCAGTCCGTCGAGAACCGGCCCTACCTCGCCACCCTGACCCGCAACTTTGTGGCACCTCAAACAGGCCACTTCTTCCCGTTCCAGGAAAATCTTACGCCCCGCTTCGGCATCACCGCCCTCCAGGACGATGTCGAATTCCTTGAACGGAGACGACTCCTGAAGATTCTGCTCGAAAGCTTTCGCCTTGGCCTGCATCTCGGGTGTTCCTTTGTTGGAAACCGTTTCCAACAAGTCGAGCTGGAGCCCTCTTTCAACCTGGCCTGCAGCCAGCTTTCCCACCCATTGGTTGAGCAGATCCAGTGCCTCCGGAGAAGTGTCCTTTTGGAGCGACGCCAAGGCAGCCTGCTGGGTATCCAGATCACCTTCTTGAAGCGCTTTGCGCAGGGAAACCAAACTATCAGCCGATTGTTCCTGCCACTTGATGGCTTCGCTGCGCAGCCGCCTTTGCCCCTTTTCCAATCCAAAGGCCACAGCTTCTGCCAGGCGAGGGGCATCAGAGAGGCCAGCCAATGCCCTCAGGGCGGCTGCTTGAGTGCGGTCTCCCAAGGCCTCTTGGCGAACCCTCTGCAGTAGCCAATCGGCTCCAGTCTCCAGTTTGAGGGTAGCCACCGCCTGGATCATGGCAGCGACCCAATCAGATGAAGCAGTCTGGGAAGGGCCCGACAAGACGGATTGAACCACTCGACGCGCATCTTCAGCCGAACGATAGGAGGAAAGCGGCTGCCAAATGCCCGTGATCCGATCCCGCCCCGATGGGGCAGGCCATTGGGCCAGAGATTCCAGTGCCTCAGAGCGAATCCCTTCAGGCAAGGACACGTCCGTTGCGATGTGGCCCAAGCGAACAGCATATTCCTCCCGACCCAATCGGAAATTCGCATTGACCACACGCCGCAAGGCGGGTTCGGAAAGAGTGGCAGATGGATTCACCTGTGCGAGATCACTCATGGCAGCATCAATCGGCACGTCGTTGATGGCCCGCGCGGCTTCAGTCACAAGATGGGGTTCAGCATCACTTAAAAATTGAGCCACTTCCGGACGCTCCAGCCGTCGCATCGCGAGCAAAGCCCCCATGCGCACCGACGCCGAAGGGTGACTGGCAATGGATTCCAGCCACCGGAAATCCTGCAGCCCAACCAACCCCATCACAGCGGCGTGTCGCAGATAAGGATCCTTGTCTGCATTCGATTCGAGCAGTGTGACTAAAGGGGCTACGGCCTCGGCACGACCATCCTGGCCCAGGGCCAATGCCGCGTAGAAACGAGCTCTGGGGGCGACATCACTGGCCACCATGGTGGCCAGTCGACCAAAGGCATGCATCTGAGGTGATTCACCCAGCACCTTCGCCGCCTGAGTCCTGATTTCGTCATGAGAAGCATACAAGGCTTCTACGAGAGGATCTGCTGCGTGATGCCCTCGGCGCAGGAGTTGCCCCAGTCCCCAGATGGCATGAAGCTGCCCTAAATGAAAGGTTTCCTCCGACAACAGGGACGCCAATGGGGCAATCGCATCAGCTCCACGATCGGCCAGCTCGAATTGGGTTTCCTGGCGCACTCTCATATCGGGGTGTTTGAGCAAGGCTATCAGCTCTTGCAAGTCGCGATGTTGCATACCATCGGCCAGCAGCACCTTGGTTTCCACCACACGAGGGGTCTGAGCGGACGCTGGCTCCAGCAGGCGATAAATGCGTCCTTTGCCGGTGTTGTTCCATCCCATCACCCACGCGGTGAGATAAAGACCGCCTTCAACCCCGAACTCGGCATCGGTCGCCAGAATATTCCAAATGAGCGGTTCGAGATGATCGATTCGGAAGGTCGCCCCCTCCGGCTGCATCTGAATGGCATGCACACCGCTGTTGGCAGGCGATCCCTTGAAATCAACCAGGAAAAAGGTGTTTTGGTAGCGGTCAGGAAATCCGGTGCCGGGGTGATAGGTCAAACCAGAGGGTCCGTTGCCAATATTGGCGATCGGGGGCACCAGATAGGCAGCCTGTCCCTCCCATTGAGGATGCCAGAGCTTCTCGGCGTTCCAGGGACCGCGCGCTACCGGCTGATTGATGAACTGATAGCCGATGCGCCATCCACTATCTCCACCAGGCACCAAATAAACCCACCGAGCTTGGTCGCCTCCGTCTGAATTGTTATCTCCAGTAAACAAATTTCCGTGTGCATCGAAGGCGAGTTCCTGGGGGTTTCTCAGGCCGTAGGCGTAGACTTCCAGTTGGCTGCCATCAGGTTCACAGCGGAAGACACAACCGGTATCGGCAAACCCTACGATGCGACCATCGCGGGTTTGAACACGGGATCCTCGATCGCCAATGCTAAAGTAGAGCCTTCCATCCGGGCCAAATCGCAGCCCGTGCAAATCATGGCCCAGAAAGCCCACGCGAGCACCAAACCCGTAATGCAGGGATTCCCTTTTTTCGGCAATCCCATCCCCATCGGGATCCTCCAGCAGCCAGAGGTCTGGGATATTGGTAAAGTAAACTTTTCCCTGGCGCGCCAGCACGCCAGAAGCCAGGCCATCGGCAAGCCCATTGAAGCCATCGGCAAAGATGGAAGAGTGATCGGCCACCCCATCCCCATCTCGATCTTCAATGAGCCTGATCTGATCGCTTTCAACCCCCAAGCGCGCGTCGGCTTCATCCCCCATGTAGTAACGCAACATGGCGATACGATCATCGACACTTTTACTAGCCAGATCGGCATCGAGCAACTCATCGGAAAGGCCAGCCAGGCGTTCCTCGGAAAGACTTTCAACAAATGCTTGGTTAGGCCAATCGCGACGCCCTCGAATGTCCAAGACACCAGCCCCATGGCGAAAGGTTTCCACAACAAAAAACCGGCCCTTTTCGTCAATATGAAAAGCCACCGGGTTGGCCAGATGTGGCTCAGCAGCTGTCAACTCCACTTCAAATCCTTCCGGCAGAGTAAATCCCTTAATGGCTAGCTGACCTTCATTGGAAGCAGGTTTGACTCGAACCGGGTCGGCCACCGCTTGAACGCGCTCAGCAGCGTCACCTTTATCATTACCAGCCAGGCCCAATACCAGCATCAGCCCACAGGAAGACATCCATGATCGAAACATAGCGCGCGAATATAACGCGCGCTCAGGAGGCTGTCCAAAAATAATCGGCCTGCGTCAAGAACGCACCCGAATCCCACGGAGGATCACCGATAGCGACTCTTGGGCATCCTGAGTTTGGAATCGTTACTGAAGGCATCTTCGGAATGCGCGTCCACGTCATAAAGCCCCGTTCATCATGCCAGACATTGCCTTACTTCCCAGCTTACGGCATACTTGCCTTCAAGTGACAAACCAACACGCCATCGACTCGCCCATTTCAGTGGGTCTTATTTCCCTAGGATGTGCCAAGAACCTGGTCGATTCTGAAATCATGATTGGAAATCTCATCAAGGACGGGATTTCCATCACCAACACTCCTGAAGAAGCGGACGTCGTCATCGTCAACACCTGCTCCTTCATCGACAGTGCTCAGGAAGAAAGCGTCGACACTATCCTGGAGTCTGCCGAAATGCGGAAAGTAAGAAATCTCGGTCAAGGCCTTATCGTTGCAGGTTGCCTGACCCAGCGCTATCGCAAGGAACTCCCCAAACTCATGCCCGAAGTCGACGTGTTCATGGGTATCGATCAAGTCGAAGAGGTATCTCAACTGGTTCAGGTTGCCCGGAAACGTCGCTTGCAGAGACCCTCAGAAGCGGAATCGACCTCTGAGGAGGCTTCCCCTTCTGAAGAGAGCCCGGATTCAGCCTCTGAGGCCCCCGTGATGGAGGTGACTGCAAGGCCCGTCTACATTCCGGATGTCAACACAGCACGCTTTCGCCTGACACCTTCGCACTTCGCCTATCTGAAAATTGCTGAAGGCTGCAATCACCCATGCAGCTTCTGTATCATACCTCGGATGCGGGGCTCTCACCGAAGCCGCCAGGCAGAGGATATTCTGGCAGAGGCCAGGGCTCTGATTGCCGAGGGCGTCAAAGAGATCAACCTGATTTCGCAAGATTCCACCTATTATGGGTTGGATTTGCGGGAAAATCCTCATCGGGGGATTGCTTCACCTGAGAAATTCCAGGAAGCATCTGCCTCCCTACCAGAGAACGCCTCGACCCTCTCCTCACTCCTCAGGGATCTCAACCAGCTGGAAGGAGACTTCTGGATCCGGGTTTTATACACTCACCCTGCTCACTGGACGGATGAGCTCATCGCTACCATCGCCTCCTGCGATAAAGTCGCCAAATATGTCGACATCCCCCTGCAGCATATCCACCCGACCATGCTCGAACGCATGCGGCGCGAAACCAGCCGTGACTATATTGAGAAATTACTCGAACGCATCCGTAAGGGAATTCCTGGAATTGCCATCCGCACGACTTTCATCGTGGGGTTCCCTGGAGAAACCGAAGGCTGTTTCCGATCTTTGCTGGATTTCATTCAAGATACGCGCTTTGAGCGCATGGGAGTCTTCACCTATTCCCACGAAGAAGGTACCCGAGCCGGCGGCATGGCCAATGCCATCGAAGATTCAGAAAAAGCGCATCGCCGGGATCGGGCCATGGCCATCCAGCGGGATATTTCACGCGCATGGGCCAGCGAGCAAGTCGGTAAAATCTTCAAAGTCCTCATCGAAGCTCAGGCCGATGAAAAAACCCTGGAAGATGCCAAGGTGCGATCCTGGGAACATGGGCATCTACGTTCAGACCTGGAGCCCCAAGCCCCGGCATTATCGGCAGATGAGCCATGGATGGTCGCACGCGGTCAGGCCGATGCACCGGATATTGACGGGCGCATTTATGTGCGAGGGTCTCTCCCTACCCACACCTTCCAGCAGGTACGCATTACAGGGCATACCGACTACGATCTATTAGCCGAACCGGCGTGAATTCTCCCAGAAGGAAACCTCTTAAATCATG
>Ga0181591_10001938_pt1 | contig 17762 bp, 18 predicted proteins | sample 071ome_33_FD_133757 | JGI IMG/M metagenome (GOLD analysis project Ga0181591, IMG submission 133757) | Coastal salt marsh microbial communities from the Groves Creek Marsh, Skidaway Island, Georgia - 071412AT metaG (megahit assembly) | ecosystem: Environmental > Aquatic > Marine > Intertidal...
ACCGACAAGGTCCATCATCCCTTCCTGAACAGCATATCGCGCGGTTGCGAGATCAGAGATACGTGCGGCGTGTATCGTGGGTGTGTTGAGTTGTGATTCGAAAAGCCCTGCAAGCTGCACAAACGGAGCCAGCCCGACAAACATAGCCGGGACCGGATAACTGGCGAGCATATATTCCGTATCCGACCGCCCCACATTTAAGTTGAAATAATCAATAGTTCCATCGCCCTCGATCACTTGTAATGCTTTTAACGCTTCATCCTGCTGGAGCCCCTCTGCAAGCTTGCTGTCCATCTCAACTCTTGCGCCTATGACGATATCATTGCCAATCGCCTTTTTTACCGCGTCATAGAGTTCTCTGATGAAACGAAGACGATTTTCAAAACTTCCTCCATATTCATCATCCCGAAGGTTGGTATCAGGTGAAAGAAACTGCCCGGGCAAATGACCGTTTTGTAAAATCTCAACACCGTCAAAACCGCTGTCACGAAGGCGCAGGGCAGCGGCAACATAATCCCCGATAACCCGTTTGATATCGGCATGATCCATAATCTTGGGAAAGCCGCGATGGGCCGGTTCACGAACACGCGATGGGGCAATCACCGGCAACCAGTCCCCGTCATTCCATGTTGTTCGTCGCCCGAGATGTGAAATCTGACAGACAATGCGGCAATTTTCTTTATGGATCCGTTCCGCAAATTCCGTGAAATATGGAATGATCCGATCAGATGAAACGTCAAGCTGACCAAAAACAGAGGGTGAGTCAGGGCTGACGCAAGATGACCCACCGATCATGGTCATCGCAATGCCGCCTTTTGCTTTTTCCAGGTGATAGCGCTGATAGCGTTCCTTCGGCATACCGTCTTCGGCAAGGGCCGGTGCATGAGGCGTGCTTACTATTCGGTTTTTAAGCGACAGCGACCCAATTTGAAATGGTGTCAATAACGGATCAGACATGGCACCCCTCATAACCGCCATCAATATAATGTCAGACGTTCAGCGTAATATGTCATGCCATCATGTCAATATGACTTTGATTTGACGCGACTTATCCCTGCAAACTTAGTAAATAAACGGACGTTGAGAGCCGTGATCTTATTATGTTTTTTTGATTAAACGAGATTTGATGATGCTGTTCGCCAAGGCGTTCCTTGCACCCTATAAACCTGTCAAGGGGTGCGTGGATACCTGAAAAGTGCGCCGGGGAAAATTCCGACCCACAACTACTCTGTTTTTTATCGCCTAAAAGAACAACCTTGCAAGGGCTCTTAATTTTAACCCGTTTCTTTTATGCCGAGATCAGGACATATGTCTTTCTTATCTCTTCATGGATGATCCATTCACCACGCCAGCCCATGGGCAATACCAGGAGATCACCGGCATTCACCTTTTGTGAGCCGGTTCCGTCCTGATTGATCACCGTCGCGCTTCCGTAAAGGATATGACACAGTTCTGCCATTTCCGTCCGGTCGGCCGTAAAATGACCTGTGGTGCAATCCCAGATCCCCACCTTGGTGCGGCCATCCATCGACTCCCATAAAGGTTGCAGGGCTTCTTCCTGCCCCGGCGTTAGTGTCGTGGGTTTAGGTTTGAATTCACCTTTCGGAAAATTGATCAAATCACCGAATGTTTCCAGACTGATCATTATAACTCCCCCTTAAATTGATGCCGGTCACGGGTGAATTATACCACGTGTTTATCCCTGCTGTCAGGCCATCTGAAGCTTACGCGCGAGCCCTCACGCGCCAAAGAGTTTGCCGGGGTTGAGGATATCATCAGGGTCGAGCGCTTTTTTCACTGCGATCATGACATCAACCGCCGGGCCCATCTCCTGCCTCAGATACGTCATCTTGCCCTGGCCTATCCCGTGCTCGCCGGTACAGGTCCCGCCCATGGCAATGGCACGTTCGGAAAGCCGTTCCGAAAACCCCTTGATCTTCGCCCAGGTCTCCGCGTCATCGGGCAGTGCCATCGGCAGGGTATGGAAATTGCCGTCCCCCACATGGCCGACGATGGGTGAGATGATGCCCGTGGCCTCGATATCACGGCGGGTTTCTTCAACACATTCCGCGAGGCGTGAGATCGGCACGCAGACATCGGTCGATATCCCCTCCCCCCCGGGCAGAAGCGACATCGCCGCCCAGAACGCATCATGCCGCGCCTTCCAGAGTTTACCCCGCTCTTCGGGATCGGTGGTCCATCTGAACGCATGCGGGGTGTGTTCGGCGGCAATCTCACCAAACATTTCCGACTGCTCCCGGACGCCATTTTCGGTGCCGTGAAATTCGAGCAACAGCAAGGTTTCCTCCGGCAGGTCAAGCCCTGAATACTGGTTGCAGGCCCGCACCTGCACCGCGTCCAGCAGCTCGATCCGGGCAACAGGGATACCATACTGGATGGTCGTGATCACCGCATTGCAGGCGGCCTCGACGCTGGGGAATGAACATATGCCGCCGGCGATGGTCTCCGGGATACCGTGGAGCTTGACCGTCAGTTCCGTGATGATCCCAAGCGTGCCTTCAGAGCCGATGAGAAGCCTTGTAAGGTCATAGCCCGCGGCAGATTTCTTGGCCCGGCTGCCGGTGCGGATCACCGTGCCGTCCGCCATCACCGCCTCCAGCGCGAGGATATTGTCTTTCATCGTCCCGTAACGCACCGCGTTGGTGCCCGAAGCGCGGGTCGCCGCCATCCCGCCAAGGCTGGCATTGGCGCCGGGATCAATCGGGAAGAAAAGCCCCTTGTCACGAAGATGGGTATTGAGCGCCTCCCGGGTCACCCCGGGCTGGACCACGGCATCGAGATCGTCTTCATGCACCGCCAGCACCTTGTCCATGGCGTTCATGTCGATAGAAACCCCGCCTTTAGGAGCGTTCACATGCCCTTCAAGCGATGAGCCGACCCCAAAGGGGATGACCGGGCAGTGATGCTCCCGGCAGACCGATACCACCGCCGCCACGTCTTCGGTGGAATGGGCGAAGATGACCGCATCGGGCCGCTCGCTCCTGATCTGGGTCGTTGTGTGGCTGTGATGCTGGCGCACGCTTTCGGAGGTTGACAGCCGGTCGCCAAAACGCTGCTTTAAAATATTAATGGCGGTCTCAATCGAAGGGCTGGTCATTTCAGGGTTTCCCGGGCTACTGCATTAAGGTGATGGCCGTCTTTTTGTTCGTCAGATTTTGAGGTCAAGGCGAGGCTTCCAGAAGGGACGGAAGAGCTCGATCTTTGGGCAGCGGTTCATCACCACCCTGAGCCCTGCGTCTTCGGCAAGGCGCGCGGCTTCATGATCAACAACACCGATCTGCCCCCAGAGGACTTTCGCGCCGATGGCAATGGCTTCTTCTGCGACTCCATAGAGGTCTTCGGGCTTGCGGAAGACTTCGACCATATCCACCGGCCGGTCAATGGCAGAAAGGCTCGGGTAGACTTTAAGCCCCCTGATCTCTTCGAGGCCCGGGCGCGGGTTGATCGGGATCATGTCATAGCCGGTCTCATGCAACACCCGCAAGACACCATAGCTGAACTTGGTCTTGTCAGGGCTCGCGCCGACCATGGCGATTGTCTTCACCGATGAGAGGATGTCTTGCAGATATTCATCCGTGTAAGGTTCATCATGATTCATATACGCCATCAGTCTATATCCTTCGGTGTTGCAATATCGGCTTTTAATTCATGTGGCGCGAGCGGGTCAAGAAACGGATTGCGGTAAAGTTTATCATGGCTTTCCACCCCGATCTCAAAAATGCAGTCACTTTTGGCCCGGGCGACGCAGAGGATGACATATCCGTCGCTGATCTGCCGGTTGTTGAGCGCGACCTGCGCCCGCTGGTCCACCTCGCCCGAAATGAGTTTTGCGGCGCAGGTGATACAGCCGCCGTATTTGCACCCATAGGGGAGGTCTACCCCCTGATCGCGCAACTCATCAAGGAGAGGCTTACGGCCCTTTACCTGATAAGTGGCGTTATCCTGATTGGCGATGGTAATAGTGATCATAGCCAGATATCGCTTGTGCAGTCGCCGCCGGGGTAACGCATCTCATGGCAACGGCTTGGCCCGTTCGGCTCACTCCCGAAATTGACGATAAAATCAGGGTTGATCGACATCCCGCCATTTTCTGGGTCGCAATCGATCATCACCATGACGCCGCCCTTCTCGCGTATCTCGGGATAGAACTGGTTATCCCATGTTGAAAACAGCGAGGTGGTGACGTAAAGCCGCCGGCCATCAAGGCTGAGCTGGAACATCTGAGGGCCTCCCGCCATCTCAACTCCGTTGACCACCGGCGCCCGGCCGAGGAGACCTCCCATCCAGACCTGGCCTGTCAGTTTGGGGTTATGCGGATCAGAGATATCGTATTGCCGCATATCACCATGGAGCCAGTTGTTGAGATAAAGATATTTGTCGTCCATCGAGACAAGGATCGCCGACATCACCCCCGGCACCGGAATGGGCCAGTCCGGATGCGGCTCGTTTGCCACATCAATAATCTTTTCCCATTGCCATTTGCCGGCATCATCTTTCCACCAGTGGATCACGTTGGTGCTGAGCGCAGCCCCGCAGAAACCATGGGTGCTGTCCGGGTTATGATGGAATTTAACTTCGAGGGGGATCAACCCGTCTTCTCCCAGATACATGGTTTCAATCGGCTCGCGTTTCTCGAAATCCCAGAAATGCAGTTCACGCCCGTATTTGAGATGGCCGACCTCTTCCAGATCAAAGCCCGGCATGAAGGTGTTTGGCGCCGCCCATTCCGAGGAGACCATCACGTTATGACGCGGCTGGTACCAGAAATCATAGCCGAATTTGATCTCTCCCATAGAGTTTTCCCACCGGCCCACAATCTCAAAATCCTTGTTGAGATGAAGATACCCGCCCGGTGCTTCGCCCTTCGCATTACCGAGGAAAGAGATGATGATCTCACTTCCGAGGCAATGCACCGTATGCGGCCCGGAGAGATCAGCCTTAGCCTTGATCTCAGCGCCATCGATCACCTTATGAAGCCGCGGCGCCCTTGGATCAGTCGCGGTGTCGACAATATGCAGATTGTTTGATCGCACCCCGGGCAGGATCAGATATTTGCGCGACATGCTGCTGTCATCAAAACACGAAGAACACGCGTTCCAGCCCATGTGATGCAGCTCATCCCCGATCCCCGGCATCTCAAGCCGGTGGATCACCTGACTATAGGTCGGGCTGTCCGGGTCCACATCTACGGTGGCCAGATAATCGGGTTTCTGGATACCTGTGCCAGTATAGATCGCTATCGTATAAAGAAGTTTCTCCCGCGGCGCTTCGATCGCCGCCTCAGGACTCGAATATCCCGGCCCGCAACAGTCCATCATCTTATCTCCCTTAACCAATCCCTACTATAGCCCCATCCGGTCGGCAATCGCCATGTCCAACGTAGTACAGTTTATTGACTTTTCGGATTTATTTATTTTATCGTGGAAAAACAGTCTGGCCAGAGCATGATGCCATATCTTGTTTTCATATCGCGAATAAGCGTTCTTCTCTTAAGCATTTGGGCTCTATATGTAACCCTGACCGCTTTTACCGGTTTGAAATATTACTTCCCGCTGCAATTGGCCGAAACAGAGGCTATTCCCCTTCACCGGCTGGAAGCGGTGCGATGCGGAACATTTCTTACTCTTGCCTATTTCGGAATGTTGTTTGTTCTCAAGTCAGAAAAGCAACTTTACCCGATACAGTTTATTAAAGTCTTTTTTCTTTTGTACAGTTTTTCAGGTTTTATTCTTTTCTACAATGCGTCCGTTGCCTTCAGTGAATATGTCCTGTTGGTTTTTTTTCTTGTCTGCGCCTTTATTATCCATGTTTCAACGAGAGATCACCTCAAGAAATATTTTTACAAAAAATAAACCACAGGCGGATTCTTTTTTGTTGATATGGGCCTCACCTTCAGCATCGGGGCCAAGTGGCGGAGAAATTTAATTCCAGAGTGACCAAAGGGACAGAACCACCACCGCCAGAAGACACCCCGCCATGGCAAGATTTATGCTTCTCTGGGTACGGGCAGGAAGATCAAGCCGGTTGATTTTCACCCCGACATAGAGCCACGCCAGATGAAGCGGGATCCATATAAGGTTCATGATGACGAGTTTGAGCCCGGTTTCCACAGCGAAGTTTTGAGGATAAAAAGCAAAACTGCTGAAAAAGGTGGTGTTCACGGCGTAGGCTTTCGGGTTGATGAACTGAAGCATCAGCCCTGCTCCAAAGCCCGGTGCGGAGGCCTGAATAAAAGCGATCTTCGCCCCCGCAAGAGCAATCCGCAACGCGAGATACCCGAGATAACCCGCAGAAGCCAGAAGCAGTACGGCCCGGATAACCGGCTCAGCAAGTATCAGCGCCGCAAGTCCGGAAATAACGGCCAGACTGACCAGATTAGTGCCCGCACAAAGGCCGCCCACATAAAAAAGGCCCTGACGCCAGCCAAAGGCAGACCCCACCCCGGCGGTGGACAGCACACCCGGACCGGGGGTGATGATGAGCAGAAAAACAGCAAGCGCAAAAGTAAACATGTTTTTAAAGCCAGCCCTTACGACCTGATACACGCGGCTGAAATACCCCAATTATGACGCCGTTCGATAACCCACCAGATATGTTTTTCCTGATACGGTGTTCTGATAAAAATGAGCCGTTCGCCTTTTTCATCTACGGCTGGCTTGTACATGCCATTCCCGGTCAGGAGCCATTTTTTTGAATCGATGGTTGAACCAGAGGTATATCTTATCTGTGCCAGTGAATATTTGCCCTCAACCACTATTCTCTCAACCTGTTTTTTATCTTTTGTATCAGCGTCGCTGGAAAAGTGCTGTTTCAGAAAGGTTGTAAACCGCTTTTCAACCTCATTTTCATCCAAGAATACAGGCAGTGGCATTTCGCCATTATCGAGCATTCCGGTCAAAGGGACCGGATCACCGAGATTGTAACAGTCAAGTATCAACCCTGCTTTAAGTTCCCCGACATATTCAGCCCAATCATGGGATCCAGAATTGGCCGGGGCTGAGCTGAAAAATAATGCCAGACAAACGCAGAATATATGAAATCTCATGCGCAGATATCCTCCCAGGGCAGATTATACCACTACACACACGGGTTTGTCTTCGCCTGGTCACAAAGATGTGAGCAGAGCGCTGATCACCAGGTCAGCCCAGCCCCTTCATGGTATTTCCCCATGGATCAGATATCGAGCGTGTTTTCCTTCTCCCAGCTGGAGAAATGAGACACATAGGAATTCCATTCCTGCATCTTTAGCTTGAGGTAAGCTGCGGAAAACTCATCCCCCATGGCGGCCTTCAGTCCTTTGTCCTTGTCATAAGCACGCAGCGCGTCCAGCAGATTGAGGGGCAGTTTCGGCGCACCTTTTATCTTGTGGCCTTCGGCATACATGTCGATATCGTATCTCCGGCCCGGGTCAGCCTTTGAACGAAGGCCGTCGAGCCCTGCCGCGATGATGACGGATTGCAGCAGATACGGGTTGGCGGCACCGTCCGGCAGGCGAAGCTCAAAACGTCCGGGGCCGGGGACACGCACCATATGTGTGCGGTTGTTGCTGGTCCAGGTTACGGTGTTCGGCGCCCATGTTGCCCCGGAAATTGTCCGCGGGGCATTGATCCGCTTGTAGCTGTTGACCGTCGGGTTGGTGATCGCCGCAAGCGCGCTTGCGTGTTTCATGATACCGCCCAGAAAGTGACGCCCCTTTTCCGACAGGCCGAGTTCCATGCTGTTATCGGCAAAGGCGTTTGTCTTGCCGTCCTTGTCCCATACCGATATATGCACATGGCATCCGTTGCCGGTGAGACCTTCGACAGGTTTCGGCATGAAGGTCGCCCGGTAGCCATGCTTTTCGGCAACGGATTTGGTCATGAATTTGAAAAAACTGTGCTTATCCGCGGTATTCATGACGTCGTCGTATTCCCAGTTCATTTCAAACTGGCCATTGGCGTCTTCGTGGTCGTTCTGATACGGCCCCCAGCCAAGCGCAAGCATATGATCGCAGATCTCAGCAATGACATCATAGCGGCGCATGACCGCCTGCTGATCATAACAAGGCTTGGGGCTGGTATCGAATTCATCGGAAATCTCGTTTCCGTCCGGTGTCAGCAGAAAGAATTCAGCCTCGACACCGGTTTTCACCCTCAGCCCTTCACCGGCGGCTTCATCAATGAGTTTGCTGAGCACATTCCGCGGCGCCTGCTCAACCTTCTGGTCTTCCATCACGCAGTTAGCCGCAACCCAGGCAACTTCGGGCTTCCACGGAAGCTGGATCACCGATGCGGGATCAGGCACGGCCAGCATATCGGGATGCGCCGGGGTCATATCAAGCCAGGTGGCAAATCCGGCAAATCCGGCACCGTCCTTTTGCATATCGGCAATGGCCTGTGCGGGAACGAGTTTGGCACGCTGTCCACCAAAGAGATCGGTAAAAGAAATCATAAAATATTTAACGCCCTTTTCCCGGGCAAAAGCGGCAAGATCAATGCTCATCTTCATCTCTCCTTCGTGGTTGATGTAAGCTCAAATCCTTTTTTGTTATTCGTCCTGATATTAGTGTTCATCGGACTGCTAGAAACTACCCTGCCCCGGGATCCAGTTGGTTCCGGCAAGCGGCACCCCGGCCATAGCCGATGCTTCGATTGTAAGGGCGCAGAGATCTTCGGGCTCCAGATTGAGCACGTGGCTCTTGCCGCAGGCTCTGGCGATGGTCTGTGCTTCCAGTGTCATAACCTTAAGATAATTGCGCAAACGCCTCCCCCCTGCAATAGGGTCAAGCCTGGACATAAGTTCAGCATCCTGGGTCGTAATTCCGGCCGGGTCGCGCCCTTCGTGCCAGTCATCATAGGCGCCTGCCGTTGTGCCCAGCTTTCTGTATTCCTCTTCCCAGCGTGGGTCATTATCCCCGAGAGCGATGAGGGCCGCGCTGCCGATGGAAACCGCATCCGCGCCAAGGGCGAGTGCTTTGGCAACATCCGCCCCTGTCCTGATCCCGCCTGAGACGATCAGCTGGACTTCGCGATGCATATCCAGATCCTGCAGAGCCTTAACTGCAGGCCTGATGCAGGCAAGGGTGGGCTGGCCCACATGTTCGATAAACACATCCTGGGTTGCGGCGGTTCCTCCCTGCATCCCGTCGATCACCACCACATCAGCCCCGGCCTTGACCGCAAGCGTGGTATCAAAATACGGACGCGCGCCTCCGATTTTCACGTAGATCGGCTTCTCCCAGTTCGTGATCTCACGTAGCTCCAGTATCTTGATTTCCAGATCATCGGGGCCGGTCCAGTCCGGATGACGGCACGCCGAGCGTTGATCGATGCCAGCCGGGAGATCACGCATGCCGGCGACACGATCGCTGATCTTCTGCCCCAACAGCATCCCGCCGCCGCCCGGTTTGGCCCCCTGCCCGACGACAACTTCAATCGCATCAGCACGGCGCAGATCATCAGGGTTCATCCCGTATCTTGATGGCAGATACTGATAGACAAGCAGTTTGGAATGCCCGCGTTCCTCTTCTGTCATGCCGCCATCGCCGGTGGTCGTGGATGTTCCGGCCATGGTTGCGCCCCGGCCGAGAGCTTCCTTGGCAGGACCGGAAAGCGCACCAAAGCTCATCCCGGCTATGGTGATGGGAATATCAAGTTCGATGGGGTTTTTGGCAAACCTTGTCCCGAGGGTGATGTTGGTTGCGCATTTTTCACGATACCCTTCCAGCGGATAACGTGAGATCGATGCGCCGAGGAAGAGAAGGTCATCAAAATGAGGCAGCTTCCGCTTTGCGCCGCCGCCACGTATATCGTAAATGCCCGTCGCCGCCGCGCGCCTGATCTCCGCGTTGACGGGATCGGTGAAAGTGGCGGACTTAATCGGCTCGGTTGCGGGAATGGCCTTTTTGGTAGCATCATCCATGGTGCGTCTCTCAATAGCTATCAGCGTTGTCGATATCGAAATGATACAGTTTGCGGGCAGATCCGTAGCGCCTGAATTCCTCTGGTCTGGCATCGACTCCGGCTTCGGCGAGAAGTGTGGTCAGAAGCTCAACATGCTCTGGCCGCATTTCCTTTTCGATACAGTCAGCCCCGAGGCTTTTGACCGACCCGCGAACAAAAATCTGCGCCTCATAGAGGGAATCGCCCAGAGCTTCGCCCGCATCGCCAAGAACAACCAGATTCCCTTTCTGTGCCATGAAAGCCGACATATGCCCGATATTCCCCCGGACCACGATATTGATCCCTTTCATGGATATCCCGCATCGTGACGCCGCGTTACCTTTGATCACCAGCATGCCGCCACGTCCGGTTGCACCAGCGTACTGGCTGGCATCACCTTCGACGACAACTTTCCCGGACATCATGTTTTCCGCAACCCCCGGACCGGCAGAACCGTCAACGATAATGGTCGCCTGTTTGTTCATCCCGCCGCAGTAGTATCCCGTTGATCCCCTGATCGTCACCTCAACAGGTGCATCAAGACCAACAGCGATGGCATGACTGCCGCGTGGGTTGATCACCTCCCAGGATTTCTGGTTGGTATCATCACCAAGCGCATGCAGGGTCTGGTTAAGCTTACGTAGCCCTTCGGCTTCAAGGTCAAAATGCTGCATCTTAATGTTTCCAGAAATAAACGGTTGCAGGTTCCGGCTCCCATACCCGGGCCCCTTCGATATCCGGCAGGTTAACCAGCGCCCGGTATTCTGATCCGAAGGCGACATACCGGTCGGTTTCAGCCATCACGGCAGGTTTGCAGGCAATGGGATCACGCAGGACACCAAAGCCATCCTTTGTGCCGACCACGAACGTATAAAACCCGTCAAGATCGGAAAGGCTGCTTTCCAGCGCTTCCCCGAGGCTGGCCCCTTCCTGCATGCGGTAGGTGAGATAACTTGCGGCAACCTCGGTATCGTTATCTGTTTCAAACCTCATCCCCTGATGCCTTAACCTGCGCCGCAGACTGTTGTGATTGGACAGCGACCCATTATGGACAAGACACTGATCAGCGCCGGTGGAAAACGGGTGAGCGCCCATGGTGGTGACGGCGGATTCCGTCGCCATCCGCGTATGCCCTATGCCATGCGTGCCGCCCATGCCCGCAAGACCGAAACGGGATGCGACCGCCGATGGCTGGCCGACTTCCTTGTAAATCTCAATGGTTTCACCGCGACTCATCACTCTCATCTCGGGAAATTCAGCGGTGAGAAGATTATGCAGTTGCGTCTCTTCCCCTTGCGGCAGGCCGATAACGGCATGCGTATCCTTAAGCTGCATCGTCACCTTCAGACCTGCGGCATCGAGGCGTTGCGACAGGCGGGGAAATTCCGTCTGAGGCTGATGCGATTGAAGCGTGATCTTGATGAGGCCATCCCTGCCCGCACCATAGACCGCAATGCCTGCGCTGTCCGGCCCCCGATCCGACATCTTGATCAGCATATCCTCAAGAAGAGCACCCAGCCTGGGCTCAAGAGTTTTGTCTTTAAGAAACAGTCCTACGATGCCACACATCTGGTTTTCACTCCAAAAAACGAAACGATGAGACAACTATTCTTATTCAATATTTGAAAACTCTCAAGAAACTTTTATTCTTGAGGGGATAAAAATTTAAAAGGCAAATATGGCGGCCGGAACATGCCTCATTTCGATTGCCGATAGGAAATCACGGACAGATATTTTGCCGGAAGCTCGATCAGATCTTCAGGTCCGTGGGGGGCATCCGCCTCAAAAAAGAGCGTATCCCCCGCCTCAAGTCGAAAGAGGGAATCGCCATGGCGGTACTCAACCACACCTTCCAGCATGTATATCATTTCAACACCGTCATGCTGAAAGGTCGGGAACGTATCTGATTTTTCGGAAAGAGTGATCATATAGGGTTCAACCACCACCCCGCTTGCTACGGATTTAAGGTGCCCCAGAAGGTTGTATTGATGCCCGGCCCTTGTTCCCGCGCGATTGACCTCAACACTCTCACCGGCTTTTGTATGGCTGACATATCGTGTTTCTTCATAGCCGCGCAGAAAACTTGTCAGCGGCACGCCAAGCGCGGAGGCCAGGCTTTGCAATGTTGAAAGAGATGGCGAGATATTGCCGTTTTCGATTTTTGACAACATGCCCCTCGAAAGACCCGTCCTTTCGGCAAGATCAGCAACCGTAATTCCCTGCTGGCGGCGCAAGCCCCGGATGGCCCGGCCGATAGCTATCTCCAGAACCTTTTCCTTCCGGTCCCTGGCCTGATGCGGGTTTTGGCTGAGAGAAGCTTTTGTGCTCATGTGCAGTCCTGACAGGGCATATCTTAATGCGTAAAGGTTACCATAAGGGGCCTGATACGAACAAAATCTAAATAGGATTAAACCCGAGTGCAGATCTGAACCTGTTTTTGATATAGACCCCGTCGCGGGGCGGCAGAACCCTCGGCGGATTACCCCCCTTGATTTTGATTGTCGCAAGCCTCGGGCCGTCCCGGTCATCAAGCCTGCCCCGCAGATCATCAATATCCTCCCGGGTGCGGACAATGCCGGTCCAGGCAAAACCCATGCTTTCGGCGATACGTGAAATCTCCACCCCGTGACCTGCATGGCTTTGCTGAAGTCCCGTTTCTCCGAAAAGTCCGTTATCAAGCACCGCAATAGTAAGATTGGCAGGTTGTGCGACAGTTATCGTGGCAAGACCGCCAACCCCCATCATCAGCTCACCATCCCCGGTGATAACCAAAACGGAGCGGTCGGGCCGTGCCCTGGCAAGACCAAGACCGATCATCGCCGCGCTCCCCATGGCCGCCCAGAGATAATAGTTGTTGTCATGATCACCGGCGGCCATGGCATCATAGGAAGGAGACCCGAGACCCGTCACAACAAGCAGGTCCCCACGATCCTGAAGCAATCTTGCCACGGCATCACGGCGGTCGAGAGAATGCTGCTGTGTCACTTTACCCATTTTTTCTCTCCTATAAGACGCTGGCCGAGGATCAGCGCGCAGGCTGCATCACCGTTAAAAGCCATGGTCGCGGCCCCGTGCAAAAGCGGAATAACATCATCTTCTCTGTCGGCACGCCAGGTCCGCACCCCCATCATTTCCAGTGCTCTTTCCGTTGCCTGCCCCATGGGGTTCTGCCAGGCATTGAATTCAGCCCAGTCCCCCCGCATGGTGACCAGCATCAGGAGCGGAAATTTTGCGCAGGCGTTAAGTGCCAGCGTATTGATGCAATTCCCGACACCGCTCGATTGCAGGAGAAGAGCCCCCCTTTCCCCGCCAAGCCAGGCGCCGGCCAGATACCCTATCCCTTCTTCTTCCGATGTCAGGGGCAGAGATATGATATCCTTATCCTGTTCGGCCGCATGAATTGCCGCGCTGTGCCCCGCATCCGGAACATAGACAACATGCCTGATATCAAACCCTTTCAGTGTGGGCAGAATCTGTTCCTGCCAGTCTTTTGTTGCGGTATCTTCACCTGAACTCATTGACGTTATCCTCTGCTGGCCTGTCTGATTTCTCGTCAGATATAAACATTAATTAGAAGTCATCCTGAACTAAAGCGGGGGCACGCCCTATCGCATGATGAAAGGGTTGGCTGCAGTTGTGTGCTGGGCAATCCAGACAGATTTGACCTGAAGGAATTCCTTGATCGCTTCCTGCCCGCTTTCCCGCCCCTGGCCGGAGCGTTTATAGCCGCCAAAGGGTGACATGAAACTCACCGCCCGGTAGGTGTTGACCCAGACCGTACCGGCTTTCAGTTTCTCCGACATGCGGATCGCCCGGCCGATATCCGAGGTCCAGACCCCGGCGGCAAGACCGAAGACGATATCATTGCCGATACGGAGCGCGTCTTCCTCATCGTCGAACGGGATGACCGAAAGGATCGGACCGAAGACCTCCTCCTGGGCGATGCGCATATCGTTCGAAACGCCCGTGAATATCGTCGGCTCGACAAAGCGGTTACCCTTGGCGCCTTCACCGGTATAGGGCTTGCCGCCGAGCACACAGGTCGCGCCATCTTCGCGGGCCACATCCATGTAATGCAGAATCTTTTCATATTGCGGCTGGGTGGTCACGGGCCCGACATGGGTTTCCATCGACATCGGATCACCGATCCTGGCCGCCCCTGCCACTTCCACGAGACGCCTGACGAAATCATCGTGGATCGAGCGCTGAACAAGGAGGCGGGAGCCCGCGATGCAGGTCTGGCCCGTCGCCGCGAAAATACCTGAGATTGCCCCCATCACGGCAGCTTCGAAATCCGCGTCTTCAAATACAATATTGGGGGATTTGCCGCCAAGCTCCAGCGTCACCGGCATGATCTTTCTCGCCGCGCTTTCATAAATCTTCTGCCCCGCCACATCAGAGCCGGTGAAGGCCACCTTGGCCACATCAGGGTGATCCACCATGGGCTGGCCGACTTCCAGTCCCATGCCGGTGATACAGTTCACGACGCCATCAGGGATGCCCGCCTCTTTGATAAGTACCATAAACTCGAGGCTGGAGGCGGAGGTGAATTCCGATGGTTTGACCACCGCCGTATTGCCTGCCGCCAGCGCCGGTGCCAGTTTCCAGGCAAGCAGAAGGAGCGGCGAGTTCCACGCCGTGATCATCCCCACCACACCGAGCGGCTCATACCGGGTGAAGTTAAAGATCCCGGGCTTGTCCGAGGGCAGGACCGCGCCTTCCACCTTGTCGGCCAGCCCGCCGAAATAGCGGTACCATTCGGCAAGGTATTTTGTCTGCGCGCCCATCTCAGCGATAAGTTTTCCGTTATCCCGCACCTCAAGCTCACCAAGGCGGACAGATTCGCGCTCAATGATCTCTGCCAGCCGCACCAGCAGCTTGCCGCGTGTGGTCGGGCGCATCTCCGCCCATTCCCCCTGATCAAAAGCAGCTTTGGCGGCTTTCACTGCCCGGTCGGCGTCTTCCGCGTTGCCACGGGCAACCCGGGCCCAGACTTCGCCGGTATAGGGGTTTTCGGTGTCAAAATATGCCCCCGATGCGGGCTCAACCCACGCACCGTTGATATAGTGATTATATGTTTTCATCTTATGCTTCCCCCTTATTCATCAGACCCGATTTCATTAATGGCACCACGTCAGCCGACAATCGCCCTGATCAGCGGCGCCCGTGTCTCCATCACCTCACACAGACCCTGACGGAAAGCTTTCATCTGTTCCTGAGTGGTTTCAACCGAAAGATTGATCATCCCCCGCCGTGCGTAGAAATGTCCGCGCCCGATCATATCAAGATGCAGCAACTCCAGCAGATCCTGCGGCGGCTTTTCTGCGCCAAGGAGAGGTTTGACCGGCGCTGTTTCACGGAAATGAAACACCATCATTGTGCCGAGCCCTGCAACCGAAACCGGAATATCGATACGGCTAAGATCCGCCATGAGCGCTTCACGAAAAGCATTGCCGGTCCGGAAAAATTCATCGGCCTTCTCCGGGGTGTAGACTTTACTCAATCCGGCGTATCCCGCACTCATGGAAAGGATATTGTTATTGAATGTCCCCGCATGCCCCCATGAATGTGCGTGCCCCGGATTGAAATGATCCATGATATCCGCACGGCCACCAAAAGCCCCGAGGGTCAGGCCGCCACCGATATACTTCCCGAAGGTGGCGAGATCAGGCGTGATTTCGTAATATCCCTGCAGCCCGCCGCCGGTATGGCGTGATGTCATCACCTCATCAAAGATGAGCATCGCCCCTGTTTTCCGGGTTGCCTCCCGCAAGGCATTGAGAAATTCAGCGGAGGCCGGCATACCGCCTCCCGCCCCTACCATCGGCTCAACAATCACGGCGGCCAGCGCGTCCCCGCGCGACAGGATGACATCAACAGCCTGATCGGTATTGTTGTAGTCAGCAAAATTATAGGGGAAAGGCGCGTTCATCTTGCCCGCCCCCTCAAAGCTCAGAAGACCGCCATGATACGCGCCGTTCATGGCCATGATTTCATCGCGCCCCGTAAATGCCCGAGACGCAGAAATCGCCATCATGTTGGATTCTGTCCCCGAATTGGTAAACCGGAGCCGTTCCACCGCATGAAAACGATCTGAGATCAGTTGCGCAAACCTGCCTTCCACAAGATTGGGCCCGCCGAGGACAATACCGTCTTCGAGTGCGTCTTTAATCGCTCTGGCAATCACCTTGTTGCTGTGCCCGTAAAGACCCGCCGTGTATTCACCGAGAAAATCCGTCAGGGCATTGCCTTCGGCATCCCAGATCACCGACCCTTCCCCACGGGCCACGGTGAAGGGAAAGGGAGAGTAATGCAGAACCGTGCGGGTATTGCCTCCCGGCATGGCATTGCAGGCTTTGTTAAAGAGATCAAAACTGACGGGATGGGCATCTTTATACGCCGCCCTTGCCTCATCAAGCGCTGTTTCAAGAGTGAGATTTCGACGTTGATCAGACATGTTCCCCCGATCCTGCTGAATTTAACGGCATGTCATCCTAACTGTTGCTGATGGCATGAGAGATCAGACAGGTCAGCTCAAACATCAGGTTGGCGGCGGTCACGCTGGTGATGCCTGTCGGATCGTAGCATGGCGCAACCTCGCATATATCTGCCCCGATAATATCAAGCCCCATCAGCCCCTGAAGGATCTTCTGCGTGTCCCGGGGTGTAATGCCTCCGATTTCAGGCACTGCCGTCCCGGGGCAAAACGATGGATCAAGGCCGTCAATATCAATGGTGATATAGACCGGCCCGCCCTCAAGTGTGCTCCTGATCGTTTCGATGGCTCTGGCCCGGCCCATTTCCTCATAATCATCCATGGGGATCATGGTGAAGCCGTGATCGTAGCCGAACCGGATATCTTCCGGCACGAAACGACTGCCACGCAGACCAAGCTGAACCGTCCGCGCCGGATCAATGAGGCCTTCTTCGGTGGCCCTGCGCATGAAGGTGGCATGGTTGATCTTTGTTCCGCACATCTCATCAAGTACATCGGCGTGGCTGTCAATCTGGAGAAGCCCGACAGGGCCATCAGCCGCCAGAGCCCTCAGGATAGGCGTCGGGATCGTATGATCACCGCCGATGGCAACAGGCCGGATATCGAGAGATTTCAGGTTGGCAAAGAATTCCTGAATATTCCGGATGGATTCATCAAAATTGAGCGGATTGATCGGGGCATCGCCAAGATCAGCGATATTGCAGTTCTTGTAGGGCTCAACACCTGTTGACGGATGCGCCATCCGGATCAGGCGGGAGGCATGCCTCACCGCGCCCGGAGCTTCACGCGGGCCTGAACGGTAATTCAGGCCGATATCAAAAGGCACGCCGACAAGACCAATACCGATCTCTTCGCAAGGCTCCACCCGTCTTGTGCGCATGAAGGTGGCCACATCGGAAAAACGGGGAACCTGAGCGGCATCAACGGGCTGGTATTTAGGATCAGGCATAACCGGATTTCCTTTCTTTCAATGATCGTGGTCCAGGGCAACCGGCGGCATCAAGTCTCCAGATATGATGAAGCCAGCGTTTCAAATTCATGCAGGGTTGCGCTCAACCTTTCCAGTAATTCGTTTGTCTCATCTTCCGTGATGGTCAGCGGCGGCGCAACAATAAACCAGTCCCCGTTTTTACCGTTGGCTGTCCGCCGGGAATAGATGATCAGCCCGTGGTTCAGCCCGCAACGCCGTATATGTTCGGTTGGCGGAAAATCCGGTGGGAATTTTTCTTTTGATCTCTGGCTCGTCACCAGTTCCACGCCGAGAAGCAGCCCCCGCCCCCGCACATCACCTATAACCCGGTGGCTGAGCGCAAGTTTTTCCAGAC
>Ga0181591_10001947_pt1 | contig 17723 bp, 15 predicted proteins | sample 071ome_33_FD_133757 | JGI IMG/M metagenome (GOLD analysis project Ga0181591, IMG submission 133757) | Coastal salt marsh microbial communities from the Groves Creek Marsh, Skidaway Island, Georgia - 071412AT metaG (megahit assembly) | ecosystem: Environmental > Aquatic > Marine > Intertidal...
ATTGACTGCGCACTTTGCGAACCGGAATGCCCGGTGGATGCCATCTATGCCGATGATGAGCTGCCCGAGGACCAGAAGGAATTCCTGGAACTCAACGAAGAGCTCAGTGAAAAGTGGGAAGTCATCACGGAAATGAAGGACGCACTCCCCGATGCCGAGGAGTGGGCCAACAAGCCCGGCAAACGCGAGCACCTGGAAAAAGACTGGTAAGACTGCCTGTCCCGGGCTGCCCCTCAGCCTGTTATGACTTCCAGGTTCAGCCCTTCCTGCTCAATCATCTGCCTGAGCTTCTTTAACGCTTCTATCTGAATTTGCCTGACCCGTTCCCGGGTCAGGCCGATTTCCCGTCCGACATCCTCAAGCGTGCTGGACTCAAAGCCGCGCAAGCCAAAACGCCGTGCCAGGATTTCGCCCTGCTTGTCCGTCAACCGGTCCAGCCAGTCTTCCAGGTGTCCCAGGATATCCTTTTCCTGGTGACTGACAGCCGGATCACTCTCACGCCGATCCGGTAATACGTCCATCATGGTCAGTTCCTCACCCTGCCCGACGACAATGTCAGCTGAGCAGGTGCGACTGTCATGCCCGAGCAGTTTGCGCACCTTCCTGACCGGCTTGTTCCAGCGCCGGGCAATTTCTTCCTCGGTTGGCAACCGATCCAGTTCCTCTGACAGCTCGCTGATCACCTTCAGGCAGGTGTTAAGCTCCTTGAGCACATGAATAGGCAGGCGGATGGTCCGGGCATGGTTCATCAGCGCCCGGTCTATGTTCTGCTTTATCCACCAGGTGGCATACGTTGAAAACCGGTAGCCCAGCTCCGGATTGAATTTCTCCACCGCCCTGATCAGGCCCAGGTTACCTTCCTCTATCAGGTCGAGCAGGCCCAGCCCCTTGTTCTGGTAACGTTTGGCAATGGTCACTACCAGCCGGAGATTGGACTCAATCATTAGGTTTTTGCTGGCCAGGTCACCGGCGGCGACCTTCCGCGCAACAGCCAGTTCCTCCTCACTGCTGAGCAGTCGTTTTTGACCAATTTCGTTGAGGTAGAGTGTCGTGCTGTCAATGCGACAGGAATGGCTTTCACTGACCGGCGCAGCCGCTGATTCCGGCAAATGACAACGTATGGACAAACGCTGGCGGGTAGAACAGGATTTTTGATTGGGGTGATTACTGGCGGGATTGACGCTGACCACCGGCAGTGTGCTGCGGCGGCAGGATGAAGATTTTCCATGGCTCATATTTAAATCCTTTTAAATAATGGGGCGGAATTTGTTTTTTCAGGCCTAATTACTGACCTTTCAGTTTTTATTTTCGTCACTGACCTCTTTATCTGCATCCGTTTTCAGTATACACCAAGACCGTTGGCTGTCGAATTTCACCAACCATTTTCCATGATTTTATTGTTGAATAGTCGCTGCGATCAGATAGGAAAAAATTCAGGACCTTGGTGGCAGGTAAGACAGCGGGTCCACCGGCTTGCCTTCCAGGCGGATTTCAAAATGCAGCATGTCCCGATCAACACCGGTTGAGCCGAGCTCGGCGATTTTCTGTCCCCGGGTCACCCGCTGCCCTTCCCTGACACTCAGTGAATCATTGTGGGCATAGGCGCTCAGAAACAGGTCGTTGTGCTTGATGATCAGCAGTTCTCCATAGCGCAGCAGTCCACTGCCGGCATAGACCACTTCTCCGTCGGCAGCCGCCAGGACCGATTCGCCCTTGCGCCCGGCTATGTCCAGCCCCTTGTTTTCCACCCCTGCCTCTGAGAAACGACCAACGATGTTGCCCTGGTAGGGCCATCCCCAGTTGATGGGTCCCTGCTGAACACGAACGGGATTGACCTGCACCGGTGACGAGGTGGACTGCTGGCGGGTGCTGCTACTGGCTGTTGTGGCCTGGCGCGTACTGGAAGTCGTTGAACGTGATGGCGTTGCACCACCACTGGTTATTGCCGGTTGGGTAGATACTACCGCCGGCGCCCTGGGGTCCACGTTCAGTATCTGGCCCGGGTATATGGTGTAGGGAGATGAGAGGCCGTTGGCACGGGCTATCTGCATGAAATCCAGGTCGTAAATCCAGGCTACTGCATAAAGGGTTTCCCCCTCATTGACGCGGTGTATGCGGTCAGTATCCAGGAAGCGCGGTTCATCAATGTCGCTCACCGGCGACTGGTAGGCACTCATGCAAGCGCCCAGCAGTACTGTCAGGAGCATGACAGTGGCCGCCGTGAGAGCACGGGAGAATCTGTGAATCTTGTCTGTGAACATCACGGTCAGGTGCTGGCTGAATTCTCCTTGTTATTGTTACCTGCGAGACTTTCCAGGAGCAAGACCAGGACAGCACCTGCCACCAGCAGTCCCAGGCAGATCAGCGGTGAAAAAGACTGGCCGGTTGCCTGTAAATAGGTGCCTGGCAGGACATGCTCGTAGCGGGTAAAGGCATGGCTGTCCAGGGTCAGCTCGGTGGCCACACGCCAGGGCCACAGCAGGTACAGTGAACCGGTCAGCATGCCGGTCAGTGCCGCCAGGGTGGCAGCATGGTGATGATGCAACAGCCAGGACAGGACACGGGAGAAGGCTAACAAGCCGCAGGCACAGCCTGCCGCAAACACCGTCACAATGGGCAGGTCAAAACCGGTAAGCGCCTCCAGGACGGGGCCGTAAGCGCCGAGCAACACCAGGATGAAGGCACCGGAGATTCCCGGCAGAATCATGGCGCAAATGGCAATAGCTCCGGAAAAAAAGTAGAACAGCAAACCGCCGCTGTTTTCCCGTAATGGCAAAAACGCCAGGGCCAGGGCGAACAAGGCACCGGTGAGTAACAGTGCCATATGCTTGGCAGTCCAGCCTCCTACGCCCTTGCCGACATAACGGATGGATGCCAGCACCAGCCCGCCAAAAAACGCCAGCAGGTACGGCAGGTAATTGTCCATCAGGACCAGGATGAGGTGTCCCAGCAGGAGCAGCGAGGACAGAATGCCGGCCAGCAAGGTGACCAGGAAATTACCGTTGACATGACGCCAGGCCGCCTTGAGTCCCTCCCGCCTCAGAATAACCAGGGCCTGTAAATCGACTGACCTGATGGCATCAATGAGTTCTTCGTAAATATTGGTAATCAGGGCTATCGTGCCACCTGAAACCCCGGGCACGGAATCTGCGGCGCCCATGGCCATGCCTTTGAGGAATAACAGGATTGTCCGGCGGTCAGGCAGCATAGAAGACTTTGACAGCAACCTGCCGCATTAATTCTCAACGCCATTGAGCAGGGGGACAAAACGCACCAGCTCCAGCGTCTCTTCTTCAATTTGCCCGTCTTTCTTGCGATACAGCTTGAGTTCCTGGTGATCCCTGCCGCCTACCGGAATAACAAGCACCCCACCCTCGGCCAGCTGGTCCAGCAAGGCCGGCGGCACTTCGCTGGCGGCCGCAGTCGTGATGATGCAGTCAAAGGGGGCATGCTGGGGCCAGCCCAGGTTGCCGTCCTCGCACTTGACGCTGACATTGCGAATGCGTAATTCACGCAGGCGATTCCGTGTACGTTCCAGTAGGGGGCGTATGCGCTCGATGCTGTAGACATGCTTGACCGAGCCGGCCAGGATGGCTGACTGGTAACCACAACCTGTGCCGATTTCCAGGATCACGGCATTCTCCGGCGCCGCATTGAGAATGACTTCCGTCATGCGTGCCACGATATAGGGCTGGCTGATGGTCTGGTTGAAACCGATGGGCAGGGCCACATCCTCGTAGGCCCGGTGTGACATGGCCTCATCAATAAACAGGTGACGGGGTGTCGAACGAATGGCATCCAGGACATCAATACGCTGAATACCCTGGTCAATGAGACGGGTCACCAGGCGCTCCCGGGTTCTCAGGGAGGTCATGCCAATGCCATCAATACCTTCGTGCCTGATACTGGACAAATGCCTACCTCCCCGGTTTCATGCCGGCAAAATCTGCTGCCAGCGCTGTGGTATCAAGTTGTTGTAATGTGGCCAGCGCCTTTTCCTGTGTCATGTCCGCGTGTATCGGCGTAATGGAAATATAACCCTCGGCGACTTCATAAAAATCAGTGCCTGGTTTGTTCTCAACGGGACCACCTGCCTTGCCGATCCAGTAGACGGTTTTACCCCGGGGGTTTTCCGTGCGCACCGGGTTTTCACTTTTCAGGCGACTGCCCAGGGTCGTGAATTTCACCCCCTTGATCTTATTGTCCGGCAGGTCCGGTATATTGATATTAAGTACCGTGCGTTCAGGCAGGGACAGGGTGTCAATGTAGGCCAACAGCCGCACAAAAATCCGGGCTGCCGGTTCAAAGTCCACATTGGCTTCACGTCCCTTGTCAGTCACCAGGGAAACCGCAATGGCCGGTTTGGCGAGAAAGCGCCCTTCCATGGCAGCAGCAACTGTACCCGAATACAGCACGTCATCACCCATGTTCGCCCCGTAGTTGATCCCGGAAACCACACGCCCTGGTACCGGACCATAGATTCCCGAGGTGCCCAGGTGAACACAGTCAGTGGGTGTGCCGTCAACGCCGATATAGCGGTTGCTGAGTATTTCAACCTGCAGGGGGCGGTCCAGGGTCAGGCAGTTACTCACCCCGGAGCGATCATAGGTGGGCGCAATTACCTGGAGCTCATGATGTTCTGCCAGGGCACTGGCCAGGGCAATCAGCCCGGGAGCCCTGACGCCATCATCATTGGATAACAATACAGGTTCTGTCATAAGCCCTCGGCAATCACCATTTCACGTAAAACACTTGTGGCATAGGCCCCACTTGGCAGGCTGAATTCTATCACCAGTTTCTCCTCACCCGCAGGTGTAATGCACAGTTGCTCGGGCATGACACGCAAGGCACGACGCTCCTGCGCCAGCCCTGCCCTGACCAGCCCCTGGGCCAGTTCCTGGTAGCGCTCGGCAATACCCGACTCCAAAGCCTGCACGCTACCGGATACCCTGCTCTGACCAGCACCCCACAGGGGACCGGTCACATGAATATCACCCTCCGCCAGGCGACCGGGCAGCTGGGCATCCCCTGGCTCGGCGGCAAACACACTGCCACTGCCCTGCAGGGCCATCACATCCCCGTCCAGCACAGCATTCCAGTGATTGGCCTCAATGCGGGCTGCCAGTACCTGGTTGAACAGGAAGGCGCGTGCAGCCGACAGGTACATGCCACGCTGGTGTCTCTGGGCTTTCAGTTCACCTGCAAACAGCCTGGCGGCCTTGTCCAGGTTGCTCCCACCATGACCAAAGCGCTGGGGCCCGAAATAATTCGGGCAACCTTGCGTGGCCAGTGCCTGTTGCCAGGCAGAGGCAGTATCTGTACTGACGGTAATGTCCCTCAGGGTAATGACAAAGCCGTTACCGCGATGACTGCCCCGGCGCAATTTTCGCTGGTTGCGTACTTGCTGCGTAATCCGAAAGCTTCCTTCCCGCCCTGCTTCTGGTGCTGCAAGGGTTTCGGCACCAGGCAAACTGAACCACTGACTGGCCACTGCGTGCTTGTCCTTGAGCCCGGCAAAGCCAATGTCCTTTTCCCGGATCCGGCTCATGCGCGCCAGTTGGCGCACCACATCCATCGTGTTCATGCCGTTTTTTTTCACCTGGACCCAGAGGTGCTCCCCTTCGCCGGTAAGATCAAAACCGAGTTCTTCTGTCACGACAAAATCTTCCGGCTTTTGCCGGAATACGGCATTCATCCTGTTCAGTCCCAGGGCGCAGGGCAAAGCCAGCGAGTAGTCACTCATAGGATCGACTTAGCAGCGATCCAGCAGCACGGTGGCAAACACGGCGATACCTTCACCGCGGCCGGTAAAACCCAGACCTTCACTGGTGGTTGCCTTGATACCAATACAGTCCTTGTCCACCCCCAGGGTAGTGGCCAGGGCGCTGCGCATGTTATCCACATGGGGTGATAATTTTGGCGCCTGCGCCACCACCGTGATATCGGCATTGCCTAACTGCCAGCCTTTTGTGGTCACCAGGGTATAGACCTCTTGCAGCAAGGCCTGGCTGTCAGCGTTTTTGTACCGGGGATCCGTGTCGGGAAAATGCTGGCCGATATCGCCTAGCGCCAGGGCGCCCAGCAGAGCGTCCATGAAAGCATGGGTCAGTACATCGCCGTCGGAGTGTGCGAGCAGCGACCTGTCATGGGGTATCGGCACACCACCGAGAATCACGCAGGCATCATCCTGCGGCGTCGCGGCAAAGCGGTGCACATCAATACCATTGCCAATCCTGATACTGCTCATATGGTCCCTTGCCGGTTAAGAATGAATTCGGCCAGCACCAGGTCTTCCGCGTGGGTAATCTTGATGTTATCCGCGCCCCCCTGGACTGTGTTGACGGTGTGCCCGGCATATTCCATGGCATGGGCTTCATCGGTGACTGACACCTTGTCAGCAATTGCCTTTGCCAGCGCGTCATGCAATTGCCGGTAATGGAACATCTGGGGCGTACCTGCCAGGCGATAGTTTTCCCTGGGCACCGTACTCACAACATGATTGTCAGCATCAACCTGCTTGAGTGTTTCAGTGACCGGGATCACCAGCAGACCGCCTGACGGCTCGCTCGACAGGGTATCAACAAGGTTTTGCATATCCTCGATGGAGACGCAGGGACGCACGACATCGTGCACCAGTATCCAGTCGTCATCGCCTGCCTTGCCGGCCAGTGCCTGCAAGCCATTGAAGACCGAAATAGCGCGTTCTGCCCCCCCGGTGGCTGTCTGCAGTTTGTCCCCGAAACTGATGTCCAGTTTGCCAAACCAGGTATCGTCCGCATTGAGCACCAGTACCATGCCAGAGAGTTGCGGCAAGCGGTCAAGACGCCTGAGTGTCAATTCCAGGATACTGTGGCCGCGAATCTTGAGATACTGCTTGGGGACCTGCTGGGCCACTGACTGCATACGCTGACCGACGCCCGCCGCAGGGACAACAGCCCAGTATCGCGGTTGCCCTTGTGCGGCTTCATCTGACACTGCTTCGGTCACGTATGCGGTACTGCCTATTCTTCAGGTTCAGGTTTGTCGGGCTGCTTCTCTTCCGGATCCACAATCATGTAGAAGGTCTCCCCTTCCTTGATCAGGCCCAGGTCTTGTCGCGCCATTTCTTCGATGGCGTCCGTACCGTTCTTGATCTCTTCCACTTCCGTGAGCAGTTCCTGGTTACGCGACTCAAGGGCTGCATTTTCAGCTTCCTGCTCGTCAATGGCATCGTTCAGGCGTGAAATCTCGGCCAGGCTGCCGTCACCGGTCCAGAGCCGGAACTGCAGCCCCAGAATAATCAGTACCAGCAATACCTGAAGAATGCGCATCTCGTCCCCAAATGACTGCGTTAATGTGTCGTTCGTCCACCAGTGATACTGGACCACGCCTACATCAATGCCTGCTAGCGGGTAAATTCAGCCTTGCCACGATAAGCCGCGGCACCACCGAGTTCTTCCTCGATGACCAGTAAACGGTTGTATTTTGCCACCCTGTCAGAGCGACACAAGGAGCCCGTCTTGATCTGGCCGGCTGCCGTGGCCACGGCCAGATCGGCGATGGTGGTGTCCTCCGTCTCTCCTGAGCGATGGGAAATGACCGCGGTGTAGTTGGCCGCTTTCGCCATGTGAATGGCTGCCAGTGTTTCCGTGAGTGAGCCGATCTGGTTGAACTTGATCAGGATGGAGTTGGCAATGTTTTCGGCAATACCGCGTTCCAGGATGCGGGTATTGGTAACAAACAGGTCATCGCCCACGAGTTGTACCTTGTCGCCGAGTTTTTCAGTCTGGATAGCCCAGCCTTCCCAGTCGCTTTCATCCATGCCGTCTTCAATGGACAGGATCGGGTACTGGCGACACAGGTCGGCCAGGTAATCGGCAAATTCCTCGCTGGAAAAGGCACGTCCTTCCCCTGCCAGGTCGTACTTGCCGTCACGGTAGAATTCGGAGGCCGCACAATCCAGGGCCAGGCCTATATCATCCCCCATTTTCAGCCCGGTCTTGTCGACCGCTTCCAGGATCGCATCCAGCGCGGCAGCATTGGACGGCAGGTTCGGGGCAAAGCCGCCTTCATCACCAACGGCCGTATTCAGGCCCTTGCCGTTGAGTACGGACTTGAGTGCATGAAAGACTTCCGCGCCATAGCGCAGCGCTTCGGTAAACGTTCCGGCACCCACGGGCTGGATCATGAATTCCTGGATATCAACATTGTTATCGGCATGCTCGCCCCCGTTGATGATATTCATCATGGGTACCGGCATGGTAAATACACCATCGGGATTGGCCTGCGGCAAACCGGCGATATAGGCATACAGTGGTTTGCCGGTATGAATGGCCGCCGCCTTGGCGGTCGCCAGGGACACGGCCAGAATGGCGTTGGCCCCCAGGTTTTCCTTGTTGTCAGTCCCATCCAGGTCAATCATCGCCTGGTCTATAGCCCCCTGGTCGGTGGCATCCATACCCTTGAGCGCATCAAGCACAGGCCCGTTTGCCGCCGCAACAGCCTTCAGCACGCCCTTGCCGTTATAGCGTGCCGGATCCTTGTCCCTGAGCTCCAGGGCTTCCCGGGAGCCGGTTGAAGCACCCGAAGGCGCACAGGCACTGCCGGTTTCCCCGGTACTTAAAGTGACATCGGCCTGAACGGTAGGATTACCCCGTGAATCAAGCACTTCACGAGCTTTGATCTTTGCTATTTCTGACATTTAAAAATTTCCAATTCTGAATAAAAACCTGAATTTCGTTTCCCTTTTATCCCTTTATCCCTTTATCCCTTTATCCCTTTATCGAAAACCTCATCGAAGCCGGCGGATGGCGCCACTACGTGCCTTATCCGACCTACCGAGGTTGCCCTTCCTCCCTGTCTCCCTGTATCGATTTATCGCGTATCAATATCATCCTGCGCCTTGACCAGGTCATCCAGTTCCTTGAGCTGCGAGAGAAATGCTTCCAGCGTATCCAGCGGCAAGGCACAGGGTCCGTCGCACAAGGCTTTTGCCGGCTCCGGATGGGCTTCCAGGAACAGACCCGCAATTTTCTGTGCGATGCCCGATTTGGCCAGCGCCGTGACATCCTTGCGCCTGCCCCCTGCGCTGCTGGCCTGGCCACCCGGCAATTGCAATGAATGGGTGACATCAAACAGCACCGGGTATCCAAAATCCTTCATGATGGGAAAACCAAGCATGTCGACCACCAGGTTGTTGTAACCAAAACTGGTGCCGCGTTCACACAGGATCAGTTGGTTGTTCCCGGCTTCCTCGAACTTGTGCAGGATATTGCCCATCTCTGCCGGTGACAGGAACTGGGCTTTCTTTATGTTGATGGCCTTGCCGGTTTTCGCCATGGCCTGGACCAGGTCGGTCTGGCGCGACAGGAATGCCGGCAGTTGCAGGATGTCTGCAATTTCAGCGACCGGAGCGGCCTGGGCGGGTTCATGGATATCCGTGATAACAGGCACGCCGAACCGCTCCTTGACTGCCGCCAGTATGTCCAGGCCGTCTTTCAACCCGGGGCCGCGATAGGAACTGATGGACGAGCGATTGGCCTTGTCAAAAGAGGCCTTGAAAATATAGGGGACATCCAGCTTCGCACAGACACCGGCAAAGGTGTCTGCCACGTCCAGGGCCAGCCCCTTGTCTTCCAGCACATTGAGCCCGCCAATCAGCACCATGGGCGCCTCATTGGCCAGGAAAATATCGCCTACCTTGATCGTGTGTGTCATTGGCCTGGTCTGCCCCTTAACTGCTGGCAGCGGTGGGTTGGGCCGAATCCTGGACCGGATTACTGCTTTGCCCGTGATGTGCTATGGCCGCCTTGATAAAACCGGTAAACAGCGGATGGCCATCCCGGGGGGTGGAGGTAAATTCCGGGTGAAACTGGCAGGCCAGGAACCAGGGATGGGAGGTGACTTCCAGCACCTCCATCAGGCCGCCGTCCATGGATTTGCCGGTAAAGCGCATGCCGTTGTCCTGCAGGCGTTCGACATAGTTATTGTTGACCTCGTAACGGTGCCTGTGGCGCTCCACGATGACATCCTTCTGGTAGCAATCCCGGGCAATGGAATTGTCCTCCAGGCGACATTCCTGTCCGCCCAGACGCATGGTGCCACCCAGGTCGGAATTCTCATCCCGCTGTTCCTTGCCGCCTTCCGGGGTGACCCATTCGGTAATCAAGGCGATGACCGGATCGGCACAGTCCCTGGCAAATTCCGTGCTGTGGGCTCCGGACAGGTTCAGGACATGCCGGGCGTATTCAATCACAGCCACATGCAATCCAAGGCAGATACCCAGGTATGGGATATTGTTTTCACGGGCAAACTGCGCCGTCTTGATCATGCCTTCAATGCCGCGCTCACCAAAGCCGCCTGGCACCACGATCGCATCGACATCTTCCAGGCCCTGCAAGCCCTCGGTATCAATGGTTTCCGAATCGATATAACGAATCTTCACCCGGGTCCTGGTTTGGATACCCGCATGCTTGATCGCCTCGATCAGGGACTTATAAGCATCGAGCAAGTCCATGTACTTGCCCACCATGGCAATATTGACGTCACGCTCGGGTTTCATGGTGGCCTCGACCACACTTTCCCATTCGGAGAGATCCGCTGGCGGACACTCCAGGTGGAAGCGCTTGAGAATGATTTCGTCGATACCGGTGGCGTACAGCAACAGCGGCGCGGAATAGATGGTGGCGGTATCCTGCAGGGAAACCACGGCAGGCAGCTCCACGTTGGTAAACAGGGCTATTTTCCGACGTGCCGATTCGGGCAGCTCATGGTCTGAGCGGCACACCAGGATATCCGGCTGGATACCGATGGAACGCAGGTCACGGACACTGTGCTGGGTTGGCTTGGTCTTGGTTTCACCCGCGGTGCTGATATAGGGCACCAGGGTCAGGTGCAGGAACATGGCGCGGTCCGAGCCCAGTTCCACCTTCAGCTGTCGAACCGCTTCCAGGAATGGCTGGGATTCAATATCCCCTACCGTGCCGCCAATTTCGACAAGCGCCACGTCGGCATCACCGGCCCCGTCAATCACCCGGGCCTTGATCTCGTCAGTAATATGGGGAATAACCTGGATGGTGGCGCCCAGGTAATCACCCCGGCGCTCCTTCTTGATTACATCCTCGTAAATGCGTCCCGCAGTGAAGTTGTTCTTCTGGGACATGGTGGTGCGAATGAAGCGCTCGTAGTGGCCGAGGTCAAGGTCAGTCTCCGCACCATCTTCGGTGACGAAAACCTCACCATGCTGGAACGGGCTCATGGTACCCGGATCCACATTGATGTAGGGATCGAGTTTGAGCATGGTAACTTTGAGCCCGCGGGCTTCGAGAATTGCGGCAATGGAGGCTGAAGTTATGCCCTTGCCTAGGGAGGAGACAACACCACCGGTAATAAATATAAACCGTGTCATTAAGAGTCCATCAGTCGTATAAATCAATGTTTCTGATGGAATTACAGGGTATCAGAGTGGCTCAATATCCACAATGTAAATCTGCTCTGGACCATCGAATACGATAGATTTTTTTCCCTTTTGCATCCCTGGCCAGTACTCGCCAGCGATCAGTGACAAAAAGGTCTCCCACGGCCAGCAATTCCCCGTCGAGATAAACCAGCGGCATCCGCGACCGTAACCAGGGTGGCACCTGGTAATCCTGCAGCACTTTCTTCAGCGAACGGGTCCGGCGACCTGCCGGTTTGGCCGCTTCCCCACCCTGGCGAAAACGAATTTCCAGCTTGCCATCTTCTGGCAGGACAAAGCCTTCATCAGCTGCTTCTTCCAGGGACAATGTGCCATTGCCGGGCAATGCCAGAGGTGATTCTGCCTGCCAGGTCAGCGTGGCCGGCATTTGTAGCGATTCATCCGGCAGGACCACGTATATTCTGTCGCCAAAGCGCCTGATTTCCACCAGCTGATCTTCCTTGTGCCAGCTGATCAGGGGTTCGGCATCGCCGGCTGCCGGAATCAGCTCGGTAAATACTCGCTCGGTCACATAGGCATCCGGCGCCGGAATGCCATGGCTGGCTTCCAGGTCCAGGAACCAGCTGCGCACGACGTTATACTGTCGCGCCTGGCTGAATTGCTTCAGGGCATCAATGGACAGCCGGTGCAGTCCATCCCTGACTTGTGCCAGGTCCTGCTCGCCAATTTCCGTCATCAGGGACTGCGCCTGGCCGGCAAACTCGCCAAGACGCTGCAGGCTCTTGCGATAACCAGGCCAGCGTTCTGACAGCACGGGCAGGACGCGATGGCGCAGATAATTGCGGTCTAGACTGACATCGGCATTGCTGTCATCGGTAATCCAGCTCAATCCCTGGGCCTGGGCATAGGCAAGCAAATCGGCGCGCATGGTATCAAGCATGGGCCGCAGAATCGTACCCGAACCCAGCTTACGCTGTCGCCTGATACCGCCAAGGCCCCGCAGCCCCGTGCCCCGTAGCATGCGAAACAACAGGGTTTCCACCTGGTCATCCTGGTGATGGGCGGTCAGCAGCACGTCCCTGTCGGTCTGCATCACCTGCGAAAAGACGCTATAACGGGCTTCCCTGGCGGCCTGTTCCAGCCCCTGCCCCTGCCGCCTGACTTCGACCTCGGTGCTGTCCAGTGGCACCTTCAACTGGTGACAGACTTGCCGGCAATGTTCAGCCCACTGGTCAGCATTGACGTTGAGGCCATGGTTGATATGGATTGCCTTGAGGGTACCGTCCAGCTTGCCGGCATCTCGCAGCGATGCCAGGGCGTGCAACAAAACGTGTGAGTCCAGCCCGCCGCTGAAGGCAACATGATAATTCGCTTCCCGGTCGGGAAGCTCGGTCAGGATCTGGTCGGGATGAAAGGCCAACAGGCTACTGGGAACTACCGTGACTCATCAGGCGCTTGTAACGACGCTCCAGCAAGGCATCGGTGTCCATGTTCTGGAATTGCTGGATCTGTTCAACCAGCTTTTCCTTGATACGATCTGACATCAGGCGAATATCACGGTGTGCACCACCCAATGGTTCTTCGATCGTGGTATCGACAATACCCAGTTCTTCCAGTCGTTCCGAGGTCACGCCCATGGCCTTGGCCGCTTCAGCCTTGTAATCGGCAGACTTCCATAGGATAGTGGCACAGCCCTCCGGGGAGATCACGAAATAGGTGGAATACTGCAGCATGTTCAGGTGATCGCAGACGCCAATGGCAATGGCACCACCTGAATTCCCTTCACCCGTCACCGTGGCAATAATCGGTGTTTTCAGGCGGGACATGACTGCCAGGTTCTCGGCAATGGCTTCGTTAATACCACGCGCTTCGGAATCAATACCCGGGTAAGCGCCAGGTGTATCAATAAAAGTCAGCACCGGCAGTTTGTATCGCTCAGCCATCAGCATCAGGCGGCGCGCCTTGCGATAACCTTCCGGTTTGGGCATGCCAAAGTTGCGCTTGACCTTTTCAGACGTGCTTCTTCCCTTCTGGTGACCGATCAGCATGACAGGCATGTCTTCCAGATAGGCGACACCACCAATGAGAGCCTGGTCATCGGCAAAATAGCGATCACCATGGAGCTCATCAAAGTCAGTAAAGATGTGGTCGATGTAGTCTTCCGTATAAGGGCGTAGCGGATGCCTTGCCAGCAGGGAAATCTGCCAGGGCGTGAGACCGGAAAATATTTTCTCGGTCAGCTTCTGGCTTTTGTCCTGCAGTTTGAATATTTCATCATTGATATTGAGCTTGTTATCGGCACCCACATGACGAAGTTCATTGATCTTGACTTCAAGATCGGCGATTGGCTGTTCAAACTCGAGATAATCGGGATTCATAATCGAAAATATTTCTACGGGCCATGTACTTCAGGCACCGTCCTTGATTAATGTTGATTCGGGTTACTGGTAATTCACATTGATATGGCTGGCGCCATACTGCTGGCGAAGCTTGTGCAGGAGTTCATCCTCCACCTGTACTCGCCACTCCCGGCCAAGCACGATACTGCCCCGGGCACCATCACAGGAATAATTAACGACAATATCACAGGCCTTGTCTTCAGTAGCACCATTGGCCGTGATGCCATTGGCCGGGTGCTTGCCATTAACCGCATTTTTTCCTGCCAGGCAGTATTCACTGAGAATGTTCTGCAAAATTTGCAGCGATTCTACCGGCAAATTTTCCTGTTGCAAGTTCAGGGTTATATTGCGGATGTATTGCTGGCGGGCATCCTTGAAACTGGTCACATTACGGGCACGAATTTGCAGTTGGCTGTTGCCACTGTATTCGTCCAGGCTGACAACCCCTTCCACCAGCACCACGGTGTCCTTGCTGAGCATTTCCCGGCAATTCTCATACACTTCACCAAACAGTGAGACCTCGATACGGGCACTTCGGTCATCCAGGGTCAGGATGGCAATGGTATCGCCACGCTTGCTCTTGATGATGCGCATATCATGAATCAGGCCAATGACTGTCTGCGTCCCCCTGTCTGCGCGCAGGTTGATAATGCGGTTCTTGGTCATGCGCTGGATTTCAGGCAGGTACTCTTCAATAGGATGTCCCGACAAGTACAGTCCAAGGGTGTCTTTTTCTTCCTGAAGGCGGCGCTGTTCACTCCATGGCTTCACCTTGCGGTAATTGCTGTAGACATCTTCGTTACTTTCCGAGGGCACCAGCTCACCGAACATATCGCCTACACCGCTGGCCTGGGTGCGATGGCTTTGTTCGGCGGTCTTGATCGCCTCACCCATGCTTGCCAACAGAACCGCCCTGTCCGCACCAAAACTGTCCATGGCGCCGGATCGAATCAATGCTTCTATGGCGCGCTTGTTGATGACTGACATATTGATCCGGCTGCAGAAATCAAACAGGTTGGTAAAGGGTCCGGATTCCTCCCTGACGCTGATGATATTCTCGATCGGTCCTTCTCCCAGCCCCTTAATGGCACCGAGACCGTAGAGAATATTACCCTCTTCATCCACCGTGAACTGGTAATGACCGCCGTTGACATCCGGCAGGGTGATCGGAATGGCCATGCGCCGGCATTCCTCGATGAAAATAACGATCTTGTCTGTATTCTGCATATCCGCTGACATGACTGCCGCCATGAAGTGCGCGGGATAGTAATATTTCAACCAGGCGGTCTGGTATGACACCAGGGCATAGGCAGCAGAGTGGGATTTGTTGAAACCGTAATCGGCAAATTTTTCCATCAGGTCAAAAATGGCTTCGGCCCGTTTCGGGTCAATATTGTTTTTGGCAGCACCATTCATGAAAATTTTGCGCTGCTTCTGCATTTCCTCCGGTTTTTTCTTGCCCATGGCACGCCTGAGCATGTCGGCACCACCCAGCGTGTATTCCGCCAGTACCTGGGCAATCTGCATGACCTGTTCCTGGTACAGGATAACGCCGTAGGTGTTTTTCAGAACCGGTTCCAGGTCAGGATGGGGATAACTCACCGACATTTTGCCGTGCTTGCGATTGATAAAGTCATCGACCATGCCCGAACCCAACGGTCCCGGCCGAAACAGCGCCACCAGCGCGATAATGTCTTCAAAGTTGCTGGGCTTCAGACGCTTGATCAGGTCCTTCATGCCACGTGATTCCAGCTGGAATATGGCCGTGGTATCACCCTGCTCCAGCATGCGGTACACGGCTGGATCGTTCAGGGGAATTTCATTGATATCGACCGGCTCACGACCGGGCTCACTGTTGATCTTCTTCACCGCCCAGTCGATGATCGTCAGGGTGCGCAGGCCCAGGAAGTCGAATTTCACCAGGCCCGCACTTTCCACGTCGTTCTTGTCGAACTGGGTAACCAGGTTGTTGCCGTTCTCATCACAGTACAGCGGTGAAAAGTCCGTCAACTTGGTGGGTGCGATGACAACACCCCCTGCATGCTTGCCGACGTTACGGATGACCCCTTCCAGCTTGAAAGCCATTTCCATGATTTCATCAGCTTCTTCATCAGAGGCGATGAATTCCACCAGTTGCTTTTCCTGGTCCAGGGCTTTTTGCAGGGTCATGCCCACTTCAAAAGGCACCAGCTTGGACAGCTTGTCAGCCAGGGCATAGGATTTGCCCTGCACACGACCGACATCACGTATGACCGCCTTGGCGGCCATGGTGCCGAAAGTAATGATCTGGGAAACCGCTTCATGCCCGTAAAGGTCGGCCACATGATCAATAACGCGGTCACGCCCGTCCATGCAGAAGTCCACATCAAAGTCAGGCATGGAGACACGCTCGGGATTCAGGAAACGCTCAAACAGCAGGTCGTACTGAAGCGGATCCAGGTCGGTGATTTTCAGCACGTAGGCAACCAGGGAGCCGGCCCCTGATCCCCTGCCCGGTCCGACCGGAATACCATTGTTCTTGGCCCACTGGATAAATTCCATCACGATCAGGAAGTAGCCGGGAAAGCCCATCTGGTTGATGATATCCAGTTCAAAATCAAGCCGTTCCTGGTAGGTCTTTCGAGTCGCCGGAAAGTCGGGGCTGGCGGTATCAAAGAGGCTTTCCAGTCGCTCTTCGAGCCCCTTTTCGCTTTCAAGGCGCAGGAACTCCTCAATCGTCATTCCCTCGGGGATCGGGTAATTGGGCAGGTAAGGCTTGCCCAGTTCCAGGTCCAGGGTACAGCGGCGGGCAATTTCCACGCTGTTTTCCAGGGCCTCGGGCAAATCACTGAACAGCTCCTGCATTTCCTCGGGCGAGCGCAGGTACTGGTATTCGGAATAATTGCGGGGGCGCCTGGGATCATCCAGGGTGCGGCGCTCGTTGATACACACGCGTGCCTCGTGGGCCTCGAATTCATTCTCTTCCAGGAAACGCACATCATTGGTTGCCACGACCGGGCATTCCAGGGATTCGGCCAGGGCAACGGCACCACGAATGTAATCTTCTTCACCGGAACGGCTGGTCCGTTGCAGCTCCAGGTAATACCGGCCGGGAAATCTCTCCAGCCAGAAACTGGCGCAGGAGGTGGCCAGTTCCATGTCCTCGTTGAGAATGGCTTTGCCCACATCACCGCTGCGCGCGCCGGACAGTGCGATCAGACCATCGGTCTTTCCCTCCAGCCAGCTTTTACGAATACAGGGGTTGCCGCGGAACTGCCCTTCCAGGTGGGCACGGGAAATGAGCTCGGTGAGATTCTTGTAGCCGGTCAGGTTCTGGACCAGCAACACGAGGGTGGAAAACTGCTCGGTATTGTCATCCTCGGAGACCAGGATGTCGCAGCCACAAACCGGCTTCATGCCTGCCTGGTTGGCAGCAGTATAGAACTTGATCAGGGCGTAGAGATTGACGTGGTCAGTGATGGCCACCGCTGGCATGTTCATTTCAGCGGTTTTCCGGGTCAACGCCTTCACGCGCACCAGCCCGTCAATAACAGAATATTCTGAATGGACTCTCAGGTGGACGAATGTGGGTTGATGGCTCATTGGAACGTATTTGGGTGCCGGGTTAACTGCAGGTTAAGTGTAATCGGATACGGATATCGATAAAAGGATAAAAGGATAAAGGGATAAAAACGTGAATATTTAACCATGCATCCTTTATCGTTTTATCGCTTTATCCTTTTATCGATTTCGCCACCGGCCCAAACGACCGCCGATGAATCGCCGTCGGTCCCAGCCTGTGGAGGGCTTCCATATGCGCCTTTGTCGGGTAGCCCTTATGTTGTGCCAGGCCGTATCCGGGAAACCGGCTATCCAGTTCATCCATATCACGGTCCCGGGTCACTTTCGCCAGGATGGAAGCCGCCGCAATGGAGGCCAGGCGGCTGTCG
>Ga0181591_10001957_pt1 | contig 17680 bp, 49 predicted proteins | sample 071ome_33_FD_133757 | JGI IMG/M metagenome (GOLD analysis project Ga0181591, IMG submission 133757) | Coastal salt marsh microbial communities from the Groves Creek Marsh, Skidaway Island, Georgia - 071412AT metaG (megahit assembly) | ecosystem: Environmental > Aquatic > Marine > Intertidal...
CTGGTCGTCGCTCATCAGCATTTAATCGATACATGTCATTATAAATAGAGGAGTAAAATATGTCAAATCAAGAACAAACATTACACGAGGGATGCACTTTTGTCTGCATCACAGAGGATATTAATCTCGGACAAATGAATGTCACAACGCTTGATTCAAGCACTACAACGCTGGATGAAGCAAAAGAATGGATCAGAGAAAATCAATCAAGCGGTAGTTATCGATGTCATAACTTCAACAAGATTATCGTTATTGACTCAAATGGTGAAGTTGAACAGATCTATACGAATCAACCTGAGAACTATAACGATTGGTGTTTTTGGTATTAACGTGTAACAAATAAAACAACAAAATATAATATAACCACAAACCAACAACCACTGGAGGTATTATGGGCGGAAAAGCTCTTAACGGAAACAAAATCACACTCGAACAAGCAAACAGTCTCTTTGCAAAAATTGTATCGGAAAATGACTTAACTTCTAAAGCTGAAAAGATCGCTCTTTGCGGATCAGCAAGAAGAGGCAAAAAACAATGCGGAGACCTAGATATCGTTTTCATCGATGGCGGTGAAGAGGAAAACCTGCTTAAAGAATGGTTAGTCGATAACTACGGTGTCAAAAAGAACGGAAAACCGCAAACCACTATTCTCTATGATGGTGTTCAAGTGGAGTTCTATGAGGCAACACAAGACTCATGGGGTACATCCACTTTGATGTGGACTGGTTCTAAATGGAACAACATCAAGTTACGGAAGGCAGCACAATCTAATGGTTGGAAACTGAGTCAACACGGTCTCTTCGATCAGGATGGCAACAACCTGGCTGCTGGGAAGACTGAGGAACAGGTCTTTGAACTTCTCGGGTTTGACTATATTGAACCACAAAAACGGTAGCAAAATGTAACCAGGGTCAACCTGGTGTATAATATAACCATAAACCAACAACCAACGGAGGCAATATGCCAAACATTCAGGAAACACCCAGGACATTCAAAGATGTCAAAGTGGGCGAAAACTTTTTGATGAGTGACGGAAAGTATACAAAGCAAAGCTCGAGAACAGCTGTAAGCTGGCGATCGGGTGGTAAGATCTATATCACATCAAGCCAAAAGATTCGACAAGTAAAACATTCATGGGGATGGGGAGTTTAATATGAGACCAACAGTAGATAAAACATACAAAGTGGGTGACACAGTTCGATATGAGACATTCACTGGAGAACTGAGAACAGTCAAGGTCACTGAAAAACTTGATGAAGTCAAGAACGGCCGGGCAGGTTTCGCTGGAGTCGACGCAAACGGCAAAGGCATGAATGTCTGGGGATATAACTCTCAAATACTCCGTGTATTCTGCCAAGAACAAAAACGGTGGAAAGTGTAACACTGGCAAGCACTGTGTATAATTAAACCACAACCAATAACAACCACACAGGAGACATTATGTCAATCTATTCAGCATCACAATACAGCCCCAAAGATTGGGCAATTCTATTCTCACTTTGTGCAGAGGTCTCTAGTCTGGGAGACAAAGAGTCGCCCTTTTATATTGAGCCGGCTACAGCAGTCTATAACTGGCTTAAGCAGTATTCTATCGATCACGATCTACCTGAACCTACAGGTGAAGATGTACATGCAGTCATTGAAGAAGCGCTGATGTTCCTAAACAAGTTTGCTGAAAACCATCATGATGACTTGGTTAATCGATGACAAAACCTGAACTTAAACCAGGTGATCTGGTCATGGTCGATTATGAGCTGCCGTTCCACAATGAACCCGGGATCGGCATCATCATAAAGATTGAAGAGGGAAGCGACATGGCCTATATCATCTCTACATTCGGATCCAAGTGGGAGTTCATCCACAATCTTTATCCAATGCAAAACAAAGAATAAACTCCGTGGTTGGTGTTTAGCAGACCAGATCGGTCTGCGGAGTGAGAGCTGGTTACTCTCGGGAAAGGGTGGGCATATATTCACCAACCACAGGAAATGTAACACAATACAATACACAGTATAATATAAAGGTAACCAACACAACCAAACGGAGACACTATGTCAAATCAAACAACACTATGCGCAATCAAAGTAACTTTAGAAGACAAATATACGGGAAGAACTATCGTTGATAATGTGGAATGCATTCATCTAAACTTAGATGAGTCAGTTGAAGATCAGATCCATGACTTCTTTCCTCATCATAATGTGCTCGACTTCAAATGGTCAGAAGATCTAAACGCCTTCGGAAACACTCAAGACGAAGAGGACGAAGCAGAATATAATCGATTATGGCAACAGGAAATCGCACGAGAAGCTGGTGCAATGTACGGAATGCAAGCATATCACGATCACATGGGATACAGTGTGGAGTTCGATCCAGAAGAAGATGACTGCTTTGCTTGTGGTGGAAATGGATGCGGAAGATGCGGTTACTAAAGTGTAACAGCACAAAACATACAGTATAATATAAAGGTAACCAACACAACCAACGGAGGCAATATGCCAAACAAATCAAATGCAACAGTTTATGATCGAGTGTACCTCTCAGGCAAATCACCAAGGTTTAATCGAGACCTAGCATTGGAGTATCTCGACGGATATGATGAGAGTGGAAACATGCTTGATGAATGGAGAGTGATCGACTTAGCAACAGGTGAAGTCTTTGTCAGTGATCCCAATCTTCATACAGTAATCACAAAAGCATCTGAGCTCACAACTGAGGCTCGAGGCGAGACCTATGAAAGCTGGGTATATATCGAAGGAAAGCCGCCCATCTCAACATACAAAACATGGGACCAGCTTCCAGTTGGTGTGAGACTTCGATATATCGAGTCACATGCTCTCGACTTAGAACATGACTTTCGTGTGGTCAATGACAATAGAGACCCGATCGAGGTGGCAACAAAAGAGCTTCGAGATATGTACAACGAAAAGCCCTGCTTCTATCAGACCCGAGGTGGTAAGTGGGAGCTTGACGTCGACGCAGCGTTTTAATATACTCCGTGGTTGGAGTGGCAACAGTATTCGCTCATGAGATCAGCGGCTGGGGTCACGGTGACACAGATGGTAACTGTGGAAGGTAAGCGGTGGGTAACCAGCCAAAGAGTAAAATGTAACAACAGTTAATTAATGGTATAATATAAACACAACCCAAACAGCCAAGGAGCTATCATGACAACAATCATTCTTCTAATCACATCACTAGCGGCCGCTCAAGAACAACAAGAGACTTTCATCGACTTTGAAGAGATTGAGTTAACAGGAGAACTAGTCAAGCCACGAGTTAACTTTGTAATAGAAGTTCCTCGTCCTGAAGCAGACTTATTGATCCTCGATATCCGTCAATTCATCTTAGACAAAGAACGCGAGGAAAGACGGATCGAAACTTTCGAACAACAAAATGCACCACTTGGCTGCTAGGAGAGAATATGCAAAAGAATACTTTTAGAGCTTTATTCACCGGTCTTATCTTGGGTGCATATGTCGACTGGGGAACTTTATTCGTTGATGTAATGCGAGGCTTCAACTTTACAGCTGATCTTGCTATTGAGATGATCCGTCCGGTGGAAGTAGCAAAAGAAGCACACCAAACAGCATATGCACAAAATGTAACACAATAAAACTAGTGGTATAATATAAACACCAACCAACCAATAAAAGGAGTTCATATGAACACAATCACAGTCGGACATTATGTTAAGTCAGTCCAATCAAAAGCAGTAATCTATCAAATCAAAAAAGTTACAGATGATACAGTCATTCTTAAAAGAGTCAACGGTCGACTGAATACTGAATATGAAGTGCCTAAGGCAACATTCAACAAGAACTTTCACCCATCAGCTTAAGGAGTCAAGCATGAACAACAATGAAACAACAGTACCACACATGATCCTCGAGCAGTTCCCGCATATTGGTGAAGCAATCGAACTGCCTGATGAGGTCAAAGGTGACCTAACAGCAGAACACAACTTCTTGTTTCCGATCATCATGAAGGAATACAAAAAGGAATGGGCAATTGTCTGTGAAGAAGTCGACAAAGGTATCGAGGCAGGCACTCTGGTATTCAATGGGGAAACTGGAACCATAACAAAAGTGTAATCCATAAACCAATAGTGTATAATATAACCATAACCACCCAACCAAAGGAGATCACATGAAAGTTAAGTTTCATATCAGAGTTTACACAAACCCAGGCGGTGCCCGAGCACATTGGAAAGATCAGGAGTTTGAGGATGTGGATCACATCGGAACGGTGGTCGGAAAACGAAGAGTTCGAGAAGACTACTGGACGCGTTTCGATTACGAAATTGAGTACCAAACCGAGGACGGCAAAACTTTATACCGATGGGTACCCGACTACAATACTGTAAAGATCGACGAAACAAATGTGTAACCACACAAAACAGTTAGTATAATATAAAGGTAACCAACTAAAGGAGATCACATGAAAACACAGACAACACAATACAAGATCGGAGATACTGTCACAGTTCGTTCTGGCCCATTCACTCGAAAGATAAAAGTCACAGGAAAGAGGGTAGGATCACACGGTTTCCCAGTTTTGGATGGATATATCGACGGTAATAAGAAGAACGAGGTTTGGGCTTACGAGTCTCAAATCATTAGTGTAACCACACAAAACAGTTAGTATAATATAACCACAACCAACCAATAAAAGGAGTTCATATGAACATATACAGTAACATTCTCAACCGTTACTTCGATTACAAAGGTCAGGTCTGGCAAGTTATCGGTCACTGCGAAGACAAATACGGCCAGACCTTTCGAAAGGTGATCAATATGAAAACAGCAGAGGAAATGTACCTGGGCTACGAAGAGTTCTGGAATGTGACACCTCGCGGCTACACACACAACGGCATTATTGAAGGAGCATAATCATGACTAACCCGTTCATTGAAGTTACAAAAACCCGAGATCGATCGAAGATGAAGATTAATGTGAACCATATTGTGGGTTTTCAGGATCAAACATATTCAGACAGCCCGACTAGGATCACATATATAATCCTCAACAACACTGGGATAACAACTGTTCATGTCACAGAGAACTTCGATAAAGTATCAGCGATGATTGAAGCTGTATACAAAAATGTAACAGCACAAAACAGTTAGTATAATATAACCATAAAACAACCAACCAAGGAAACAATATGATTATTACATTATTAGCACACCACATCGAATGGGACACAGATGGTGACATAGATGCTGCACGATCACTTCCATCTAAACTAGAGGTAAAGATCGATCTATCAGAGATAGAGGATTGGCACAATACCAACCAGCAAATATGCAAGCAACTCTCGGATGCAACCGGGTGGTGTGTTGTGGATTACAAGCTTGAAGGCTATAGTGCTGAGGCTGCCTTCGCGCTGGAAATAAGCAATGCTCAACAGCAAAATGAAGCAGAAGAAGAGGTGTCTGCAGAAGATGAGTGGCAGCCACTTAGAGATAAATGGCTCGCTATATCCAAGCGCGCTCGCGAGGAAGTTGAAAACCGTTTTAAGTAAAATGTAACAGCACAAAACAGTTAGTATAATATAACCATAACCCACAACAACCAACAACAAACGGAGGCATTATGCCATATCAAGGACACAAAAACTGGAACCACTGGAACATTGCACTTTGGATCAGTAATGATGAATATGTATACACCCGAGTTCAGTTCTTGCTCAGCCGCAAGTTTATCTCAAAGAATGAGATCGCAACTGTATTATTAGGAGAACTTCGCAATCGCTGGGGTGACACAACACCAGATGGAGCTCCACTCACATTCACCGGTATCCGTGCACACTTGACAGGTGTTGACCGAGACGACTACTAACACAAAAGTGCAACAGCACCAAATGCGGTGTATAATATAAAGGTAACCAACACAGCCAATCAGGAGGCAAGATATGACTAAAACAGATCTAGACCAAGTATTAGTACCGGGAATCATCGACTACAACTACTCTTTTATTGAGGCAGCTAAGAAGACTCACATAGAGGTAGGTCACGGATACCAGTTTGTAAACTGCAATGATACAGTCACCCTTAAAACAAGTAATATATCAACTATATCCGTTGAAACCCGACCGGGAAACATTGTCGAGGGTGATAATCGAATTGTCGTTGTCACCATGCAAAACAGTGCCAGATATGAGTTCACATACCAAACAGGCAATGCAATCCAAACTCTTTGGAAGCGAACGATGAAAGATAGAGGCACAGCATTCAGTCACGATCAAGATACAAGAATACAAAACAACCGTATGCGCAATAACCAATAAAGTGTAACAGCACCAAAAGTAGTGTATAATATAAACATAACCAATAACAACCAATCAACCAGGAGAATCGCATGATTCAAGTATATGTAGAACTTTCAAACATCCAATGGGAAGGCGACGAAGACGGAGACATCAAATACGAACAGGGCACCGATCGCTGTTTTGTGGCTGACATTCCAGATCATGACAACATGTCAAGTGAAGACGTCGATGAAGCCATTGCCGACTCACTCGAAGGTCACACAGGTCATCGCCCTGCCAGTTTCACCATCCGTGTTTTCGATGACACCCTTGAAACGGTGTAAAACTCGGGCGGGGCAGGATATAATATAGAAGAACTTAAAAGGAGTCCACATGAACAAACATCAAGAACAACAATATATCAAAGCCGAGAGCGAGTATCTAGGCAGACCCTGCTGGAAAACAACAGGCCATAAAACAATCCACACAGGGGTGATCAGACAGATCCGGATCATTGACGGATGGGTAGAAGGCCAAGTCTATTGGAAGACCCGCAACGGAGAAGAACTCGGAGGCCATCAAAACAACTGGGAACGAGTGGCGAACCTGGGCTTTGAGAGTCTACCCTTCTTCAACGGCACAGACAGAGACAAGGCCGAGGGAATAACCGGTGCACCATCAAATGAACTCACACCGTGGAGCGGACACACATCGTCAGGTCTAGAACGCGGACCCACAGACTGTCTATCTCAAGTCTCAAGCGGTGTCGATTGTCAAGGGGACGGAATACCTCAGATTCCCCAAGACCCAGAGGAAGACGGGATCACAAAAATGGCGAGCACAATTACAGAATCACATCCACATATAAGAACTCCAAGGAGAGCAGAACAGAGTGAGGAAGCAAACAGAGCAGTCAACTACAGAGCTCTACTCGCTACTATCGATAACAGAGATAGAGACGGATGGCATCTACTCTGTCTTAATGAAACTCTAAAGAGAGAAGGGTGCAGCACCATTACATTACCCGCTTTCAAGATGAGAGTAGACAAGTTCTCTGATTCTCTTTATAACGCAGCAGCCGATGACGGCAGCACAGTTATCTCCTTCTTACAAGATGCTCTCGACGGACAATGGCACGGTAGCATAGGGGGTAACTCAATCTGGAGTAGATACTAATGTGCTCACCCTATACCGCATATCAGTTCAGTCGGGTCATCGCCTCAGACCCTCTCATCCTCTTCCGGGTATCGATACACCAGGAATACAGGTATGCCCGACATCTTATCAAGCAGCGACTGCGCAGCAGTGGCCGTATGGCCACTGTCAGGGGTGTATTGAGGCAGACTTTAGAGAGTTGCAGAGTGAGGAATAAGGGTGTATTCTTTTAACTCCTCATCACCTGGGTATAAAGTGCTGCAGATCGGTCGTATGTTTGGACTAAGTGCGCAAGATGAAATTGATAATCATTATCAAAATCGTTCACTCATCGACCTAAACATACGGACGACCGACAGCACTTTTATGAACTCTCCCCGGGGCGGGTTGCCGCAAAAATGTAACGGGACGTCACATGTGGTATAATATATACAACCAACCAAGGAGGTAACATGGCAACATCACCAGAACTCTACCAAGGAATCCCGACTTACTACATCGAGTTGATCGAGAAGGGACAGGAAGAGATAAGACACATCAATGCTCGCTTTAACCAGCTATGCGGATGCTTAGACTTCGCCAGACAGAACAAAAACGAAGCTCGTATCAATGAACTCAACATCGAGTTGGCCAGACTGGCAACGGAAGAAGCACGCATCAAAGCAAAGATCGAGAGTTATACACGCTGCCAATGCTCTTCATGCAAAATGTAACGGCACCTCTCACTTGGTATAATATAAACAACCCACACAACAACAACACAACCCAGGTAAAACAACCATGAAACTTAATGTTAAAATCGAAGACATCGCCTTTGGCACTTCAATCCAAGATATCACAGTCCCCCAAATCCTTAAGAAGCGTATCCGTACAGGACTCAACTACTTCGATACCGTTATTGGCGGCGAAGGCTTCACTCCCTCTATGTGCACATTCTTCACTGGATCTCCAGGTGCCGGCAAAACAACCATGATGCTCTCACTCGCTAACAGCTTGCAAGGCAATGGAGCTCAAGTGGTATTCAATACGGCAGAGGAGTCGCTCTATCAAATCAAGATGACGGCCACTCGACTCAAACTTCGACACCCATTTGCAGTAGGTGGCGAGAACAACATTCCAAATCTACTTAAGGGATGTGATGCAGTCCGCAAGGCCAATCCAGACCGTCCGTTCTTCCTTATCGTTGACTCTCTTCAATGTATGGAGGACGGCCACTTCAATAACGGTCGTATCACAACGGCAACGGCGGAACGATCACTCCAACTACTTACATCATATGCCAAAGAGCACGCAGTTAATGTCATCGTGATCGGCCAGGTGAACAAATCGGGCAAGATGGCAGGCTCTCAAAAGCTAAAACACATGGTTGACAGCCATATCCACCTCTCGATCGAGGAAAAGGATGAGGACTTGAAAGGTTGTCGCCTCTTGCACACCCGCAAGAACCGTTTTGGTGGAGCTGGACACATTGCAATTCTCTCTATGACTAAAACAGGCTTTACTGAGGTTGGTACTATCGAGGGATAGGCCATTGGGTTGGTGGAGGATCGGAAGTGGTTGTCTGGTCCTCCCTTTTCCCACCCGAGCTCTTTGTATCTCGCGCTACGTGCGCGTACGCGCGGGGACACTTCCACAAGCTATCTCGCACGTCGCGTATACGCGGGGAGGACAATGTATCTCGCGCTACGCGCGTGACGCGCGCACGGGGAAGCAAAAATGTAATAACATCTTGCACATGGTATACTATATACATAACCAGGAGGCACCATGCGAAAAGTACCACACATCTTACACATCATCTACAAGAACGGCAGCAAGGGAAGACTTAATCTCTCAGCACAATCACCGGCACAACGACAACAAAAGCTTAATGACTGGGCACAATCATCAGGTGTTCGCACAGCATTCTTGGCTTGGAAATAAGGAGTATCACATGACACAGAAGTTTAACAACATTATCACAGACGACCAAGACAAGCGCATCTTCATCGCATTCTGGCCGGGAGAAGAACACGAACCCGAAGTATGGACTCAGTCAGATATAGAAGCAGACTTCGGTGACGGATATGAGTTCATGTCACTAGTCAATGCGCTGACCGAGGGTGAGTCTATCCATGAGACAGACAGTAACCTGGTCTTGGTGCGGATCCCTTCTTATCTGTCCCTCGAAGGCGTCTTTGACTTGATGACACAGACTCCACCAGAGGAATAGGACAAAAATGTAACAGGGGTTCTCCTGTGGTATAATATAACCACAACCCACCAAGGAGGACAACATGACAGTTATCTACCAGAACAACACATACCGTTTCATTGGCTATGCTAATCTACCCGGAACTGAGGTCACTGCCGAAAGAGGTGGCCGATTCTACCGCCTTCCAGTTTCACAATGCCAACTCATCAAAAATGTAACAGCTCAATAAGTTTGGTATAATATAACCACAACCCAACCAACCAACCAAAACGGAGGCCAACATGGCTAACACAAAAACTTTACTTCAAAACATTTCAAGCTTGGTTCACAATGGACTTATGACCGAGGCCGAGGCCGCCAAGTACCGCAACCGCCTGGACCGCCAAGTTCAAGCTCAAGAACAAGCCGCCCAAGTCCTAGCTCTTGTACCTAAGGCCAATGAGTTCATGACCCCGGGTGTACAATACTCAATTAGTGACTTGGTGCTTGGCCTACTTGGTATCAAGGCCCCATGCCACGGCTATGCCGAAACCAAGGCCGAACAAAAGCACCGTGATGGTGTGGCTAAACCCCTGGTGAAAGCGGTACTTGAACACATTGGTGCTACAACAGTGGGAACCGGGGCACAAACCAAGTATATGGTTGAGCCGCAACTCCCAGCTCTCACCACACTTGACCAAGTTGATGAGGCCTAAGGCATGGCCTCGAGGGGTTGCACCAAAAGTGTAACCTCTCATTCCTCTCCGTATAATATATTCACAACCCACAACGGAGGCATTATGCCAAGCAATACCACTCCTCATATCTACTTCTCAATCGATTACCGTTCTCCCCCAAGTGGCCTAGGTCAGATCATTGACACCTCTCAACCTAGGAAGATTGGAGACAAATGGAATATGATCTTGATTGATTACGGAGCCAATCCACAAGAAGACCCATTCTATGTCAAAACACAATACTTCAAGTCTCAGAGAGCAGAGGATGAGGGTTGGCCTTTGCCTGTTATTGATCAGATCATTCAATACCTTCAAGAGTGTGGTGTTACTCATGTTTATGACTCAGAATTGTCATATGATTATGAAGGTGCAGATGACAATCACTACTACACTTTGGAAAAGTGGACTCAAATCATGATGGGATTGGCGGCACATACATGACTCTACTGGCACTACTTATCTATCTCACATCTGAGTCTCCCTCAACGGAGGCTCCACCTGGGGAGCAAGAGATACAGCCACCTCCTGAGGCTTCTCCCTATTAATGTAACAGCACACCACCTGTGGTATAATAAACAGGTAACCAACAACCAAGGACAACAATATGGCTAAGCTATATAAAGACAAGAACAACAGTACAAACCGTAAACAAGCCCGACGCCGAGCCCGACAAGCACAAGAGCTCTATGCCCGCTTCGAAGACAACCGCCGTCAAGAGATCGCCAAAAACAGCAAACGTCGTGATATCTCACTGGCTAAAGAACTGGCTGAAGACTAGGAGGAAACATGGGAAGACGGAAACAACAAGAAGATATCATCATCCTCAGAACGTTCCATGTGCAATGGATAAACCACCCGGTGTACGGTTGCAAGTCCCAGTATGTGGCAGAGGATGTTCTCTTTGAAGACATGACAACAGACTTACAATCATTCGGGGTGGCAGATGAACTTGACTATGATGATGCAATGGTACACTTTATTGACGGCAACATGTGTGTTATCACTCGTGACCGTGACTTGCGCTTACCTATCGGGAGGTTCTAGATGATCTTGCTACAGTTTACAGATGAAGTGGTGCGGCTGATCGGTCTGCTCCCCACTCTCGTTCTCTCCTCAGCCATCGGATTAGCTGCATGTCAGGTCATGTTTGTGGCTCTTGGGATAGCAGGTCCGCCAGAAGACTAGGACAAAAGTGTAACGGTACCTCACACATGGTATAATATATATAACCAATAGGGGAGGTACAATGAGTGAGAGAATGATAATCCTGATTAAAGTGAAGGACCGGTGGCTTGACAATGGTGAGTATGACCAGTATGGTGAACTTATCCGTTGGCCCAACCCAAACCCAACTGTTGTATGGCACAGTGGTTGTTGGGACAAAGAATCCGGGCAAGGGGTGATGATGGCCGTGACAGCTTCAAAGTTCCGTGAGTTAACAGGACATGTGGTGTATGGCGGTGATGTTGAGAAGCGGGGAATACATAAGGTATCCATACTTCATGGGGACTATACCAAGCTCCAACGGTTCCGCCGGCATGGGATAACCGAGAGAGGTGGGGCAAAGAAGGCCGCTAGAGTCCTACCAAAGAGAGACAAGCTACAAGAAGTAAGAGAGGGCCGAGCTCAACAGTTGAAAGGCATGGCATGCCGGGTCCGTAAGCGGTCCTAGTCAAAGGGGAGGGAAAGGGAGGAAACTCCTGAGTACCTCAACTCTCTCACACTTATGTAACAGCAACACATCTATGGTATACTATATCCACAACCAATGGAGGCAACATGGCAACACAACAAACCGTTATCTCAGCAGGACTCTTGGACTTCCTTGCAGTCGCACTCATTCTACTTAAGGTCACCGGTCTTACCACAATCCCATGGCTATGGGTCTTGGCACCTTGGTGGATCCCACTCACAATCACTCTCGGCATTCTTGCAGCAGCAGCTCTTACAGGAGGGGAATAATATGACAGCATTTACAGATAATAAAGAAGCCATTCACATGGTCGTCGCTCTTATAGCATTCTTTGGCTTCTTCGCATACCTCTACCATCTGGATACCAAAGCCACACAGGAGAAGACACCTTGGCAAGAAGAGCAGAGATCTCTCTGTTTGGGTAAGGAGAACCGTGCACGACCGGCTTGCTGGCGAGAGATCGACTGGGAAGTCTATTGCGAGCGGGTGGAATGCAAGGGTGAACCAAGACACTAAGCATTGTGTAACTGTGTCTCACATGTGGTATACTATATTCACAACCACGGAGGCACAATGATCTTATTACTCGCATTAGCATTACTCTTGCTTCTCACCCTCAATGTACACCCTAATCCACCCAAGGAGTAACCATGACAGCAGCACACCTTTATATTACAGCCTGCATTATTGTGGCAGGACTTGATATATATCTCGGACTTAAAGTTTACAACCTCTACTTCTCTCAGCAAGAAGCCCAAGACATCCAAGAAGGAGACGACCAATGACAGAACTACTCATCCTCAATGCATTCCTTCTCTTCATTCTTGCCGTCAAGGTGGAGAGAGCAGCAGCTAAGCAATTCGCACTAGACAACGACGATATGAACTATAATGACTGGGAGTTTAACAGATGAACACAGAGACATTCGACAATCAACCCTTAGTATTCACAATGGCAGTATCTGAGGCTGTCTTCCGCACAGCAAGAGAGATGGTGGCAGCAGGTCTCAGCCAGGACTACGGCGTAGCAGAACTGGCAACCATGTATGACGGTTACGGTCTATCAGAAGACTGGTTCAACACGGTCTGGGAAGGAGCAGAAGCACTGGAAGACTTTGACAATAAGTGTAATCATCTCAGCGGCAGTGTATAATATATAGGTACCACACAACGGAGACAACATGATCGGATGGATGCTGGCCTTCATGGCCTACGATACAGTTAAAACAGTTAGCGACAAGAACGCGAAAGAAGAGAAGCGGAAGAAGCTCAAGGAGCTGGAATGGCGACTAAGTGGTCCTATGACACGCGGACACTTGAAGAAGTGTATCTGTCGTCTATGTGTCAATCGCAGAACAGCAGCTACTAACGAGCACAACAGACTATTGGCAGAGGGGTGATCATGGGTTTATGGAATACGCTATTTGGGAAGCCACCAAAGAGGGAGAAGAAGGAGTGGTATACGTCTGCTTACACCCCTCTGCCGAAGTATGTACCCGCCAGACAGAGAGACTGCAATGCAGAGACAGACAGACAATGGACTGACAACGAGATCCGACTGGATATGACAGACTGTACCAGCAAGGCAGCTCTACTACTAGACCTCAGCGCAGAGGTGGGCTGTGACGACTACAACATGGACTATGATCCCTGTGAACGGAGAATGGCAGAAGTCCGCAAAGCCTGTCAGCAAGCAGGGATGGCATACACGGTCTTGGACAGATACGCTGGGAACGATGAGTTCGGCGCAGTAGAGACATACATTGTGCAGTACGGCTGTGAGCGGAGCATTCGTCCTGGCTTTGACGGAGATGAACCAGTTCCCAATGAGATAGTAGAACAGTGGCTGCCAAAGAGGAATAGAGTCTCTGCATTCTGTAACAAGTCTTTGGAGGAAGTGGCATGAAACAAGAGATCATTCATCTGCTGGAAGAAGAACTAGGCATATCCCGTCACTATCTAGACACCAAGCAGCAAGACAAAGGTTATCTATGGGACATCACTCGGACAGTCACCATTGAGACGAGAGGATCAGATCAACCCATCTCTGCAAAGATAACCGTCGTCTCCCGTGAGAAGACAGGGAAGCAAGACCTAAGATGGCTACTGACCAAAGACGGGAAGACACAGACAGGTGAAGGCTTTGGCACCTTAAAGATTGCAGTGAAAGGAATAGAGACAACGCCGGCAAAAATGTAACAGCACAAAACCAATAGTATAATATAACCACAACAACCCACAACGGAGGCATTATGCCATATCAACACGAACTTTTACTTACAACTGAAGCAATGCTTTACTTCTCTAGAGACTTTATGACTGCTGAAGATGTTATCGAAAATATGCGATCGATTGCTGACAAGATCTGCGAACTAAAAGGATGGACAGTTGGTCTTAATTGCATGCTCGTTCTTAGAGACGGACAAGGTGGCCGCAAACCCTACTTTGTAATCAATCAAGTTCTGGATACTCAAACAAAGGTACGATCCGTAGAAGATCTTAATAAGAATACACCGTCATTGAACTCTGATCCTCACTGTATATTGACAACGAAAGAGAACGGACCTAACAGATATGGTGGTTATGCAAGACTCTTGGCAACCGTATCATCTGACTTTACATGCAAGAATAACGGCAAAACTTTTAAAAGAATTGTGTAACAGCACATCGTCTACGGTATAATATATAGGTAACCCACCAACCAAGGACAACAACATGGCTAACATGAAACGCGCAAAAGAAGCAGCTCTCAAAGTTCCTGAACTCAAAGCAGAACTTGAACGATATATGAATCTTAAAAGACGTATCTATCAAGGTGACGTTATTGCTCTTTCAAAAGAGATCTGCGATGCTATCGAACCTATCTATACAGGTCCAGGTCCTCATCTCGTTGCTGAATGGGCAGCTTGGGATCGTCTCGCTGCTAAGAATGATGCAAAAGCCCTTGCAAATGCAATCGCTTCTCACCATCGCAAAAAGTTTCCTGGCCTTTACAAATAAGGCCAAAATGTAACAGCACATCATCTATGGTATAATATATAGGTAACCTACTACAACAACCCACAATGGAGATACTATGACTAGTCACAGCAAAAGTCAAATCCAAACCCTACTCAGCAACCCTTCTTATGTAGACCAAGCTCTTCGCATTCTTGGAGACAACCAGACTCCTAGTGAGCTCCGTACTAAGTCTACTCACATCCACAATGACATTGGCTTCTCCGCCGCATATGGTACCACTGGCACTCGTCTCTTTGAGTTCGTGACCGGTATCAACACCAAGACAGGTGAGAAGAAGTGGCAGCCTAAGTCATTGGCTAATCCTATCGCGGACCGTGTCTTTGGTCGCTACATCCGCAATCACGGCCTGAACAATGCATTGGAACTTGGCCGCAAGGTGGCTCTCATCCACTGGAAGCAGTTAGGAGCTCTCATCACCTGGCAACCCGTCGCAATCCCAGCAGCACCGGTGCAAACCCAGCGTAAAGAAGACGGAACACTAGACAAGGTGATCGTCCGAGGGCTGGAGTTCCAAGTACACAAGGGCAAAGCTATTCGTTTCCTTCATGACAGCAAACGAGTCTGGCTTCCCGTCTCACAAATTGATATCGACGATGCGACTGGAGAGGTGGAAATGCCTCGCTGGTTGGCTCGTAACAAAGGATTGTTGTAACCCCGTGGTTGGTGGTGAAGGAGTGGCAGAACGCTGCTCCTTCTTTTACCACAGCAACTTGTAACTCTACAATAATCCCAGTATACTATAACTACCACAACAACAGGAGTCAACATGACATACAGACAATACCCAAACATCACACCAACTGAAGAAGCACGAATTCGCAGAGACGCAGCATACAGCGGACTTAGAGACGGCGGAGAAGCAGTGCTCAGACAGATGCAAAGAGAACGAGAACAAGGCGGCACAGACGAACAGGTCTTGGCATATGCGCAGAGACAGAACCCATACGAAGTCCAGAGAGCACTAGACGAAGAACGCTACAATCTACAAATGGGCGGATGGAAGAACGCAGACGCAATGGCCAGACAAAACGTAGTAGACCGACTGACAGGGAGAAGATAACATGGGACAACAGACAGAGACAACAGAATACAACGAATGGGCAGAATATACACTGTCAGAACTCTACGACGCACTCTTCGGAACAGAGGAAAGACTACAGATGCTAGAGGATGCGCCGGTTAACTACTACTCAGCCGGCTACTCAGACACTTATCTAGCAGCAATGAGCCAGGTGTGGGGTATCCAAGCATGCAGAGACGACATTGCAGCTATCCGAGCAGAGATAGACAGACGCAGAGCAGAAGAAGCAGAGCAGAATGCTGAGGGATGACTTGGTGCCTGGTGCTCTGATGCACCTCTCTAATCTACCACTTCAACTAGACGGCTTGGCTATTGTCTTATCTATAGCAGGGAAAGGGAGACGGAAAGGATTAGGCGGTGGCTACAACGTCCTCTTCAGAGGAGAGGTCGTCACCTTCTACGCAGCCAGCACACCTACCAAGTTAGTCCTCTCAGCACGGATTAATCCAGAGAACCCCAGCGTATACTACACATTCAAACCAATATTACTCGCAGGAGCACCAGATGACAGACAGCAACGGGAAGAAGATCAAGAACATCACAGTAGCAGCAGCAGGTAACAATAACTACTACATCGTTAGCTACACAGACAATACACATAAAACATCCACAGTAGCTACAGGGATCATCACCAAGTGGCTAGAGAAGAACAGCTAGGTGGAAACATGGGCAAGAGCAGAAGAACTAACAGAGATCAACGACGGGCGCGAGAAGAGACAGAGTTAGAGAAGAAGTGGAGGAAAGAAGAGTTCCACCGAGTCATGACGCGAGCAAAGAAGCAGATGGCAGATATAGACAGAGAACTGGCAGAAGACGCAGAGGCAGAAGAGCGATACGAACAGGGACTGGCTAATGCATATGCAGATATACCAGACGATGTGCTCTACCGTAAACTCAGAGACATAGAGGAAGAGCTACTTCGCACCACCTCAGAAGCGAAAGACCTAGTGGAAATGCTGCATGAGATGAGAGACGAGATCTATCGTCGGAATGGTAGACTATAAAGTATCTCGTGCTCGGAACTGTGCCAGATCACCAGGAAGCGCAGCGTGGATGGCAACGATCTGACCGGGCAGAATGTATCTCTTGCACGAGCACACTATCTGCACTATCTTCCCATCGCTATTCTGCAGCGGAGACATGTGCACGGCAACTATGATGGCGAAGTATCTCGTGCACGTGGCTGCGTCTAACTCCCACTCTATGAGGAAGCCAGGACGCAGTGCAGAGAGCAAGACATCCTCAGCCGGAGCATATCCGCGGAGAGAAGTAAGACTGTCAAATAGCTGTGCATGAGTTAGTGCCATATAGCTCTAAGTATCTCAGACACGGGAACTGTACACATCTCGCGCACACAAAAAGACCCCGCATCCACAAAGGGACTTGGGGTCTGGGATATCTCACGCCCGAGGAGCTTATGACTCCTGAGAGTCTTCCTCTTCCGCATTGAGCTCGAACATAGCGTCTACGACTTCAGGGAGTTCACCATTGAAGAGGTAGCGGGTCTGAGCACCTGAGCCAGTGACAGACACCATATCACCAAGAGAAGCGATAGCCGCTTTCATACGA
>Ga0181591_10001969_pt1 | contig 17620 bp, 18 predicted proteins | sample 071ome_33_FD_133757 | JGI IMG/M metagenome (GOLD analysis project Ga0181591, IMG submission 133757) | Coastal salt marsh microbial communities from the Groves Creek Marsh, Skidaway Island, Georgia - 071412AT metaG (megahit assembly) | ecosystem: Environmental > Aquatic > Marine > Intertidal...
ATCGATCAGGGCGAGGGTATCGCACGCGAGCATATCCCACGGCTGACCGAGCGCTTCTACCGGGTGGATACGGCGCGCTCACGCGAGATGGGCGGGACCGGCCTGGGGCTTGCCATCGTCAAGCACATCGCCAACCGCCACCGCGGCGAACTGACGATCCAGAGCACACCCGGCGAAGGCAGCACCTTCACGGTGACCCTGCGCCTCGCCTGACATCCGGCCGGCCGCGTACGACGCGGTTCCGGTTTATCCACCGGCCCGGGCGCCCGTGTCACAGAACTGAAACACAACTGTCATAGAGCTATCGCGTGACGGACATAGGTTCACACCCGCGAACGTGATCGGCCCGTGAAAGAGGGCGGGCCCGGTCGCACAGAACCACGCCATTCCCACTCCACGAAGAGAGGCATTCCGTGAAAATCAAGACTTTGACCCTCGCAGCAGCGGTCGCAGTGGGTGTCGTCGGCGCCGCTGAGGCCCGCGACCAGATCCGCATCGTCGGATCGTCCACCGTCTTCCCGTTCTCCACCGCTGTTGCGGAGCAGTTCGGCAAGACCTCAAGCTTCGCGACCCCGGTGGTCGAAAGCACCGGTTCGGGCGGCGGCATGAAGCTGTTCTGCGCCGGCGTCGGTGAGGACCACCCGGACATGACCAATGCGTCGCGCCGGATGAAGAAGTCCGAATTCGAGACCTGCACAAAGAACGGCATCGACATCACCGAAGTGAAGATCGGCTTCGACGGTATCGTGATCGCCAACTCCAAGGCCGGCCCGGACATGAGCCTGACGCTCGATCAGGTCTTCCTGGCTCTCGCCAAGGAAGTCCCGATGAACGGCAAGCTCGTTGCCAACCCGTACAAGATGTGGTCGGACATCGACGCTTCGCTGCCGAAGACCAGGATCGAAGTCCTCGGCCCGCCGCCGACCTCCGGCACCCGCGACGCCTTCGTGGAGATCGCCATGGAGGGCGGCTGCAAGAAGGTTGCCGGCGCCAAGGAACTCGGCCTGGCAAAGAAGGCCTGCCACGAAATCCGTGAGGACGGCGCGTTCATCGAAGCCGGTGAAAACGACAACCTCATCGTGCAGAAGCTCGAAGCCAACCCTGATGCCTTCGGCATCTTCGGCTTCAGCTTCCTGGATCAGAACTCCGACAAGGTGAAGGGCGCCAAGGTCAACGGCACCTCGCCCGAGTTCGAGGAAATTGCCGCCGGCAACTACCCGATCTCGCGCTCGCTGTACTTCTATGTGAAGCAGCAGCATGTCGGCGTGATCCCCGGCATCAAGGAGTTTGTCGCCGAGTTCACCAGCGAGAACGCCTGGGGCCCGGACGGCTACCTTGTTGACAAGGGCCTGATCCCCCTTCCCGACGACGCGCGTTCGGCCATGATGAAGCAGGCACAGGGCCTCTCGCCGCTGGCCATGTAGTCCGGTATCCGGCGGCCGGGCTCCGGAAACGGGACCGGGCCGCCGGACCACCTCCTCTCACCTTCCACGTCTTTTCCCTCCGCCGGTGCCAGCATGAACTCCCTGCTCTTCGTCGCCGTTCTCTTGCTGCTGTCGGCCATGGGCTATCACTTCGGACGCAAGCGCGCGCTCGCCGGAACCGGCGGTGATATTCGCGGCCTGCACTCCCTTCCCAGTTATTACGGCGCCTATGTCGCGCTGTGGTGCGGCCTGCCCGCACTGCTTCTGGTGGGCCTCTGGCTTGGCCTGCAGAACGGCATCGTTGAAAGCCTCGTCGTCTCCAGCCTGCCCGCCGACATCAGGGCGCTGCCGGCCGGTGAGCTGAGCCTTCTTCTCCATGACATCCGCGCTATGGCGCTGGGCGACATCACGTCGAGCGAGCCGGGCCCGACCGTCATCGCCGCGGCGGACCAATACAACACGCTGCGCACCATCGGCTTCGCCATGATGGTCGTCCTCGGCCTGGTCCTGTGCATCGGCGGCCTGACCTATAGCTGGCGGAGCGTGACCCCTGTCTTCCGGGCGCGGCCGCGTGTCGAGCGCATCGTCCACTGGATCCTGATTGTCGCCTCGGCCCTCGCGATCCTGACGACCATAGGCATCGTGCTTTCCCTGCTGTTCGAATCGATCCGCTTCTTCAGCCACGTCTCGCCGATTGAATTCCTGTTCGGGCTCGAATGGAGCCCGCAGACGGCGCTGCGCGCCGACCAGGTCGGCTCGACCGGCGCCTTCGGCGCCATCCCGGTCTTCGCCGGGACCCTGCTCATCACCATCATCGCCATGCTGGTCGCGGTGCCCATCGGGCTGTTTTCCGCGATCTACATGGCCGAATACGCCAGCCCGCGCTTCCGCGCATGGGTCAAACCAATACTGGAAATCCTCGCGGGCATCCCGACCGTGGTCTATGGCTTCTTCGCGGCGCTGACGATCGCCCCGTTCTTCCGCGGCTTCGGCGAGGGCATCGGCCTCGACGTCGCGTCGGAAAGCGCGCTGGCCGCCGGCGTGGTCATGGGCATCATGATCATCCCGTTCGTGTCCTCGCTGTCCGACGACGTGATCAACGCCGTACCCCAGTCGCTGCGCGACGGTTCCTTCGCCATGGGTGCGACCCATTCGGAGACGATCAGGCAGGTCATCATTCCCGCCGCCCTGCCCGGCATCGTCGGCAGCGTGCTGCTCGCCACCAGCCGCGCCATCGGCGAGACCATGATCGTCGTGATGGCCGCCGGCCTGGCCGCGAACCTGACGGCCAACCCCCTCGAAGCGGTCACGACCGTGACCGTGCAGATCGTCACGCTGCTGACCGGCGATCAGGAATTCGACAGCGCCAAGACCCTCGCCGCCTTCGCGCTCGGCCTGGTGCTGTTCATCATCACACTGTGTCTCAACATCATCGCGCTGCGGGTCGTGCGCAAGTATCGAGAGAAGTATGACTGATATTCCCGCCAACGACGCCGTCAAGCCGTCGCGCAACCGCAACGAAGCACTGATCCGAAAGCGCTACCGCGCCGAGCGCCGCTTCCGGATGTACGGGCTGGCCGCGATCATCGCCGCGCTCGCCATGCTGGCCGTCCTGCTCGTCAGCATCGTGTCCGCGGGCTACCCAGCCTTCACGACGACGGAAATTGCCCTCGACCTGCAGTTCAAGGCCGAGGACATCGACCCCAACGGCAGCCGCGATCCCGCGGTGCTCGCCGACGGCAACTACCGCGGCGCCCTGCTGGCTTCCCTGCGCGCCGAGTTCCCCGGCGCCCAGTCCCGCAAGGTCCGTCGTGATGCCCAGAACATGATCAGCAAGGACGTCACCTTCGTCATGCGCGACATGGTGCTGGCCGACCCGTCGGTCATCGGCACCACCCAGCGTGTCTGGGTAAAGTCGTCGGCGGATATCGACCAGCTTGCCAAGGGCTCCATCGACCACACGCTGCCGGAATCCGACCGGCGGGTAAACGACCGCCAGCTCGGCTGGTTCGAGAAGCTGGAGGCGGAAGACCGGGTCCGCACCACCTTCAACACCACCTTCTTCTCGACCGCGGACAGCCGCGAACCCGAGCAGGCCGGCATCCTGGGCGCGGTGATCGGCTCCGCGCTCACACTGGTGATCACGCTGCTCCTGTCCTTCCCGGTCGGCGTCATGGCCGCGCTTTATCTGGAAGAGTTCGCGCCGAAGAACCGCTGGACGGACCTGATCGAGGTCAACATCAACAATCTGGCCGCGGTGCCGTCCATCGTCTTCGGTCTGCTCGGCCTGGCGGTGTTCCTGGGCTTCTTCGGCCTGCCGCGCTCCGCACCGCTCGTCGGCGGCATGGTGCTGGCCCTGATGACCCTGCCGACCATCATCATAGCCAGCCGCGCCGCGTTGAAAGCGGTGCCGCCGTCCATCCGCGAGGCCGCGCTGGGCATGGGGGCCTCGCCGCTACAGACCGTCGTCCATAATGTGCTGCCGCTGGCGATGCCGGGCATCCTGACGGGCACGATCATCGGCATGGCCCAGGCGCTGGGCGAAACCGCGCCGCTGCTCATGATCGGTATGGTCGCGTTTATCGCCGATATCCCCGGCGGCTTCACGGACTCCGCCACCGTCCTGCCGGTCCAGATTTTCCTTTGGGCGGATGCACCTGAACGAGCATTCGTGGAGCGCACCTCAGCCGCGATCATGGTGCTGCTGACTTTCCTGATCATCATGAACCTTCTTGCGGTACTCTTGCGCAAGAAGTTCGAGAGGCGCTGGTAAATGACGGATCCCGCGATGTCTGAAGAACAGAATGTAACTCCTGCCCTGGACCCGCAGGGCACCACCGCCAGCGCACCCGCGAAGCGGGCGACCAAGGTCGATGCCAGGGATGTGGATGTCTTCTACGGCGACAAGCAGGCACTCGACAAAGTGACCATCGAGATTCCCGAGAACCAGGTGACCGCGTTCATCGGCCCCTCGGGCTGCGGGAAATCGACCTTCCTGCGTTGCATCAACCGCATGAATGACACCATCGACATCTGCCGCGTCGAAGGCACCATCGCGATCGACGGCCGCGACATCTACGACCGCGACATCGACGTGGTGCAGTTGCGCGCCCAAGTCGGCATGGTGTTCCAGAAGCCGAACCCCTTCCCGAAGTCGATCTACGACAACATCGCCTACGGGCCTCGCATCCACGGCATGGTCGCGGGTAAGAGCGACACCGACGACCTGGTCGAATCTAGCCTGAAGCGCGCCGGCCTGTGGGACGAGGTGAAGGACCGCCTCGAACAGCCCGGCACCGGCCTGTCGGGCGGCCAGCAGCAGCGCCTGTGCATCGCGCGCGCCATCGCGGTCAGCCCGGAAGTCATCCTGATGGACGAGCCCTGCTCGGCGCTGGACCCAATCGCCACCGCACGCATCGAGGAGCTGATCGACGAGTTGCGGCAGAACTTCACTATCGTGATCGTCACCCACTCCATGCAGCAGGCGGCCCGCGTCAGCCAGAAGACCGCGTTCTTCCATCTGGGCATCCTGGTGGAACAGGGCGCAACCGAGCAGATCTTCACGAACCCCGAAGACAAGCGGACCCAGGACTACATCACTGGCCGCTTCGGCTGATCGCACGCATTCCCGGAAAGGCGGAAACAATCCGATGACCACGGACCATATCGTCAAATCCTTCGACGACGAGCTGAACAAGCTCAGCGATCTCGTCAGCCGCATGGGCGGGCTCGCGGAAGAACAGATCGAGCGCGCCATCGATGCGCTCCAGAAGCGCGACGGAGTCGCTGCGACGGAGACGATCGAGAACGACCGGAAGATCGACGCGCTGCAGCTCGAGATCGAGGAGCTGGCCATCCAGATGATCGTCCGCCGGCAGCCGCTGGCCGCCGACCTGCGCCACACAGTGGCCGCGCTGAAGATTGCACCGCTGATCGAGCGCATCGGCGACTACGCCAAGAACATCGGCCGCCGCACCCTGGCGCTGAACCAGTCGCCACCGGTCAAACCGCTGTTCACCATTCCGCGCATGGGCCGCATGGCGCGCAACATGGTGCAGGACGTGCTGGATGCGTTTTCCAACAACGATGTGGAAAAGGCTCGCGCCGTGTGGGAGCGCGACGCCGAACTGGACGACATGTACGACAGCCTGTTCCGGGAACTGCTGACCTACATGATGGAAGACCCGCGCAGCATCACCGCCTGCACGCATCTTCTGTTCGTCGCGCGCAACATCGAGCGCATCGGCGACCTCGCCACCAACGTCGCCCAGGGGGTCCCCTACCAGGTGGAAGGCCAGACTCTTTCCGAAGACCGTCCCAAGGCCGACGAGGCCAGCGTCACGGTCGTTGAACCCCAGTAAAGGCTGAGAGCCGAAGACACATGAGCAATCTGCAGCCCAACGTTCTGATCGTAGAAGACGAACCGCCCCTCGTCGAGTTGCTCTCCTACAACCTCGAAAAGGCCGGCTTCCGCCCGCAGATTGCTCGCGACGGTGAAGAGGCGATCCTGGCCGTCGAGGAAGGCAAGCCCGACCTGGTTCTCCTCGACTGGATGCTGCCCTACGTGTCGGGCATCGAGATCTGCCGCCGCATCCGGCGCAACCCGGAAACCCGCGACCTGCCGATCATCATCCTCACCGCGCGCGGAGAGGAGGACGACCGGATTCGAGGGCTCGACGCCGGTGCCGACGACTATGTGGTCAAGCCCTTCTCACCCAGCGAACTGATCGCGCGCGTGCGCGCGGTGCTCCGGCGCACCCGCCCCGCCTTCGACAAGGACACGCTGACCTATGGCGACATCTCGATGGACCTGACCACACACCGCGTCAGCCGTGCCGAGGCGCCGGTCGATCTGGGCCCCACAGAGTTCCGGCTGTTGCGCTTCCTGATGGAGCATCCCGGCCGCGTCTTCTCGCGCGAGCAGCTGCTCGATTCCGTCTGGGGCCATGACGCCTATATCGAGCCGCGCACGGTCGATGTGCATATCCGCCGGCTGCGCAAGGCCATGAACCTGCCGGGTACCGACGACCTGATCCGCACGGTGCGCTCGGCGGGCTACGCGCTCGACCTCAACGAACAGGCCGCCTGACGCACGATCTGCACGCCCTCAGGCCCCGACGACCTCCGCCGCCGCCGTACAGGGCAGACCCAGCGCCTCAGCCACCGCCGGGTGCGTGATCGCACCCGCATGCACGTTGAGCCCGTCGCGGAAATGCGGGTTGTCCCGCAGCGCGCCCGCATAGCCCTTGTCGGCCAGCGCCACCACATAGGGCAGGGTCGCGTTGTTCAGCGCCGCCGTCGAGGACCGCGCCACCGCCGCGGGCATGTTCGCCACACAGTAGTGCACGACCTCATCGACGATGAAGGTGGGCTCGTTGTGGGTGGTCGGGTGCGACGTCTCGAAACAACCGCCCTGGTCGATGGCGATATCGACCAGCACCGCGCCCCGGCGCATGGCATTCACCATCTCCGCCGAGACCAGCTTCGGCGTGGCGGCGCCCGGCACCAGCACCGCGCCGACCACGAGGTCCGCGTCCAGCGTGTAGCGTTCCACTGCATCCACCGTCGAATAGATGGTGTTGAGGGTCGGGCCGAACTGCATGTCCAGTTCGCGCAGTCGGTCCAGCGAACGGTCCAGCACCGTCACCCGCGCTTCCATCCCCATGGCCATGCGCACCGCGTTGGTGCCCGCCACGCCGCCGCCGATGACCAGCACATTCGCCGCCTCGACACCCGGCACGCCGCCCAGCAGCACGCCGCGCCCGCCCGCTTCCTTTTCCAGGCAATGCGCGCCGACCTGGATCGACAGCCGACCGGCGACCTCCGACATGGGCGCGAGTAGCGGCAGGCCGCCATGGGTATCGGTCACCGTCTCGTACGCGATGGCCGTGCAGCCCGACGCGATCAGCGCCTCGGCCACGTCGCGCGCGGCGGCCAGATGCAGATAGGTGAACAGGATCTGGCCTTCGCGCAGCAGGGCGAATTCCGAGGGCTGCGGCTCCTTCACCTTCACGATCATGTCGGCGGCGGCGAACACATCGGCAGCGCTCCCGGCGATCTCCGCGCCGGCGCTGCGATAGTCGTCATCGTCGAAATTCGCGCCGAGGCCCGCCCCCGTCTCCAACGTCACCGCATGGCCGTGATGGACCAGCTCGCGCACCGATGACGGCGTCATTCCGACCCGGTGTTCTTCCGTCTTGATCTCGCGTGGCACGCCGATATGCATGGCTCTCCCCTCGCTTCGCCCGCCGATTCCCGATTTCTTGCGCCTGTCCGGGTTTTCGACTCATTTGCGCCAGTATAGTTGGCCCGTCATGTCCGCGCCTGCACGAAACATCGCCTTCGCCACGCTGCTGTTCGCTTTCGCCGTGTCTCCGGCGACTGCGGCACCCGAACACGCCATCGCCATGCTCGGCGCGCCGAAATACGCGGCGGACTTCACCCATTTCGACTATGTGAACCCGGACGCGCCGCGAGGCGGCACGCTGCGCCTGCACGCGCTGGGCAGCTTCGATTCCCTGAATCCCTACATCGTGCGCGGCAAGAAGGCCGCGGGCATCCACCACGGCTCGGGTATGTACTTCGAGACGCTGGCAACCCGCGCGCGCGACGAGCCCTTCACGCTCTACGGGCTGATCGCGCAGACCATCGAGACGCCGGACGACCGCAGCTGGGTCGAGTTCACGTTGCGGCCCGAGGCGAAGTTTTCCGACGGCACACAGATCACCGTCGCCGATGTGATCTTCAGTTGGGAAATTCTGAAAGAGAAAGGCCTGCCCAACGCGCGGGCCACCTGGTCGCGCATCGCCGAGGTCACCGAGACCGGCCCGCGCCGGGTGCGCTTCACCTTCGCCGACGACGCGGACCGCGAATTGCCGCTGCTCATCGCAGGCTTCATGCCGGTCCTGTCCGCGGACTGGTGGGCCATCCGCAACTTCGACGACACGACCCTGGAGCCGCCGCTGGCCAGCGGACCATTCACCGTTGCCGAAATCGATCCGGGCCGGTCGCTGACCTTCCGGCGCAATCCGGACTACTGGGGCCGCGACCTGGCGGTGAATGCCGGGCGGCACAATTTCGAGACCCTCCGCTACGACTATTTCCGCGACGCCTCGGTGGCGCTGGAGGCATTCAAGGCCGGCGACTACGATCTGCGCTTCGAGGGCGACGCCACCCGCTGGGCGACCCAGTACGACTTCCCCGCCGTGCGCGATGGGCAGGTCGTGCGCGACGTGATCGAGACCGGCGTGCCCTCGGGCCTCGACGCGCTGATCTTCAACCTGCGCAAGGCGAAGTTCTCCGACATCCGGGTGCGCGAGGCGCTGACGCTCGCCTTCGATTTCGAGTGGATCAACAAGTCGCTGCTGCATGACGGCTACGCCCGCACCGCCAGCATGTTCACCGGCTCGGACATGGCGGCGTCCGGCCCACCCGAGGGCGCGGAGCTGGCCCTGCTGGAGCCCTGGCGCGGCAAGATCCCCGACGCCGTGTTCGGCCCGGCCTACAGGCCCCCGGCCACGGACGGGCGCGGGCGGCCGCGCGCGAATCTGAAGCGCGCCGCGGCACTGCTCGATGCGGCGGGATGGAATGTGGCGGACGGCAAGCGGGTGGACGCCAATGGCGCGCCGCTGCAGATCGAGATCACGATTCGCCGGCCGTCGAACGAGAAGATCGCGCTGGCCTTCGCGCGCAACCTCGAGCGCCTCGGCATCACGGCCACCGTGCGGCTGGTTGAATCGGCCCAGTTCCAGGGGCTTATCGACACCTATGATTTCGACATGGTGTTCGGCTTCTGGGGCGTGTCGCTGTCACCCGGCAACGAACAGCAGAACTACTGGGGTGCCCAGACCGCGAACCTGCCCGGCGGGCGCAACTGGGCGGGTGTCGCCGACCCGGCCATCGACGCCATGATCGACGCCCTGGGCGCGGCGAAAACCCGTGAGGCACTGGTCGCCGCCGCGCGCGCGCTGGATCGTATCCTTATGTGGAGCCACTACGTCCTGCCGCTCTACCACGACCCCGGCCAGCGCATCGCCCACTGGCGGCACATCGCCCGGCCAACGGTGATCCCGGTCTATGGGTTGCAGATCGAGACCCTGTGGGACGCCGACGCGTCGGCGCGCTGACGGTTCGTTAAAGCCAGATCGCGACCACGGCCATGACCACCAGACCGGCGACCAGTGCCGGGAACTTTCCGCCCGAGCGGGCCGCGCCCTCGAATTCACGCCCGATCACTTCCAGCGTCGCCACATAGACGAACGTCGCCGCCGCCAGCGCGTCGAAGATGCCTTCGGCCAGCCGCGCGCCGGAGCCTTCCAGCACCTCCTGCAGGCCCGCGCCGAAGACGATGCCCAGCGGGGTCATCACGGCAAACAGTGCGAGCTGCGGCCAGACGGAGCGTTCCGATTCCTGCACCATGCGTGTGGTCAGCGCGAAGGCCGCCGAGCCCTTGTGCGCCAGGATCGCCAGCAGCAGCACGATGGAATTGGCTGTCGAATCCTCCGCGCCGATCGCCGCCCCGGCAAGGATCGAGTGGAAGGACAAAACGATCAGCAGGATCAGGCTGGAGGTGTTCGCACCGCCGTCTGCCGCGCGATGGCGGCGCATCGCATACCCCGTCCGGTCGATGGCGAGGATGGCGATCAGCCCCAGCGCGGCGAGGGTGTAGGCGACGGGGTAGTCGAGGTCGGGGTACAGATCCGAGAACTGCGCGACCGCGTCGGGCAGCATGTGGATCAGCCCGGCGCCGAGGAACACCCCGCCGCCGAAGACCGAACCGAGGGAGTACAGGCGTTCGGCGTTGCGCGCGTCGCGCGTGCGCAGGGCGGCGAGACCGCCGCCGAATGCCACCAGAAGAATGACCGCGATCGCGAGCGCCTTGATCGCGATCAGGGACATGGCCGCGCCCTCAGCCGCCGAGGTTCGCGGCCACGAGATCGGCCAGCTTCACCTGCGGGCGCGGGCCGACATGGGCGATCACCTCCGCCGCGGCGAGGCCGCCGATATGGGCGCAGGTCGCCAGATCCTTGCCGCGGGTCAGCCCTGACAGGAACCCGGCGGCGAACTGGTCGCCCGCCCCGGTCGTATCGACGACCTTGTCCACCGGCGCGGCGTCGACGACATGCACCTCATCGCCGGCGACGACCACCGAGCCCTTCTCCGAGCGGGTCAGCGCGGCGATCCGGCAGTCCTGGCGGACATGCTGCAGCGCCTCATCGAATTCGGAGACCTGATAGAGCGAGGTGATCTCGTCCTCGTTGGCGAACAGGATATCGACATGGTTCGAGACGAATTCGCGGAAGGAATCGCGGTGGCGGTCCACACAGAACGGGTCCGACAGGCTGAGCGAGACCATGCGGCTGTTCGCCGCCGCCAGCGCGGCGGCGCGCAGGAAGGCCTCCTTCGCCTCGTCGCGGTCCCACAGATAGCCCTCCAGATAGGTCACCTGGGCCCGCGCCACCATGTCCTCGTCGATGTCCTCCGGCCCCAGGTTCACGCTGGCGCCGAGGAAGGTGTTCATGGTGCGCTGGGCGTCGGGCGTGATGAAGATCAGGCAGCGCGCCGTCGGCGGGCCGCTGGTCACCGCCGGGGTCGCATATTCGACGCCGATGGAGCGGATATCGTGGGTGAAGATGTCGCCCAGCTGGTCGTCACGCACCCGGCCGATGAAGGCGCATTTCGCATCCAGCGAGGCCAGGCCCGCCGCCGTGTTACCGGCCGAGCCGCCCGAGGTCTCGACCCCCGGTGACATGCGCGCGTACAGCGCCTCGGCCTGCTCGGCGTCGATCAGCGCCATGGTGCCCTTGACCATGCCCAGTTCGTCGATGGTCGCATCGTCGGTCTGGCTGAGAACATCGACGATGGCGTTGCCGACGCACAGGACGTCGAGTTCGCCGGTCTGGGGCGCGGTGTCGGTCATGGGAACTCCGGAATTCGGGTGGTGTCTAAGGCAAGGTTTCCGCGGGCGAGTATAACCGGGCCGCATCGCGATACAACGCGGCGCGCGACACCCTGTCCATGGCCGGATTCGCTGCCCTCCTCACGGCCCTTTTCCCCGCCCTTTTCCATGGCCAACCGGGCGCGCCGCAGGTAAGACTGCGGACCATGATTTCCGCATTCTTCAAGGCGCTCGGCGATCTCGGCAGCCCCCGGTTCCGCGCCGTGCTGTGGCAGACGGTGGGCCTGAGCCTGGGCACCGCCGTCATTCTGTGGGCCGGCATCAGCTGGCTGCTGTTCAATACCCAGTTCATCGGCAACATTCCCTGGATCGGCAGCGGGCTCGACACATTTGCCGATATTTTCGGCTCGATCGCCGCCTTTTTGCTGATGATCCTGCTTTTGCCCGCGTTTCTGGGCCTTTACGCGAGCTTTTTCATTGAAACTATCTGCCGCGCGGTCGAGGCGCGCCACTATACGCAGCTGGCGCCACCGCGCGAGCAGGGCATCGGCGAGGCCATCTGGGTCGGTGTGAAGTTCGGTATCCTGCTGATCGTGCTGAACCTGCTGCTGCTCGTGTTCCTGATTTTCCCGCCCGTCTATTTCATCGTCGGCTGGGCCGTGAACGGCTACCTGCTGGGCCGGGAATACCTGGAAATGGTGGGTTTCCGGCGGATGACACCCGCCGAACTGCGCGAATTCCGGCTCAAGCATCGCGGCTCGATCTACTTCGCGGGCCTCGTCTTCGCGCTGATCGCCAGCGTCCCGGTGCTCAACCTGCTGCTGCCCCTGTTCGGCACCGCGATGATCCTGCATGTGTTCGAACGGTTGCGCCCCGGCGGTGCACGATAAATCGTTCAATTACAGACATTTGATTAATATTCTGGACATTTCAGTATAAATGACATACCCAACTATCTGATGATGCGCGACGATGCGCGGTTCAGGTGGCCTGAAACCCGCCTGACGCGCAGCATTCGGGGGCGACAGCGGGGGCAACAAGATGGCCAGCGACTCTGACGGGCGTGAAGAGCGCCGCGATCTCGATCTCAGTTTTCTCGACCGGCAGCCGGTACGCGCCGCCGACATTCCCAATCTGGGCGGCCGGCCCGACCGGCCCGACGATTCGGAGCACCGGATGAGCGGCGGGGGCGGCAAGGAAGCCAAGGCGCTGACCGTCGGCCGCGATATCGCGCTGAAGGGTGATATCACCGAGTGCGATTCGCTGATCGTCGAGGGCCGCATCGACGCGACCCTCAACACCGCCCGTGCGCTGGAAGTGGTGCGTGGCGGACGTTTCGTCGGCAAGGCCAAGGTCGAAACCGCCGTCATCAGCGGCAGGTTCGACGGCGATCTTGAGGTGGCGCGCGAATTGCGGATCACCGCGTCGGGCAAGGTCACCGGTACATTGATTTACGGCCGGCTCGAAATCGAGCGCGGCGGAGAGGTCTTCGGAGATGTCAAGGTTCACCAGTAATGTCCGGCGCGACGGCCCGTCCCGCCTCGCCATCCTGATCGGCGCCACCATCACCCTGCTGGTGAGCGTGTTCATCCTGTCCGCCTGACGCGGCCATGACCGCCCCCGCCCATCGCCTGCGCACCGCCCTCACATCGCTCGCCGTCCTGGCGCTTGCGGCCTGTTCCGGCCTGCCGGGCGCGGGTTCCGGCGGCTCCGGGCAGACGGAGACCACACCGCCGCCGCGCGCAACCGCCCTCAGGGCCGAGCGGCCGCGCCGGATCTGGACCGTGGCCGACCTGATGGGCGCCGACACCGTGAAGGTGGACGGCATCCTGGGCCCGCCGGACATCGTGCGTCAGGAAGGCGCGGGCGAAATGCGCATCTACCGCAACACGTCCTGCGTGGTGCATGTCTTCCTGTTCCCGCGCGCCGACCAGCTCTACGCGACCCATGTTGAGGCGCGCGCCAACGCCGCGCGGCTCGACGAGCGCCAGGCCGGGGCCTGCATTTCCAGTTTTTCCTGAGCCGAAACGGCTACTCCGCCGTCGTCTTCGCCTTGTAGGGGCACAGATCCGACACGATGCAGGACGGACATTCCGGCTTGCGCGCCTTGCAGACATACCGCCCGTGCAGGATCAGCCAGTGATGGGCATCGCGCATGTAGTGCGCGGGAATCCGCTTCACCAGCTTGTCCTCCACCGCGCGCACCGTCTTGCCGGGCGCGAGGCCGGTGCGGTTGCCGAGCCGGAAGATATGCGTATCGACAGCCATGGTAGGCTCGCCGAAGGCCGTGTTCATCACGACATTGGCCGTCTTGCGCCCGACGCCGGGCAGCGCCTCCAGCGATTCCCGGTCGCGCGGCACCTCGCCACCGTGCTCGGCGACCAGCTTCTCGCTCAGCGCGATGACGTTCTTCGCCTTGTTGCGGAACAGGCCGATGGTGCGGATGTGCAGGATCAGCCCGTCTTCGCCCAACGCCAGCATCTTCCGGGGCGTATCGACAGTCCTGAATAGTTCCGCCGTCGCCTTGTTCACGCCCGTGTCCGTCGCCTGGGCCGACAGCACGACGGCCACCAGCAGGGTGTAGGTGTTCGTGTAGTTGAGCTCGGTCCGCGGGTTCGGGTTCGCCTCCGACAGACGGCGGAAGAACTCCTCGATCTGGTCTTTTTTCATCTGCGCCATGACGGCGCCGAATCTAGCCTCTGGCGCGTCTGCGACAAAGGGCGGCTTTTCGCCGGGACCCGGCCCGTTCTAGAATTCGGCCATGGACCGCAGTGATCCCGACACCCTCTTCGACGCGGTGCTCTATCCGCACCGCAGCCTGTCGCCGCGCGGCGTGCGATTCCTGATCGCCGGCATCTGCGGCGTGTTGGGCCTTGTCGCCCTGTTCTTCACGGCGATGGGCGCGTGGCCGGTGCTGCCCTTCTTCGGCGGTGAGGTGCTGCTGATCTGGTGGGCCTTCCGTACCAATGCGCGCGACGGCCGTATGTTCGAACGCCTGCACCTGACGCCTGAGGCGATGACGGTCGCGCGGGTACGTCCGTCCGGGCGCGAGACGCAGCACCGCTTCGCCCCGCCGCACTGGCTTTCGGTGAACCTGATCCCCCGCCCCGGCGGCGACAATGAATTGCGGCTGGCGAGCCATGGCCGCTCGCTGATGGTGGGCAGCTTCCTGACGCCGGACGAGCGCGGGGAACTGGCCGATGCGTTGCGCGGTGCGCTCCGCCGCCTGCGCGGCGCAAGCGAAACGCGCGCCTAGCTCTCTACCCCGAGAACGTCCGCCATGGCATAGAAGCCCGGCGCGCGGTCCCTGGTCCACAGCGCGGCCCGCACCGCGCCGCGCGCGAAGATGCCCCGGTCGGTTGCACGATGGGTCAGCTCAATCCGCTCACCCGCTCCGGCAAAGATCACCGTGTGTTCACCGACCACATCGCCGCCGCGCAGGCTGGCGAAGCCGATCTTGCCGCGCCCGCGCGCACCCGTGATGCCTTCGCGCGAGAGAATCTTTTCCTTGTCGAAATCGACACCGCGCCCGCGCGCCGCCGCCTCGCCCAGGCTGAGCGCGGTGCCCGACGGCGCATCGACCTTGTGCCTGTGGTGCATCTCGACGATCTCGATGTCGAAGTCGGGATCGAGCGCGCGCGCCACCCGCTCGGCCAGCGCGAACATCAGGTTCACGCCGCTGGACATGTTCGACGCCCAGATGACCGGCACTGACTTGGCGGCGGCTTCCAGCGCGGCGCGGTGTTCTCCCTCCAGGCCCGTGGTCCCGGCGATCAGCGCGCATCCAGCCTCCGCCGCCAGCGCTGCATGGGCCGCCGTCGCGGCGGGCGCGGTGAAATCGATCACGGCGTCCACGCCCTCGAACATCGCTGCCGTGTCATCGGTGATGGCGACACCGGCCGCATCGATCCCGGCGAGCGTGCCCGCGTCCTTGCCCAGGTTCTCCGAACCCGGCGCCTCGCTGGCGCCCGCCAGTACGCAGCCTTCGGTCTCGGCCACGACCTGCACGAGCATGCGGCCCATGCGCCCGCCCGCGCCGACAATTCCGATTTTCAGTTGATCCGTCATGGCCCTATCCGCCGCCGCCCGTTTCTTGAGGGGGCGGAAGATACCACTTCACGCGCACGCGCCAAGAACTGAAGCGACTATTCCTTCAGGTCGTCCCAGAACTCCTTCACCTTGGTGAAGAAGCCTTCCGATTCCGGCGAGTGCTTGGGCGCGCCGCCGCCGGCATCCTCGAACTTCTTGAGCAGGTCGCGCTGCTCCTTGGTGAGGTGCACCGGGGTCTCGATCTGCGCCTGGACATACATGTCGCCGCGCGCGCTCGAGCGCAGCACCGACATGCCCTTGCTGCGCAGGCGGAACTGCTGGCCCGTCTGGGTGCCCGCGGGGATATTCACCCGGGCGCGCGAACCGTCGATGGACGGCACCTCGATGGATCCGCCCAGCGCGGCGGTGGTCATCGGGATCGGCACCCGGCAATGGATGTCCGCGCCCTCGCGCCGGAAGAACCGGTGCGGGCGGATGGTCACGAAAATATAGAGGTCGCCCGGCGGCCCGCCGCGCAGGCCCGCTTCGCCCTCGCCGGCCACACGGATGCGCGTGCCGTCCTCGATCCCGGCGGGGATATTAACCGAGAGCGTCTTTTCCTTGTTGGTCCGGCCCGCGCCGTTACAGGACTTGCACGGATTGTCGATCACCCGGCCCGCGCCGTGACATGTCGGGCAGGTGCGTTCCACCGTGAAGAAGCCTTGCTGCGCGCGGATCTTGCCCGCACCCTGGCAGGACGGGCAGGCGTTGGGGGTGGAGCCGCCGGACGCGCCGGTGCCGTGGCACTCGTCACAGGCCGCCGAGGCGTTCACACGCACGCGCGCCTGCTTACCCTTGAAGGCATCCTCCAGGCTGACGTCCAGATTGTAGCGAAGGTCAGAGCCACGGGTGCTGGTGCGCCGGCGTCCGCCGCCACCGCGCCCGCCCATGAACTCGCCGAACATCTCGTCGAAGATGTCGGCGAAGCCACCGCCGGAGAAATCGAAATCGCCCGCCTGCGGGCCGCCGCCATTCTCGAAGGCGGCATGGCCGAAGCGGTCATAGGCCGCGCGCTTGTCGTCGTCCTTCAGGACGTCATAGGCCTGGTTGATTTCCTTGAAGCGCTGCTCCGCGGTCGCATCTCCGGGGTTGCGGTCGGGATGAAGTTCCTTGGCGAGACGGCGATAGGCGCTCTTGATCGCCGCAGCATCCGCACCGCGCTCGACCCCCAGAGTCTCGTAGTAGTCCTTATCCGCCATCGACGCTCCCCTCGCGACGCGCAGCCCGGCCCGGACGTGCGGCACGCAACGGTGTTGTCCGTGCGTGCCGCATCGTTAAACGGGCCTTGAGCTTACGAGGCCGAAGACTGCCCCTTGGGCTCGTCCTCGTCATCGACCTCCTCGAAGTCGGCATCGACGATCGTCTCGTCCGCTTCATCGGACATATCAGCATCGGCTGCATCCGCCGCCTCACCGCCATCCGCCTGTTCGGACTTGTAAATCGCCTCACCCAGCTTCATGGAGGAGGTTGCGAGCGCTTCGAGCTTCGACTGGATGTCCTCACGGTTGTCCGATTCCATGGCCGTCTTGAGGGCCTCAATATCGGTCTCGATCGCCGACTTCTCGTCGCCGGAAATCTTGTCGCCGTGCTCGCTCAGGCTCTTCTCTGTCTGGTGTAAAAGGGCTTCCGCCTGATTCTTCACCTCGACCGATTCGCGTCGCTTCTTGTCCTCTTCGGCGTGCTCCTCGGCGTCCTTGACCATGCGGTCGATGTCGTCGTCCGAAAGGCCACCCGAGGCCTGGATGCGAATCTGCTGTTCCTTGCCCGTGCCCTTGTCCTTCGCCGAGACATTCACGATGCCGTTTGCATCGATATCGAAGGTAACCTCGACCTGCGGCACACCACGCGGTGCGGAAGGAATACCCACGAGGTCGAACTGGCCGAGAAGCTTGTTATCGGCCGCCATCTCCCGTTCGCCCTGGAAGACCCGGATCGTCACTGCCGACTGGTTGTCCTCGGCGGTCGAGAAGACCTGGCTCTTCTTGGTGGGGATCGTCGTGTTTCGGTCGATCAGGCGAGTGAACACACCGCCTAGCGTCTCGATGCCTAGCGACAGCGGGGTCACGTCGAGCAGCAGGACGTCCTTCACGTCGCCCGCGAGCACGCCGGCCTGGATCGCCGCCCCGATGGCGACGACCTCGTCCGGGTTCACGCCGCGATGCGGCTCACGCCCGAACAGGTTCTTCACCGTCTCCTGCACCTTCGGCAT
>Ga0181591_10001985_pt1 | contig 17584 bp, 7 predicted proteins | sample 071ome_33_FD_133757 | JGI IMG/M metagenome (GOLD analysis project Ga0181591, IMG submission 133757) | Coastal salt marsh microbial communities from the Groves Creek Marsh, Skidaway Island, Georgia - 071412AT metaG (megahit assembly) | ecosystem: Environmental > Aquatic > Marine > Intertidal zone...
ATATTGCACTGGATTTTTGAAGTTGGAAACTCGGATGGAAATTCTTTTTGTTGTGGTACTATTGCTGTTTGTATTCTTGGTCCACTAATTTCTGCAGACTGAGTTCCAAATTGCAAAGAACCGCCACTGATGATGGTTGTTCTTGCTCCGTATGATATTCTTGCTTTTTCTTGGATTGTTAGATCTGTACTCGTTGCTCTTGGGTCACTGGAACTCCAAGCACTAATTCTAGATGTGGAAATATCACCAATTCTAATTGTTGCAGATCCGCCGAATCCGTCCAAATAACGATATCTAATTGCAAACCCACTTAAAGTTCCACTAATGTTTAAATTTCCAAACAAGGTAACATCTGTTCCCGCTCTTTTTTGTAAGATTCCATCATACTGTTCCGAATCCCTATAATATCTGTCTAATGTTTCGTGGAGGGGAACACTCAATCTAGAAAAACTAATCCAGTCGTGTCTACTGGCACCAGCATCTGCAGATCCAGCAATAATTTCTAGATCTAAAGGATTTAAATTAAGTTCCTTTAATGCAGAAGTCTTACTTTCTACATCAGATAAAAAACTTAAAACATTAAGTCCGAATATTTTTGGGTTTCTAATTGCCATATATTTTCCTATTAGACAGTTCTCATGATGAACGCAAGAGCATACCATGGTGGGAGGTTTGCGTTGGTTCCACTTACACCTTCATTATCAATGGTTACATCACCTGTTACATCACTATTACTGTATCCATGAGCACCAACAGCATCACCACCATATTGGAACACTTTAGTGGAATTAACAAGTGTCTTATTGGAACCATTGCTAAATGATGCTCCATGATTATGTTCAACAACCACGGCATCGGCACTACCACCACTTTGGTCAACTGATAATCCAGGGAAAGTACCATCAGAACCATCAGTTGTGGCACCAATAACAAATCTGTCTCTTAGATCTGGAGTTCCATTGTTACCATCACAAAGTTCCCAACCAGATAGATTAGCGATCTCTGTGATGGTTCCAGACCACATGATGATGCCACCAACTGGAATTGTTCCACCACCAATAAAACTCTGAGCAGTAACATTACTATTTGGCAGACTTATATCATCAGAATCAGTTAACTCTTGAATCTGATTAGCTGCACTATTGATTATTAGCGGTCTACGAGATACCATATCGATTGATATTACGATAAAAGTATTTATCAATAACTAGTCAGACAGTTTTCATAGAGATCTTAGGGTCTGTCAAGACAGTGGTAGATACGTCAGGGAATCTATACTCCCTAAACTTTCTTTTGCAAACGTATTAAACGACAAACTAATACGTGTATTATCAGATGTATTTTTAGATACTGAATGTCTTAGGTCTGAAGGAAATAAAATTAACTCTGCTGTTTTAGCAGGAACTAATCTATAATAATTATTACGTTCATTTAATGTGTGATATTTTAAGAGGAGATTGCCAGGATGAGGTCTTTGAAATTTCATACATGGCATATCCTCATCTAACGCAAAGTAAAATACTCCACTTAAAATACTATTTGGATGGGAATGTTCTTGGTGTTCTTGTCCGAAAAAACTTTTATTGATCCACGATTGAGTGATGATCAATTCTGTAGAAGAACCCCAAACATAATTCATGTACATTTTAATCCTGTCTTCAAAGAAAGATTTTAATTTTGAAAGAGCAGGATTTTTTAGTACGAAAGTATCTTTAGATTGCATGTTATAATTTGCAGTTTCACTTTTATTTTCTCTACTACAATCTAAATTATTAACATACTCTTTTTCTTCTTCAAAGTTTTCATCATAGGATGACACCAAAATGGGGGTAGTAAAAGTTTCAATTAAGTTGTTCACAAGGTTCTCCTCAAAAGGTCATGGGAAATTTGATTTAAATTAAATATTGCTTCAGTTATGTATTCATTTGATTCAGTTCTATCAAGAACTCGTAGAGATTCATTTACTTTATAATGAATCGATCTTAAAAAAGGATCTGAAAATCTGGAGGTAGTCCAAAATACTGCTGCTAATCTTTCTCCAGATTCTACGGTAGATACCTCATGGAGGATGCCTGTGTCGTATGTTATTGCTTCACCAGCATCAAGTTTTATTTTATGAGAACCAAAATCGTTATGTAAGACAAGTTCTCCACCTTCATAAGTATCAGGATCAGATAAAAACACCGTTGTACTATAGTGTCCGTTTAATCCTAAATCGTGATGTAACCTATAGTAATCACCCATTTTCATCTTTGTTATCATAATAAATCCAGTGGTTTTAGGACAAACCAATAGATCAAAACCACCATCTCTTTCAAGAGCATTAATAATTATTGAATTAATATTAGAGTTAATTTGATAATTATTAAGTTGAGTTAATTGTTTAAGTTGTTTTGTATTTTCGTTACTATTAGAAACTGAATGAAGTCCATCCATCCAATCAGTTTCTACAGTGCTTGAAAGTAAGTTACAAATTTGTTGTAGTTCATAGTCAAGTAATAATTTTCTAGAATAATGATGTTGAGTCATAGTTAAAATATCACAGTTTCATAATAAATGCAAGAGCATAGAATGGTGGTCTGTTTTCGTGGTAGTTGTTGCCGCCTGCGTTGCCAGTGTATTGATCCCCTGGATTGTCGTTTGCCATGTCAGTTTGTGCATTAGGACCAGCACCCTGCTGATAAATTCTTCTTTCATTATAAGTATGATTATGCTGTGGCATTTCAGCAACAGTCAATTTATGAGCAACTTCACCACCAGTGTTTCCAGGACCATAGTTACCACTAGTAGTACCATTAGTAACATTAAATGTTACACCACTTGCCCCATCACTATGAGCACCAACAATAAATCTATCCCTTAAATCTGGTGTACCATTAGAACCATTACAAAGTGCCCAACCACTTGGAATAGTTGCAATACTTCCAGACCACATTACAATGCCTCCAGTTGGAAATATTCCAGTTAGTGATGAACCATCTCCAATAAAACTCTGAGCAGTAATATTACTATTTGGTAGACTTAGGTCATCAGAATCAGTTAACTCCTGAATCTGATTAGCTGTACTATTGACTATTAGGGGTCTACGAGATACCATTATACTGTTTTTTCTTTATTTATTGCTCTTTCCAGGTGATACCCGCCTCAATAGTGCCAGAAGGTCCAGCATCAATTTTTTTAGCAACAAAGAAAGTTGCTTCAATATTATTATTGTCTGGAGTTACAACCCTCCTGTCCTGTCCAAAAATTTTAGACATGTCAATTTCTTGAGTTGAATTTGCTCCAACATAGAGAATATCTCTTTCAACCCCTGGTCTTAATCTCTGTTCATTTTGAACATCTACTAAAGCAGAAGAAAGTCTGCTTACTTCATCGAAATTGGTTGGCGCTGCTCCAGATATGTCTGCGTTTCCACCAGCATTTGTTATCTCTACACTTGGAAGATCTCCCCCCTCTTCAAAAACATAAAACTTTGGAGAAATGGTTCTAACAAAGTCGCCAACAGTTTCTTTTACTGAAATATTATTAATTGCAGCATTATCTTTTAATTTTGCAACAAGGTAGAGGGGATATGGATTATAGTTATAAAGTTTTACTTTTAATGGAGATCCATTTGCGGTTAATTTTACTGGACGAATCAATATCGTAAAAGGTGTTCCCGACGACCCTCCAAGAGTATCACTAATCTGAATATAAGAATAAAATGTATTACCACTTGTATATGTAAACACATCTCCTATAAATGTAACGCCAGTTATTTGTGCTGTTTCACCAGAAAGAATAGCGATTTGTCCACCATCATAATCAACAGTTGGTAATGAACCCTCTACTTGAATGAATGTTCTTCCTTCTGGATCTTGAACTGCTGGATCTCCATCTTCTGGATGATAATTTAACTCAAAAACCTCTGTGATTTGAGAGGGATCTGAAATTTCAATAGTTACTTTTGAGCAGATTCCAGGGGAAGGAGATGGAAGTGATGGAATTCTATAGTCAATACCCATTCTTAACGGTGGATTAGTTGGTGCCCAACTTTCACTAGTTTCAACACCTTCTTCATTTAATGCAGCATATGAATGTGTATGTTCTGCAAATAAAATACTTGATAGTGGTAAAGTAGTTGTAGTTCCAGCACCAGTAGAGAAACCCTCCAAAATATTTGGATCACTGGTGACTGGTTCTACATCAGTTACACCGATTAAGAAATCTGACCAATGGGAATAAGAATCTTTTTGATTTGGATTGACAAATTGAATCTCAATTTTAGAACCAGTAAACTTGAAATTGGAAGCAGCGCAGTGATCATAATTACTTAATCTAACACCATATGGATATTGTCCATTGCCAATACTTGTTGTGAGTCCTGTAATTCTATCTAAAGTTTCAATTCCTGATATTGGTCTATCTCCATAATCGGGATAACCATTGAGACCAGGACCCCACCCCTTAACAAGTGCAGATTCAAATGAACCTGCCGCTCCAACAGGACCATCAACACTTACAATATATGCATTGTAAATTGTAGGGGAAATAAGTTTTGCTCCAATATCAGACTCATAAAAATAAGTATCATTAATTGCAGCAATGTCATTTGGTCCAACAAATTCAAATTCAACATTTCTACCCACCGAGGTTGATGCAAGTCCTGGTGTGTATACATGTCCAAATCCAGGGCAACCTTTGCAAGTTATAACTTTGATTTCTGTTAAGGAATCTGAAGTTACACTGAGTCTTGATGGAATAATTAGTTTTTTATTTTGTATTTCCGTTCCTACACTATTAAGTATGTAATTTTTTGGTACGATGCCAAAAATGGATCTATAATCTACTGGATTTGTTGCTTTTAGTGGTGATGATTTGGAGTAAATCTGAGTAGTTCCTTCATCGCCACCATCAATATAGTAAGAAGCACCGTACTTATATAAGAATTGTGGTGTTCTTACGTCAGATGTATTTTCGATATTTAATGAATACTTTAATCTAAAATAAGAATCCTGTAAACATGGACTTCCAAGTGAGTTTTCGATGACTAAAGTGTGAATAACAACCCATCTCGCTTCTCCAGGTCCCGCTGGAATATACGCATAGAATCTGGCACCAATAGCACCATACCAACCAAACTCAATCTTATACATGGTAACTTTTTCTGGTTGAATTAGATAACCAGAAGGTCCATTACCATTCAGTGGATCGCCATTAAATTTATCTCTGGGAATTTCAATTGTCCAATATTCAGTATCATCAAATGGGTCACCAGATTGCTTTCTAATTTGATCTGCATTTTCCAAATTACTTCTTCTAAGTGCAGATAATTCTAATGGAATAGTACTTCTGCGAATAATTTTAAGTTGTCCAGCATTAATTTGAAAAACATATTGATCCGTTGGGTTTGAAATGCCCCATTCCAAAGTCAAACCACTAACTGGTTCAGACGAAGATCTTAAACCAAAAGTAAATCCACTAATTCTTCCCGATTGATATCTAAAAACTCTTCTAGATTGTAAAAAAGCGTACCTTTGAAAGTTTGCGTTATAACCAGGCCTAGTATTTGTTGAGTCAAATGATCCATCTAAAATTGAATCAACTGTACTAAAATTAAACGTAAGTCCAGTTACAGGATCTGTTAAAAGACTGTCTTTTATATCTCTCCAAGTGTCAGTCCAAGTGTCAACTAATCCAAAAGATTCGGAAATTCCAACAGAGTAAACAACATCTCCAGTTTTGACATACACTTTAGATGGATCCAAAAATCTATCTTTCCAATCTGCAGGATATCCTAGAGATGAACCGTCTCCAGTATCATAGTATTCGTACAAATCATTTCCCAACTGAATGAATGATATGTATTGATTAAATAGTGTCTCATTATACAATCCAACATTTACGAATTTCGGACCAAATGGATAAGAATATGGTGGTGGAAATGCTTGTATTTTTATTCCAGATTCTTGTATTTCTTCTGTTCTTGTAGCAAGGTAGCGATTTCCATATAAATTATTCGCTCTATTATCCCAACTACTGAAACTAGTACCTGCATTATAAGTATAGAACTCGAATTCATCTGGATCTAATCCATAAGATGAAACATTAGAGAATAAACTTAATTGAGTTTCTGCACGAGGAACTCCCAAAAGACTAGAACTAACTTGACTGGTCTCTTTGAATTGTTCTGCAATTTTCCATACGTTATCTGATCTTCTTAAATTACTTGTTGATCTATCTATTCCTACCTCAGCAGTATAAGGAGACCCAGAAATAGTGGTTTCTTTTGATAAAACTAATTTTGCTGAGTTAGACTTTGATATAAATGTATCATCTGGTATTCCACCACCAGAGATTTTATCGAAGACTTGAATATTATAACTTGAAATATTTTCTTCAAAATATATTTTATTATAATCTACTCCAATATCCTCAACTGTCTTGACTATGACATATGGATAGTCATCTAGTGTAACTGTACCACCAGATTGCAGAGATACTGTCTCGCCAAAACTAACAGAACCGCTTCCCACAGTTAGCACTGTAGTTGATACATATGCATCAAGATCGACTCCATATGTTCCAGTTAAAGCAGCAATTCTGGAATGATCTACTCTTGTGTAAGTGTCATAAGGTTCACTAGAAAAAGTAATAGAAGTTGATCTATCCACTGATGCATCTGGAACATAATATTCATCAACTTCTGTAATTAAAGGAGTTCCAAATTCATCGGTTAAGATTTCACCATTAGCAATATTGTAGAGACTTTGTTCATTTGAGGGAATGATTGAAACTCTACGTTTATCATCCCCAAATTTTATGTCTTTTCCCCCATTCATGAATCACTGCTCCTCCCAAGTTAAACTTGCTGATATTTCTGCTGACGGACTGCTAGGGTTATAAGAAGATTGAGAAGAACCACAAAGGTATAGACTTTCAACTTTATTTGTTAATGGGAATGATAGATATTCTTTATTGTAGTCAAAGTATGGAGAAAGATCATATTCTTCACCAGAAGCAGGAACAAAAATACTTGCCACGATTGTTCCAGTTCCTGGAATAGGACTTCTGGTTTGTGGATTCACTTTTACTGAAGACAGTTGATCTAAAGTAAATTCAGATGTGGTTGATGATGTTCCTTCTCCAATTGGCGTTGAATTTTCTTCTCTTAAAAATGGTTCAGCAGTGGTGAGAATAATATTATCTAGTGTTGATTCTAAAGCATAGAAATAATAACCATCTGTTTCAATACCTTTAGTTCTATCTGAACCCCTGTTCTCAAGATATCCAAGAACTGAAATTGGTCTTTGTGATGCATCACTTTCAAAGTATCCTCTAAAGTAACCGTAAGTTCCTGTGCCAATATCTCTAATGTATTCGGCTTGCGCCTGGCCAACATTAACTGTAAATGTTGTTGTATTTGTGACAGTTACTGTTAAATTTTGTCCAGAAGTTGGGTCAGTTGATCTTGGATATGAATGTGTGGTTGCGTAATTATCCAAAGAGCATGTAAGTGTAATTGCACCATTTGCAATAGCAACTGTATCTCCCGTTGTCATCCCATGAGTAGTGGTAGTTACAACAGTCAAAACTCCAGATGATCCATCATAATCAGTTCCAGTTGTTGCAGTTAATGTTCCACCTGCTGCAGCACCAGTTTGAATTGAGATTGCGCCAGCAGTTCCAGAACTAAAATTATGATTACCAGTATAAACTACTAGAGGTAATTCAACTCTGGTTGGTTTTCCCCTTTTTCCGATATTTACTGAAGATGTTAATGAAGGAATCCCATCATTTGGTTCAACAATAACAGCGTCTGTTTGGAAGATGGGTGTTTTTAAGAGATCTAACTTGATGACACCAGTTGAACCAGTAGAAAGTCTTGTTGGATAAACTTGTGTCCTATTTCTTACACTTCTACCAGTACTACTTTGAATGAAGTCTCTGCATTTAATACCAATTAGAGGAGTAACACGTTCTGGAATAATATCAATGGTTGATATTGAACTTGAACTTAATGGTGCATTCAGATGAAGTCGATCGTTTTGTGGATTATAGTAATTAATTTTAATATTTTGATCTAGTGGATTAGAAGTAATAACTCTTGCACCAACATAATACGAAGAGGATAATCCAGAAGTTGCGCCTGCGGTCATGTATGGATCTGAAGAATCAGTAGCACTATTAAGTGAAACTTGAGTTGACCCAGTTCCAACTCCATAAGTTCTTCTCAATCCATAAACATTGGTGCTTGTTGGAGAACCATAACTAAAGAGTTTTACTGTACCACGGTCACCACCATCAATATAGTATGAAGCACCATACTTGACAATATGTTCGGAAGAAGATCCATATCCAAATTCAGTTTGGGTTCTAAGTGAATTTGCATAACCCTCTCTATTTGGACCACCCCCACCATATATCAGATAAGTGATTGGAAGCGTTGCATTGCCCAGTGAGGAGACCTTCAACTGGTTTGATGCTCTCAGGTGGTGTACTCGCACCCAACGTGCCTCACCATTGCTTACAGGCACATATGCGAGGAATAGGGCACCAACAGCACCGTACCATGAGAACTCAACCTTGTACATGGTAACCTTGGTTAGATCAAGATCCCAAATACTTGTATCAGTCAGTTGTTCGCCAGTGTCTGCGTCAGTAACAACTTGTCCTGCTCTCTTGTCTGATACAACATCACTGTATAAAAGTCTATCAGTATCACCATCTAATCGGTCACCACTAAATCTAGATCTTGGGACACGATACTCATAAACACCAAAATACTGGATATCAACGTTCTGATTTACCCATTTATCGTAATATGCATTCAGTTGGTCAATTTGAGTCTTGAGATCAGAAGTATTTCCGACAGGTAAAGTAGTATCAATATATCCTTCATCGTTCCCATCTGCATCAAAATACATATAGGGGAACATTCCCGTTGGTTTTACAGTTGTGTAAGCAGTTCTATCACCATTAACAAGAGTTCCAAGGACAGGTTGAATAAATGGAACAGGAGTCACCAGAACATGTGATGAAATTCCAGCGTAACCATTTACATTTGGAAGTCCAGTTACTGTGTTATTGTTAAGTGTATTCAATGTGATCGCAGTATTACTATTTGATGTATCGACTGCAACGCTAGTTACTTTATAAATTTGATCATCAACCAAATTAGTAATAACAGCAGAACTAGTTCCCTTGCTATATGAAACATATTGGCCAGTGGATAAACCTACTGCATGTCCACCACTTTGATAGTAAGTTGGCACAGTAGAAACACCAACATTAACGGTGAATGAAGTTGGGGAATCTACTCTTACAATATTATAACCGTGAGTTCTATTTGGATATATTTTTTGCTCGTTGGTAAAACTACCAACATCACATGTCATGGCGATCCCAGTTAATGTAATATATTTTCCATTTTTAAATCCATGCTCACCAGAAGTAGTAACGGTCATTAAACCGTTTTCGATATTGTAGACGGCATTGGTTATACTCTTTGCTAATCCTGTTAATGAAATGGTATTTCCATTGTAAATGGAAGAAATTCCAACTTCATATCTTGGTTGTAGCAGTGACTCATCATATACGGCAGCATGAGTCATCATAAGGTTATCCCTTACTATGACTAAATCTCCCAGTTTTGAATTACTATATCCACTAGGAACTGAAGTTTCGCCAGCACCAACAGATTCAGAACCTCTTGGTTCTAAAGGATCGTATGGATTAGTTACTCCATAATCAGAAGTTTGACCAGGATTTGCAGTATTGCTAAACTCTACTGGATTTTTAAAAGTAATTGATTGAGTTCTTCTAACTACACAGAAGTTATCTCCTTCACCGTTATTTCTTGATTCCCAGTAATATCCATCATAGTTGTCAAAGATTCCATATTTACGAACACATGGATTATATATTCCAGCACCATTAGAAGCGATTAGAGTTGTCTTTACACCAAAGGTAGCAGAAGAAACACGACCAGGTTGATATCTGAAGAATCTCTTTGAAGTAAGAATTGCAGTCTTATCTGCAGGAGCCTCAAGAAGAGCACCAGATTCTTCTGGGACGTGCGTAAGTCCCCACCCCATAGTCTGAGCAACACCAACATAGTTGCCATCGTTACCAACAGTAGCAAACTGTTCTGGTGTTGATGTCCACTCACTTGGGTTTACATCATAAGTATTAACGTCAGCAAAAATACCAAGAGCAACTTCTGATCTGGGAATTCCAAGAAGAGATAATGCAACTTCAGATTGGACTTTGTTTTGTTCTTCAACTGGAATTGTTGATTGATCAACTGCAATAACAACTGGAATTGATTTATCAGAAGTCTGTTGACCAGGAGGAACAGGAGCAGTTCTACCTACAACAGTTACTGCTGAATTATTATTTACGTTAGTATTGTCTGGCATTTAGATGACTCCGACTCTTCCTTTGGCGATTGTGAATGTTCTCCTTATAGATATATATCCACTCTCATTACCATTATTTAAAGATGTGATGTTAAATCCAGTTAATCCAAGTTCAACGCTGCTAAAACCAACAACGGTTTTAGTCTGAACAGTAAGTTCATAACTAGCAAGACTTGGAGATACTGAGTGATTAACAAGTTTAACAACATCACCAGTGGAAATTCCAGCTGCCTGGTCAAGATCTTTAAGTGTCACTGTGTAAGTGGTTGCGCCTGAACCAATTGTATTCCAGACACCTGTTCCAATTCCAATATAAGTTGAATAACCAATTGGTTTATCCAAATATTCTTGGGCAACAATATCATAACCAAGAGCACTACTCAGACCAAGTTGACTTGTTCTCGATTGTGGCATGTACAGTTGAATGTAACCATTCTGTCTGCCAGTTTCTGATGTGTATATATCAAAGTTCAGGAAAGGTGTTCCTAAAGTTTCATTTGTGGTTCCCTCACCAACAATATTTCCAATTCCTTGGGAAATAATTGCAACACTATCACTGCTAATGTCCTTAACATCACCATTTTCGAGATAAAGTAATTCTGGACCTAAGAAATCAGTCGATCTATCAATTGTAACATTGATAGAATTAAAATCACTATCGTAAATATCTGGTGATGGGATATATTCATCTGATGGTCCAAGAATAATGTTATTAGTTGTTGTAATCTTACCACTTGCATAAACTCTCAGTCCTGTTCCACAATTACGAATAATATTTCCTCCAGTAGATACTACGGAAGTAGCGGAAAGATCTACAGGTCCAGGATAATTTTCAAACAAAGAATCATTAATTCTTAGAACTTGGGCATTTTGTGCCAAAAGTGGTTGATATGCTTCTCTATCGGTTAAGGATCCATCAACAAAAGAACAGTTTTCTATTGAAATTCTACTAGAATCTTCAATATTAAGTCCATCTGCAGGACTATTCCTGATTTCCATAGATTTGAAGAGACTTGATCTAATCCCTCTCATATTAACCAAATAACTGTTCTCTTCAGTTTCGAATGTGATATTATTTGAACTATTACCATCGATTGTCATATCACGAATAGTAACATCTGTAGGATTTGCAACGTCTGCTCCAATGAAATTACCATCAAATGATAGATTATTACCACCACCATCAGTAGAATCAAGTGCAAAGTATTGTTGTTTGAGAATTGTATTCTTTCCATTTCCATTTAAAGTAAATGAGGTTGGAATAACAACTTTAGTTGCTAAGAAAGTTCCACTTGGTAAATTCAGATAAGATCCACCAGCATTTACAGTATCATCGATTGCTTGCGATAGTGCATAAGTATTATCATGAACAACTTTTACCTGATCGGTAGCAGAGTAAGTTCCATTTAAATTATATGCATTATTTACAGTGATACTATTAACTCCAATAGAAATAATTTCATCAATATCCCATCCCCTTCTCTTTTGAGTTGATGCTGTATTTGGGAAATGAATTTGATCAGAATCAAATTCATTTTTGGTTCCTTTGGTTGACCAAGTAGGTTGTTCATAAACACCATAATCCTTCCAAAGAATTGAAGTGTTATTTGATAATTCTTTATCTCCAAGAATTGCAACCAGTTTAGCATCATTGATATTAGCTGTTCCAGCACCAACTGTTTCTTGTCGATAAACTAGAACACCATTACTAGTAGAACTTCTAGAGAAAGTCAAGGAAAGATGATCAATGTCATTGAAACTTTCGATTGGTACTGTATCAACTCCAGTAGTTGGAGTAATTTGAGCAGCAGCACCAACTTTCCCAGTTCTATAGTCATATTCTGCAATCCAATAACGATAGTAGTTAGGACCAGAAGTCGCTCCAACTCTTGAAATTACACCTCCAGCAACTGGATCTGGAACAACATCTGAGTCTGATGTAAGCGTTACACCAAAAAGTTTTACCTTTTGTCCAACATCAAATCTTGCTGTTGATATTCCAGAAATTTGAAGTTTACCATTTACATTAGCACCAGTACCAGTATAAATTGTAGGATCATTACTGATTCCATAACTTCTTAGTGCATAAGAATCCAATGTATGAGCATCAACAAGTTCATACCCAGTTCCCTGTGAATTTGTTTTTAGAATACGATCAGCTTTGAATGTTGATTCTTCTGTAGAATTATTTGGTAAATCGGAGAACTTGAAATTTTCGTATGTAGTTGCACGAATAGTTCCGTTTACATCCAGTTCATGATTTGGTGATGCTGTTTTAATTCCTACAAATTCACTTAATTGATCAACAACCAGTGATGGGTTGGTATCTGGACCAACCTGGAAAAATGGATTAATTAAATTATTTCCTTTGATTTGAAGTTTAATAGCATTGATTCCATCTATGCTATCAGTCGATGTCAGTTTGTTCGTGAAGTTTACTGGTCCTCTAAATTCCGATGGAAGGTTTCTGTTTGGTCCACCGCCAACACGAAGAGTATTTCTAATAAAGACATCATCAAAACTTACTGTAGCGTCTGAAGAAATTTCACCAAGGAATGTTTGTCTGGGTGTAGTTCTTTCGCCAGTGAAGAAATCTCCACGATCATTCATTCCAGAGAAGAATACAATTCCTCCCTTTTCTTCTTTAGTTACAGATAATAACTCCTCTTCTAAAGTGAGAGTTCTTTGTATTCTCTGTGGAAGAGAAGTAGAATAGTTACCAGGACCATAACCAATATATTCAAAGGTATGACCAGAAGCACGAATACTTGAAAATCTTCTGACTTCCGATGGAATAATATTAATTACTCTCACTAAAGAATAATTATCATGTGGTTTTGATAAAGTTCCAAGAACTCCTCTATAGACATTTACTTGAGTTTGATCTACAACTGAAGATACTCTTAAAATTTCATCATCAATTTGTAAAAATACTCCTTGTTTAATTGGAGTTGTATTTACCAAATAAAGATTTTGACTAGTCGTATCAATAGAAGATGACATTGTAGTGGTAATGCCAGAATTCATACTAATAAGATTACCACCAATTTTTTCACTTTGTAATGATGTATCTTCACCAAATGCGCCTATTCCATACTTATAGACCTCTGCTGATGCTACTCCAGTTGTTGTTATTCCTATTGTTGGTTGAATTGTAAAGATAAATTGATTTACTCTTTCCTGTACAATAAAATCTGAATTATAGATGTCAGCAGATGATCCACTAACTCCAGAAATTTTTATTTTATTACCAACTTGCAATCCATGTGAAGTGGAGGTTGTAACTGTGACTATTCCTGCAATAGTTGTTGATGCCGCACCAGCAATGGAAGTAATTGACAATGAATTGTCAACAATATAGAAAATTCCATCTGATGTTGTATGAATACCAGAATAACTTCCTGTATTGTAAGTTACTGATTTCGAAGTTGGAACATCAGTAATTTTATAAAGACCATTGTAACCGCTGGTTTTTCTATTTTGGGTAGTTCCAATACCAACTACTTGAATAACTTTTCCTACACTATTATTAATTGAACTTACGGAAAGTTGACCAGATGTTCCGTTGGGAACAGTTAACGTGTTTCCTACAGTATATGCAGATCCACCATCAACAATAGATGCATCTGTAATTGTTCCTGCTGCACTTACAGTAATATTAGCAGTTACATTGTTTCCCGATCCCCCACTGAGAGGAACATTATATAATGTGGTTACAATGCCAGATCCATACCCAGAACCTTCGTTTGCAATTGAAACCTGCAGGACACTATTTAAGTTATGGTCAAACTCACTATAGATTGTGGTTATTCCAGTATTGTTTGATGTTGCATTTGTAACCGCAAATCCAATTCTATTATCTTTGATGTATGAAACTGTAGATTCTTTAGTAATACTATTAAGAGGATCATCAATTACAACCTTTCCAAGTAACTTGTTTGATGATGCAGAAATGGACTGCTCTGGATCATTAACTTGATTATCTTTGTCAATGGTTGGATAAAGATAGTTAATATTTTGTGGGAATTTTAAATTAGAAAACTCGGATACTGTTGGTGAAATATTTCCAATCAAACATGTCAAGTAATAAATTCCATCTTGAATTTCTGAAACATATTCTTGAACAGTCTCGACACCTTTAATTGTATATGTCGTATCATATTCATTTTTTTCAAATGCAGGAAGTAAAGAACCTCTGTCTGAAATGTTATCTATAAATGATCCACCATTATTTGCATTTGTATATGTAAATACTTTTGTATCTTCTACAGAATCAACATAGTAATAACCATTAAATCCTGCTTCGTCATCTGCATTTATATTAGTGGAACTCTTTACATTTTTAATGTGAACTCTATCATTAACCGACAACTTGTGGGGTTTTTCGGTCGTAACAGTGACAGTGGAACCACTTGTGGTAATTCCTGCAATAATTCTAGGATTACGATTTGAATTTACACTAGTGATAGATGATTCTTCAATGACTGTCTTTGATTCCTGAAGAACGAAGTTTTCTGTAGGTGCCTTTGCATTTCTAAATTCTTTAGGAACAACATAACGTAATCTATAAATTCTATTATTAGAATCACGAGATTCATTTGTTCTTCTAATATAAGTTGCAGAGTTATTATCTGAAATTTGAGTGGAAAATCCAACAAATCCCTCATAAATTTTATTAGTCGATGTTGATGATCCTGCCAGTATATACCAGTTATTTTGATTTGAATCATATTGAACTGGATGTCCAAATTCTCCTGGAAGTTTGTCTGTAACTCTACTTATGATGGTGAGAATTCCACCACTTGTGTTTTTAATATCTACTGCTGCCCCATTGTTAGCATTATTTAATGATTTTGCTAACTTAATTTGATTTGAACTTAAAGAACCTCCAGTAATTGCATAATAAAGTTGTCCGTTTTCCAGTCCCCCAGGAACGGTTGCATCATCACTATAAATTCGAATTGTTTCTCCAGTATATAAACCATGATCGGAATCTAAATTCAGAATGTCATTTGCTGTATCAATTGAATTTAAACCTGCAACTCTAGTTACTGTATATGATTTTTTAGCAGAAGGTCCATCTCCAGATGGAACTTGCATTAGAATTGGTGAACTATATGTAACGTTTAATCCACCAAGATTTAAGTCAATGTATAAAATTTCATTATCTTTGGAACCAACTCTAAAACCATTTGTAATATTAGACGGTGGGTTGTCTTGATCAGTTTCACCGAGTAAATAAATTCTTGATGTATTTCCAACTGAAAGTGTGGTAGTTGGATCTAAAACTCTCCACAGAACGTTGAAATCTGATTCTTGGAGATCTTTTGGTGGAACAATGTGTGTAATATAACCAGTATCGTCACGATCAAATGACTCCTTTCTGAATCCTTTAGAGATCAGAGACTTTGCACCAAAGTTTGAGTTGGAGTTTGTAATTGATTGATCTGCACCATCTTCAGATAAGAAATGATTGGAAAAACCAATTGCAAAAACTGAAACTGCTTGAATTACTGCATCATTAGATGCTTTAATGTGGAAACTTTCATAATCTGTTTTATAAACAGCATCTTGATTAATGTAAAGTGGTTTTAATGTTCCAGTCGGAGCAGTTTCATTCGTATCATAAAGACCAGTTGTGTCATTATAAATCACAAATGCATTTGTATCTTTCTGGAGACCAATTCCAGTGAACTGTGCGACAACCATGGACTTAAATCCAGTCGCCTTGGCACCATCAGCATGTAATCCACACATTCCATAGGTGGATCTCAATGAACAATTAAAGATATATGGCGAAGCACCTGTTACATTGTCTGCTTCGATAACAACTCTTTCATTTCCGCCAATAGTGATAATACTATCAATTGGTGTATCTAAAAGAACATAATTAAATGACGTTGTGCTTGTTACTCCAGCAACTTTATAACTTCCATTATAGAGATCCGATCCAACTCCAGTTATACGGAACGAATCATCAACGTTCAAATTGTGTACTATTTCAGTTTCAACAGTGGCGACAGTTCCAGAAGATGACAATGATACAATATTAAAGTCATTAGCGGAAAGATCTCCTACAATCTTAAATTCTGGACTGTTTGGTTCAAAATCACTTACGTTTGGATAGTCTAAAATTTCTCTATTTCCAGTATCATCTCCATATGCATTCATTAATTTGAAATAATACATATCAAGATCTGTAAGACCAGTCAGATCTTTTGCATTAATCCCATCTGCATATTCAAAGCAGGTGAGTTTATGGTGTGAGAAATTTGGATTTGCTTTTTGCGAAAAATTCTTATTATAGAAGACTTCTCTATCCGCATCAAACATTGTAAATTGCCAAAAATAGCAACCACCAGTTACACGGAATAATGCAGATCTATCAATTGATGGATTTGATGGATCAGGAACATATAAAGGTCTAACTTTTGTTTTTCTTAAGTCGAGACCAACGATTGAGGTTCCTTTTGGTACAACTACACCACCATCAACGGAATTGAGTTTGTAAAGGACATTCGATGAATTATTTAAATCAAAAATAGTGCTACTTGATAATTCAATATCTGGTGAGGGTACATTATTACCATTAACATCCAAATATTGAACACTACCACCATTATTTTTTATATAATATCCAGGTCTATTATCAATTAGATGAGTTCCAGGATAAAGTAAGATTGTTGTCTTATCAAATCTATCGTTATTCGCACCACTTTGATAAGCAAATCTTGCTGCTTCGATTAACGCTCTTTGGATAGTTCTAAAGGGTCTCGTTAATGAATTTCCCTTATTATCAAAACTATCAGTAGCATCTAGATCTGATGGATTTACATAAAGAATATTACCATCTGTGTTAATTAGAAAATTTTCTAACCTGGAAAGAGGCATTGTATCAGCACACTAATTTTTCTTCTGCTTTATTTAGGAGCATCAAATCTCTTCTGTATTGAAAAAGGTTTTGGGGCAAATTTTTGGCGGAATTTTTTTTCCACCAAAAATGGATTTAAAGTTGCATTTTCAAATACAACAAAACCTCTCCTTTCGGAGAGGTTCTGACGCACACGGAAGGGGATGGTTCGGCAGTATCGCCAAGAGCCAACTAACGGACTTGAACCGTTGACCTGAGCTTTACAAAAACCCTGCTCTATCCAGCTGAGCTAAGTTGGCATTTAATCAGCAGG
>Ga0181591_10002000_pt1 | contig 17530 bp, 14 predicted proteins | sample 071ome_33_FD_133757 | JGI IMG/M metagenome (GOLD analysis project Ga0181591, IMG submission 133757) | Coastal salt marsh microbial communities from the Groves Creek Marsh, Skidaway Island, Georgia - 071412AT metaG (megahit assembly) | ecosystem: Environmental > Aquatic > Marine > Intertidal...
ACAACCGGAACAACCGGCTACTGAGTACACCTATGAAGAATGGGTAAGTGGTGCTGCACAACCGGAACAACCGGCTACTGAGAACACCTATGAAGAATGGGTAAGTGGTGCTGCACAACCAGAACCAGAACCAGAAGAAACTGAAGACAACAGAGGGTTCTTTAGAAACCTGAAAACCCAGGCTGGCGCTGCTGTTGAAAACATAAAATTAAACCCTTCGCAGTTTAAACTACAGCAAAAAAGCGAAACGGCTGCGGGGGAAACCGCATTTATAGACGCATACAAAGGCATAGACCTTGGTATGTCCTACCTAGATGCCTATTATGACAATCTAAACAAAGGGATTACCTTAGACCCTGCTAGGCTCAGGGACTACGAAAAAGCTTCCCCGGAAGAACGCCAAAACATAATAGACCAAAGCCAAAAAGCTATATCTAGCGCCGTTTCATACGTAACTAATACACTACCCGAACTTGAAAAACGGCAACAAGAGATAGCAGAAGAGTACGCGCCAAGCGTTGAAGGCTTTACGGATATTAGAAGTTTGGCCGATGCCAGAGACTGGCTTGGTGGTTCTATAGGAGCGGGCGGTGTGTATCTAGGTTCTGTTATGGCTGGTACTTTGGTGGCTGGGCCAGCTGGTGGGCTTGCAGTAGGTACTGGCCTTGCGCTGGGTGAAACCGTAGGCAACAGACTTAGCTATATCCTAGAGACGACCCGTAACTTATCCCCAGAAGACCAAGCTCAAATAGTAATGGAGTACCTAAATCAAACTAGCGATGTATCCATGGCTACTGCGCTAGCAAGCGGGGCTTTGGACTTAGCTGGCCCCGCAGCAACGATAATTAAAAGACGTTTGCTTAAAGAAGCTGGGGAAGAACTACTTGACCGTGGTATTAAAGACTACGCTGAGCAAACAGGTAGGGAGTTAGTAGAAGAAGGTATAACCGGTGGCTTGCAAGAAGCAACTCAAATTACCGGGGAAAGGATTCTGGAAGAACAAACTGGCGACATTTTAAGCAAGGACAACATAAAACGCATTGTAAACGCCGCCACTGCCGAAGCCGCAGGAAGCCTTGGCGGTAGTGCTTTCAACGTAACCACCCAAGCTGGCGGTCAATATTTGTCCAACCGGATGAATGATTTAGTTGCCGAAGAAGCTAATCGTATAGCAAGGCTTGCTAATACGCATGAAAAAGTTACGCAGAGCCAAGATGAAATAGCCCAAAAACTAGAAGAACAAATACAAGTCTACATGCAGTCTGGCCTTAGCGAAGACGAAGCATTCATACGAGCAGCTAAAGAGTTTGCTAGTCCTACTGGGTTTGCTGAAGACGCTAACATTTTTGAGGAAGAAATAGAAGAAGATGAGATTAACTTTGGCGAGGTGGATGAAGCTAGTGAACAAGATACTAATCAAGCCCGCTATGACGCTCTTTCCGATGACAACCTAGACCTAGAAGATTTTGAAGCTTTGTTAGGTTCTAGAGTAGAGCCGCCAATAGGCAATGCAACTCCAGAAGAACTAATAGCCTTAGACACAGGTGAGCAAACAGAAGAAGTAAACAAAACAAAAAGAGAGCAGGTAGCCAGTGCACAAAATGAGACGGGTCAAGAAGTTGCCGAATCTGTAGAACTTCCATCCGTAGAAGACACCCAGTCCAGCGAACGAGCTGCGGAACAGCAAGCTGAAGCTAAGTCCTCAAACAAACAGCGTGCAAACATAGTCAAAGCATTGCAAAAAATTGTCGATGGTACAGCTACATACAGCAGAGAAGCGTCTTTAAAGCGAATAGCGAAGAAAACAAGGGTAGGGTTTACAGAAGAAGATATTGCCGAGTTTACCGATATTGCACAGCTTTCTGATAAAGACCAATTAGAGCGTAAAGACACTTTAATTAAGGCATATGCGTTAGAAGCAAAACTAGCTAACCCCAAATTGTCAGACGAACAGGCAAAGAAAACTGGGGCAAAAACATTTAACTCCAAACAACAAGCTTTTAACGGATACCAAGAAGAAGAGCTAAAGGCAAGAAGTAAGCGCGTAACGGCTTTGGTTAATGCCTTAGCTATGGTCGGGTCAAGGGCAAACGCTAGCTACGTAGACACTAAAAAAGCAACAGAGTTGCTAACTAACCCCAATATAGACCAAACAGAATTAGATCGTGCGCGAAGGGAATACGAGCAAAGACAAACACAGAGTTCTAAGGCTAAGTTTGTAATTGACGCTAATATACCCGACGAGCAGAGGGAAGTTTACGTTGGGGAATCCCAAAATCTACGTAGCGCTACAGGCGATGTGTCTCTAGCTATTAATACTATTCTATCTGACCCAGATACTTCTAACTACACAAAAGCCATATTGAAGTATTTGCAACCAGCTTTGGCTGGGACTGAGGTGATAGTAATAGAGTCACCCGAACAGTTTGCAGAGAACAACTACGGCGAAGATTTAGTTGTCTCAAGCAGCATACTGACGGGTAAAGCTGCGGCTGTTCAAAGCGTAAAGACTAACTCAAACGGTGTTACAAGCCCTGTAATATATTTAAACGCGCTGGGCAACACAGAAATATCCGGGCTTAATCCTACTATAGTGGCGCATGAAATGGTGCACGCGGCTACCGCAGCTATGTTGGATGCTTATGAAAACGATCCTAACAGCGTATCGCCAACAGCAGCGAAAGCAATTATACAGCTGCAAAAACTGCACTTCGCTGTGCATAGCAGATTTAAGAACCAAATAAAATACGGCAAGCTAAGTCCTTACCAGATCGAGACACTACAGAAAGCGCTAGTAAACGCACACGAGCTTATGGCTTATGGCCTTTCAGACCCAATGGTACAAGAGTTCCTGCTCAACATGCCGCCGGAAACTAGTTGGGCCGAAGGGCAATCTTGGAATGGTTTGTCCTACTTTACTAGGTTGATACGTAAAATTCTTGGTATTCCAGAAGGGCAGAAGACCGCCTTTGACAACCTAGTAGATTTAACTGGACGTTTAGCTAAGTTTAACCAGCTACAGATACAAAATAGACCGCCTACAAGCTCGATTAATTTTGCGTCTAGCAAGGCTAAGCGTAACACAGCATTGGTTCAAAACTTACGTAAAAGTAGCAACGCCGCTAACGCTGCTAGAAATATAACCAAGATGGTTAAGAGCATTCGTAATTTTGACGACGCTGTCAGAGAAACTAAAGCAATGTTCGATGCCCTTAGCCGCAAAGCGTTAGTGGCTAGAGTAAACACAGCGTCTACAAGAGGTATAGCTAGGTTTTCAAAAAGTAGATTGCCCGGTGCAAAAAGGATAAACGACACAATACAAGAAATGGCGAGGTATAGGAACGGATTGCTTAGGGAACTAGCGGAGAAAAAACCTGAATGGGAAATGTTTGTGCGCAAATACCCAAAAGGCGCTGAAATTCTTTCTGATACTATGAACATGTCTACTTTGCTTGGCATAGACCCCTCGAAGTACGGAAACCTACAAGAAACTTTAGCTAAAGACGAAATGCTAATTTTTTATCGCTCTAACCTTAAGAAAGCCATTGCCAACAAAGCTTCTGCGAAACTAATAAGTGCGATTAAAGGCAAGATTACAAAAAGGGAAAACGAAATACGCGTTGTTTTTAAAGGCGAAATTTATACAGACCCCGAAGGTACGGTCACTATATACGGGGGTTGGGATAGGCTTGCGGAACCTAAACTTGGTAATAGTAAAGGGCAAGAAATTTATAGGATGGCAAAGGAAGCTTATGCGTTGTCCCACAAACGGCATATGCAGTTGTTGCTACAAAATATCCGAAATTCTGCGCTGCCGGAAGCTCGAAAGCAAGACATAATAGACTTAGTACTAAACCCGCAGAGAAAAGACTTAGCTGAAATAGCACAGCGGGAAGAAATTACCGATGAAGAAAAGAAGTACTTATCAGCTGAAATAACAGCAATATACCAAGCACAAAATTCTTTAGGGGTTTATTTCCCGTTAATGCGTTACGGAGATTATTTTCTTTCTGTAGGAAAAGGTGTGGGGAGGGAATTTTATCTGTTTGAAAGCGAAGCTGCTAGGAATAGCTATGTATCTCGTATAGTGCAAGAAAGGCCGTTGCCAGGTGTAGGCAGAAAAGGGACAAAAGAGGAATGGATCGAGCTAGGGTTCCTATCAGAAGGCACTAACGGGCAAGACGCTTTTAGGGTAGAGCTAGAGCAAAGTCACAAAACTTTAAAAGCTATATACGATATGCTCGACCAAAATAATACGTCTAACAATAAAGCTTTGAGGGATCAAATATACCAACTGTATCTTAGAACTTTACCCGGTGGGGATTTGCGCAAGAAATTTATACACCGTACTGGTATAGCTGGGTACTCTAACGACGCTTTAAGAAATTTTGTTAACAGCCAGCATAACTCTGCTAACCAACTAGCACGCCTTAGGTTTGGTAGTAAGCTACGTTTAGATATTGCTTCTATGTACGCTGCCTTAAAAGGTGATCCAAACCAAGCAAAGAATAAAGTTATAGTAGATGAGTTAGCTAAAAGGTCGTTAGCTCAAATATCGCCGGATATACCTAGTATGGCGCAACAGTGGGCTATGCAGGGTAACAAGTTTGTATTCTTTTCTATGATGACTGGCCTTAAGTCGGCTCTGATACAGTCTACTCAGTTACCTATTTTTGGTGCCGGTGTCCTCCTTGGAAGATTTAAAGGCGCGGACGTATATGGAACTATGCTTCGGTACGCTACAGGGGCTTTTAGCGGCAGGGTAAGTACTACAAGAAAAGACAGGAAAGGTAATCTTGTAACCAATTGGGGGCAGCCATCAGTACGTTGGTCTGAGTACGTAACTAATAATGAAGATGCAGAGTTCGGCGGAGTACTTGCGCGGGCATGGGAATTTGCTAATAGAAGTGGTTTTTTCATGGACACTTACGCAAAAGACATTACCGAAGCTGGTAATGTACCCACAGCAGAAATGACCAGCGCGCTTGGTGTCGGTTGGACTTTTACTAAAAACTTTTTGACCGGAGCTTTCCACCACGTAGAGCGAATAAACAGAGAAATAATGTTTATGTCGACGTTCGAGCTGGCTTATAAAGAGCGCTTGCAAAACAATATACCCAAAGAACAAGCAACTAGGGAAGCAATGGACGAAGCTTTAGAAATCTCATACGAGGGTCTGTTTGACTATAGCGACTATAACAAGCCTCCTCTTATGAAGACCGCACTTGGTAGAATAGCGACCCAATTTTTAACCTTCCCAGCGATGGCGACTTCCTTCTTGGTGCGTAATTTTTACCATCAGCTACCACTTCTTAACAGAGAAGGGAAAAAACAAGCCGCTATAGCGTTTTGGACTACAATAGGGACTACTTGGTTCTTCGCCGGTACTGTTGGGCTTCCTTTGTTTTCTTTGATGATGTCTATATTCGATGGCATAAAGGACTTTTTCAGGCCAGAGCCTTGCAAGGAGGGCGAAATATGCCCCGACCAAGATTTATATGATTGGGTTGACCCCAGCAATCCGCTTGGCCCAGTACCGTTAGAGTTGTTTATACGTGGAAAAGCCTTACCAGATATGTTTGGTGACGGTAGTAATTTTGCGAACGCCTTGGGGTTAACTCAAGAACAAGCTGACCTTATGGCTAGAGCAGTTGAAATGGGGCCAGTATCAGCTCTTACTGATTTTAATATAGGTGCTAGTACGCGCTTGAACAATCTATGGTACTCAAACGACATATCAGCAGTTGACCAAGAAGAATTTATTAAAGAGCTACTCTATACCGGCGCTACAGGGCCGTTAGGTAGCCAAGTAGGGCAAATGGCAAAAGCATGGGAATTGTTTAAGCAAGACCGGTATTTTTACGCCATAGAAACTGCGTTGCCCGCTGGGATTAGGAACTGGATGAAAGCTTTTAGATATTCAGTTGATGGGTTTTATACGGACGATTACAGACAAATTAATCCTAAAGAGCACTATACTTGGTGGAGGCTCTTTGGGTTGGGACTTGGGTTTGGCGATACGTCAACCGCGCAATCAAGGGAAAGAGTTGCTTTAGTAAACGACTGGATATACGAGGCAGAAGCTAGAAGACAAGAAGTTTATTCAAATTTTGACCTAGCCGTTACGCAATACAACTTGGAGCAAACCCCGCTAACAGAACAAGCTGTAGCGGATAGGTACTATGACATCCAAAAGTTTAACTATGAGTTCCCGCTTTGGTTAATCGACGACGAAATGCTAGAAAAATCGTTGGAAGGAAGAGCAAAACGTAGGTTTGGAAGCATCGACGGATTCTATACCGAAAGCGAAGAAATACTAAATTCGGTGTTCCCGCTTATGGAATCAACAGCTAAGTTTAATGAGCCAAGACCCGGAGTAGTGGAAACTTTGTTCCCAGACGACGCAGAAGACTAAACTCTCCATATGCGGATACCCCGCACCCCGTCCTCAATAACAACTTTGTGCACAGTCTTGTACTTCAGTCGCTTGAGGACAGGTTTTATTTCTCCCCACGCAATTACTGGGTTTAGGCAGGGTATAAAAAATGAATACCCAATCCTAAACTGGTTCCAGTTAATTTCGTACGTTATCTTCTCCACTTTCATCGTTGTCAGGCTGCATATAGTCCATGTCAATAAAGTCGGAATGCGAAGCGTCTAACACTAGGCAACGTATACCCGGAGACATAATTTTAGAACCTTTCGCTAAGCGTTTATTGGTTATGTCTAGGAGAATACCCTTTTGCTCCAATGCCTTTTTAGTGTCCGCATAGTTTATCTGGTACCGTACACAGTCGTCTTTAAAAGCTTTTACAGATATAAATACCTTCTTTGTATCCGGCTCATGCCTTATTAGCAACGGGCCTTTAGGCTCTAAAACAGGGAACTTTGGCATCTGAGTCCGCTTGTCTACACCATCTTCCACGACTAGTATGTTAGTTTGGTGGCGGTTAATGAAGTCACCTACAGTGCTACTGGCGTCACTAACTGGGGCGGTTGCTTCTGTGCGCATATGAGATAAATCTGTAGTAACCACCTTATATATTTTGCCTAAATCCCAATCAGGTAAAAGTCCAAGCTTTGAAGCTATCCTACCACCCGCAAGGTTAGCAGCTACGACCGCAGACCAATTCCTCTCGCGTTGCGTGAAGTTAAGCTCCATGTCTAGCTTCTTCTGTATAGCCAATACTAGTTCCTTCACTTGCTGTAGGTTGCCTATAACGTAGCGCATGTACACTTCGCCAGCTAAACCGTAATTATTATTCAGTCCATGGTCTAACTTATCTTTGCCTTCTTGGGTACTTATAATATTGGTGTCTGTGTAGCCCACCTTAAACTCCAGCAAGCGCATCATTTCTCCGGCAGGATTGTTTTTGATCAGCATAAGTTTCTCGTTAAACGCAGCATTAGCGCTAGTCAAAGTTATAGACCGCCAAGTCGTGTTGTTTTCTCTTAGCTCATTAGCGTTGCTTTTAGCCTTGTCTTTACCGCGCCCCTGCGAAAAAGCGTAGAGCATATCAGAAAGCAGCTCCGCCGGTATGTTAGTAACCTCGTCTATGGTGTTTACTATGTTATTTAATATGCCAACTTTGATTGTTTTGCCTACGTCAGTATCTTTAGGATTGCCCAGCAGCATTTCTGGGTCACCAAATACACTGTTAGCCGCACGCAGTACAGTAGTTTTCCCTGCACCGGAATCAGAATGAACCAAGTTAATTACCGCACCTTTCTGGCCCGTAAACTTAAGGAGCGGCGAGCCAAACCCCGACAACACACCAAAAGCTTGGATTTCTAAACCGGGTCTACTGTATAAAGCTATTGCCTCTTTCCAAGCATCCAACGTCCCTTTTGGGTTAAACAGATGGGTCATGGTCTTAGTGACGCTAGAAGGCGGGCTATAGTACGTTCTGTTTTCGTGGGTTATTTCTCTGTCGCCTACTATAAACTTAGTGTCGTTATCTGCCCAACCATATTGTAATCTCATTTGTTCTGCCTTCTCTTTATACTGAAGTTCTTTAATAGAAGTAATTAAGTACTCAATTATGAGCTTACGCCCCGCTTCGTTAATTATTACGCCGTTTTTAGATAATGCTTGGGATAGCTCTCGCCTGTCCGTAACTGATGCGTTAGGTAATATAAACTCTTTGACTCCGTCCTTCGGCATGTGGTGCTTTACTACCGCTACGAAACCAACAAAGGGGTCTTCCATAAGTTTTTCTATGTATAGATCGTTGTGATATATCAGCTTAGGCGGCAGCTCTTCGTCTTCAACCTGAAAGGCTGCGTATACACCACCGCTCTTGCCCCGAAAGTACGGGTCTGGTAGAGCCGGAATCACATGTACGCCCCTTTCGCGACCTTCGGATTGTTGCTCCTTAGATTCTAACTTCGGTGCAGCTCTAGCTATTACCTTACCCAGAACTATGGGGCTGGTGATTTTGCCTTTATGGGGACAGCCTTCGCAACCACCTGCGTTGTTTATTTCAAACTCTGCGCAGGAATGTGGCCCTGCTATATGCAGTATCTTCCGTTCTACTTCAAGGGGATTGTAGTCTGGGTGCCCAGAGGACAGCTTGTGCACAGCTTCGTTGCCGTCCGAACAGAATTTAGCTACCGATAAAGCATCGAACCACCTTGGCTCTGACAATGTTGCCCTTTCGGTATAACAGCTATTTAACTGCGCACACCCGTCTTTCTTGGCAGCGCGTTGCATTATCCGTTTAAAGCTAGTGTCAGAGTTGGCTAGAATAGCTTGCCCAAGTGCGCTTAGCCCGCGCCTAGGCTTCTTAATGGGAACAGCCCCTTCAACTACGTTAAACAAAGAACGTATGGAATTGAACGAAATTGGGGCCGCTTCCCTGATAAGGAGAACCGGTTTCTCAGCCTTTCCACTCGCGTCGCCCTTGTAGTTTTTACTGTAGAGAGGTCTGAGTACTCTAGCAGCCTCAAATACCTTAGTATCTACGTAAAACTCGTGGTCGATACAAGCTTGGCGCAAACGCTTCGCTACAACGTCCCATTCGTCTCTTGGCACATCTTCTTCTAGAGGCCAGTAGGCATGGATGCCGTTACCAGAGTTAACGATCAAAGGGAGTGGTAGCTTAGTGGCTTTACAGAACTCCTTTAACGCGTTTAGCCCTTTTACTTGGGTTTCATACCCTTGGGGTCGTCCTGTCCGAGCATCTACTGCCGACTTGTTTGGCCCGCAGTCTATGTCTACCCAAAAAGACTTAAGAGACTCTACGTTATCCTGTGCCCTACTACTTCCGTCTTTGTACTTTGCTAGTCCAAAAAATACGCACCACCGGTCTTCTACGTACTTAGCTATAGCCTCGTCTAATTCTCGCCGAGTCTCAAACATTAACTGGCGTATTTTAGTTTTGTCCTTAACGGCTAAAAACCCGTACCATCCCCCCGCAGGGCGCACTAAACCTATTAGGTCTAAATTGCTCATAAAATCACCGCTGCAAATTATCTATATATTTTTCTACCTTTTTAGCAATCGGTGGCTTCGGACTTGATATACCCGCAAACCAGTTATACACAGTCTGGCGACTAACGCCTAGGCGCGTAGCTACGCGGGCCACAGGTACATCTTTCCTGATACACAGCCTTCCTAGCTTTACGCCTAGACTTTGTCGATCTGCGGATTTGTTTATTTCAATAAGCTTTACGCTATATCCGTAACTCATCAGTCATCGTCGCCCCACTCACCTATAATAGACGCTAAGTCAGCATCCTCTTCGACAGGCGCTTCTTCCTGCTTCTTGCTAGGGCGTTTGACCGGTTCTTCTACGGGTTCTTCTATTGCTACAGGTTCTTTAACTACTACCTGTTGAGCTTCTGCTTCGTCATTAGGTGCTCTATATTGAAGCTTTACGTAGCGATCTGCGTCTGGGGTTGCCTGAGCACGAAGGACAATTGATTCGTATTCTTCGTCAGAAACTTCACGGGCGGGAGAGAACAGAACGCAATCATGGCTTTCGCTGTCGTTAGTAGATATTGTAGTAACAACAGTATCAGGAGACATGCCATTCGTTGTTATAAACTCAATGTACTTCTCAAACCTATGGGTATTGGCAGAGACGCTCTCGCCAAAAAGCGACGTAGCTGAAAATTGCATTTGGTATACTTCTCCGCTTGGGTCGCCAGCTAGAACCAATGCAACCCTACGCCTAAACGCACAAGCCCTACTTTTCCCTGTAGCGCCAGAACCAGCTACATTTTGCGGGCAAAGCGCGCAGCTTTCAGCCTGTGGTTGCGGGATTCCTTCGTCGGGGACAAGTCCCCTATTGGAGAAGCATGTTGGCGGTACGTATTTCTCGGACTGCTTTTTCTTACTGAAAGCAGTGTCGTAGTACTGACGAGAAATTTCAGGGAGCATGTTTACTATGATCACATCAATTTCTTTTGCTACTGCTTCGCCTACTTCGTTGCCGTTAACCAGCTTGATAAACTTGCCCTTTTCGTGTTTAAGGACTCGGCTTGTGTAGGTGCTATTTTTAACTACTTGTTGACCTAGCGCGGTTAAGGGGCGATTACCAGCTGTAGCAACGCCTTTCTGTTGGGTAAAGATTTGTACATCACTAGTCATATTTAAACTCCTATTTAGATCGAGGTTTTGTTACTGAAACTATGTACTTACGGTCGCTTTGCAAGCCTTTAGGGAGCTTATCAGGGTTGTCCTCTAAAAACTTCTGCATATTTCCGGTGTGTATTCTGGACTCCAACAAATGCAAAGCGTCGTTTTCTTTCATAAACTCGTGCATTTCGTGCCAGTCGGAAGCCCAAAATCTAGTCTGTATCCTACGGCTTACTGTGCCAGATTCAGTGCGCATACTTTCTGTACCCTGCTCTGCAAAGGTAGTAAGTAACGCATCCGAGATTCGTTGTTGTTTTTCTTTTAGGTCTTTTATTTCTTCTGTCTTGTCTGTTATTGCGTTGCGCAATTTGATATACGCAGAGACAAGTTTATCGGTGTTCGGTGTTGCCATCGTTCCTCCACTTGTATTTTAAGGGGAACTTAGTTTAACACCTTGTTTGACAATGTCAAACAGTTTTTCTAATTTCGTTACGGTAAAGCTCAATAATTTTATTGTGGTTTAATATATTATTTTGGAGCATTGTGTATAGTTTGTGTTCTACTTCGCTGCCCTGTATGTGCACTATGGTCATGTTGTTTTTCTGTCCGGGGCGGTTGATCCTAGCGTTAGCTTGTAGGTATGTCTCTACGCTAGTAACCGGAGCGTACCAGATTATGGTGTCGGCGGCGGTTAGTGTCAGCCCGTGCGACGCAGCTTGCGGTTGTATGATTAGTATTCGCGGATCGGTTGCTTTCTGGAAATCTTCAAATATCTGGCTGCGTTTGTTTAAAGTAACTTTGCCGGAAATAACTTCGTTACTGACTTTTTTGCGGTCTAAAAACTTTTTCAATAGCTCTATCGTGTGGGTGTACGGCACAAAAATTAAAACTTTGTTACTTGCTTCAGCTATGGCTTCGTAGACCACGTTCAGCCTGTTGCTTACATCAAACTCAACTACTTCTCCTGTGTCTGTGTACACAGCACCACCAGATATTTGCAGTAGTTTGTTTAGGTTAGTAGCCGCGTTTACAGAAGTAACATCTTCCCCCGCTGCTTGTATAGCCATTTGTTTTTTCAATAGTTTGTAATACTTTTCCTGCTGGGCGGTTAAAGGTACATCACGTTCAACATGTATTACGTCGGGCAAATCTAGGCATTGGCTGCGTTCAAACCGAATGGCTGGTTGAAGTGCAGCGTGGACTATCTTGTCAGCGTCTAACTTTGGTCGCCATATATACTGCGTAACTTTACGCATGACTAAGTCTCTGTATTGCCCAAAGTATTTTGGTATTCTCTCTGGGCTTATTAACTTAGCTAACCCATAAGCATCTAATGGCGATTGTGCTGCTGGCGTACCGGTAAGCATCCACAACCACTCTATGTTTTCGGTCAAGCCCTTGAGAACTTTCCACCTGTTGGTTTGTTGGTTTTTGTAAGCGGAAGCTTCGTCGACTACGATCATGTCGAAACCACCGTTTTTAATCTCGTCCCTAATTACCTCTACACCGTCAAAATTTACGATTACAAACTGAGACCCTGCTTCTAATATGCGCTTACGGGTACTGGAACTGCCGTAGGCTACAGAACAACTACGGTGCATAGCGAATTTGAACAGATCAGTTTGCCATGCGGATTTCATAATAGATAACGGGCATATGATTAAGACCCTGTTTATAAGTCCTTGGTTCATAAGGTAATCCGTCGCCCATATAACAGACGCAGTTTTACCAGTGCCAGCTTCGTTAAAACAAAAAGCTTTCTTGCGCAAACTTAAAAAGGAAGCAGTTTCTTTCTGATGCGCAAAAGGAGTAAGTTTGCCAGACCAAGCGTAGTCCCTCAGCATAGGGGAAGGTACGTTTGTTGCCCCTATGCTTACTAAAGACTGTGCCTCTTCTAGACCCCAACTTACGGCAACTTGGTACATGCCGTTAGTTTCTTTAAGTATTTTTGACTTACCTATTTTTTCCGTGACTAAATGTGGGCGCTTGGTTTTAAGCACAAGCGCCTTGTCTTTTACTATTATCATGCTTTCCTTGTGCGTTCTTTTTTGCTGGTTTCAGAAACTAGGTTGCCCTTAGAGTCCCTAAGAAACGAACGGTTGCGAGATGCAGATTCTACCCTAGTACCATCGGAGTTCTTACCTCCTTTGTCCATAGCTTTTTTATGCGCAACGTCTTTGCCGTCACCTTTGGAAACTCTGCCTTCACGCATAGCTTTACGCCTAGCAGCGTTGCGCTGAGCGCGTTTTTTCTTTTGCTCTTCGGTGCCTTGGTACTTCTCATATTCTTTTTTGTAATTCCTATTCATAGCTATCTGCTCCTATGATGTTCACAAGATTTCACCGGGCAATAAGCACACAACGGCCCGCTGATTGGGTTCCATACATTTGACTCGTGTGCGACTGACAGTTTTTCAAGTAAGCCGTCAAACGAGGCAAAATAAGACTTACGTAACTCTGCTTTGTGTTCTTTCTTAATAAAGTCGTTGCTCACTAGATAAGCAAGGGCAGACTTTATTGTTTCTACTTCTGGGAAATGGGTGAACACGGCGGCTGCCAGTAAATCGAGCTGCTTTGTATCGGCGTACTTAGCATTTTTTCCGGTTTTGTAATCCACCAGATACGCTTTCGCTCCGTCGATAATGATCAAGTCTGCTATGCCGCGCCACCAAGCATTACTGGCCATGTATTTAGTGGGGGTATAGTCTTTCCCGTCATATGCTACAGCCAAATGCAGCTCACAGTGTTTCTCTCCGGGTATGTTTTCCAACGCTCTTAACGGCCCAAGTATGTAGTTAAACTTAGCCGGTATATCTACCCCGTTCTTTATATATTCTTCAGCGGCTTTGTGTACTTGGTTACCGTAGCGAGTAGCCTCGTTACCGTAGTCCTTTACATTTTTTGCAACTTTGAGGTGATAATACTTTTTCGGGCACTGATCGAATGTTTTTATACTGCTGTATGACCAAGTTGTCATATGCGCTCCTACAATCTGTCTTTGTATTCTTTGACGGAAGGCACTTCTTCAGAGTTTGTAGCCGTCTCGTGGCAACTCTTGTCGTGCGAACATATAGCGCATACATCGAACTCATCGAAAAAGGGTGTAGCGCATATTCGTGTAGGGCCGTCTATGCCCCAAGTTTTTTCGTCACATTTACATTCCATACTGTTGACATCTCCGCTAGTAAGTAATATATTTTGTTTTGAGGAATCAGGGTATCTGTAACAAGCAATACCTACTAAAAACCCCAGCTTCGGTTGGGGTTTTTTATTGCCTGTAAAAAACATGGTTATTTACCTGTGTTGTTATGTTCATCGGTAAACTCCATGCCGGATTTACCTGCTTTGTGTGGTAATGTGTTGCACCTACTGTAGTATCTCTTACCAAACCCATATATACTGCGCTTGCGTAGATAAAGGCGTTAACCCAAGCCTCATGGTCAGCCACTACTTCGGGCTTCCCGTCACACCAGAAACTAAACTGGCACTGATGCCTTAGAGGCACGTGTTTCCAGTACCGCCCCTGTTTAACTACCGCACATACAGAATCGGGGTAGCTATCGCTTTCTACGCGGTTCATTACTACGTGGGCTACTGCCATCTGCCCCAGCGGGGGTTCCCCCCTAGCCTCGAAGTACACCGCCATCGTCAGGCACATTATCGCTTCTAGCATGGCATGGCCTCCAAGTTCGTTCTCGTCCTATCGCCTTGGTGAAGCCTTTGCAATTGCTACAGTACCATCCAACCCGTAGGTTTTGCTCGGCGTTGATTACCTCGGTTCTTTCCCCACCACAATTGCAGGGTATTACTTTCATTGAGTCAGTCATTTGGGTTTATTACTTCTAAAATATACATAGGGTCGCAAACTGTTTTAGCCTTGTCTGCATCCATCACAAGAAACGTAAACTCACCGTTGTCAACAATAGCTTGCGCCACTTTGTCTCGGTTCGCTATATACTCAGCTTCTTCTAGTGCGTACTCAACGTCAGTAAAATAGGTCATAGTGGCTCAATGAATTTCCTGACTTTCTTGTGAGTCTGCATAAAAAATTATCGCGTTGTTTGCCCCCCTTACCTCTACGGAATACACAGACTCAACAAAACCTATAAGTTTTACTATTGCCTCAGACGGAGTCATACCTTCCTCCTTAGCTAGAAGAAGCCCTGAAACAATTAATCCTCCAGCTACCATAAGAGTAGGGGTATCGTCAGGAATATCTTTACATTCGGAGATGTTGGTAAGTATTTGTTCCACCATGCGTGTTAAGTCGTCTTGTTTCACCGTGGGCATCCTTTTAGTTTATTAATTTGCGCCTAACGGGGGTAGCGTTGTGTAGGCGTGGCATGTGGGAACGCTACCCCGTTAGGACTAGCCGTAACGTGGCTTCCCCGGTATGCGCCCGGCGTGGAGGGTAACGCAACTCGCATGAGATTACGTCACGTTCCGTCGCATACAGCCGGTGTTTTTACATGACAGCCCACCTCCGGCTGGGACTGCCTAGGTTATGTGCAACTACGCACTCCGCCTAGGACGGACTACTTACATTCTCCGTAGCTATACCCATACGACCCCTCGCAATCTAAAGGCAAGTCGTGCGCCCATACGGGACGCTTTTTCATACATTCTTTTACGTACTCGATAGCTTCTTCGGCTTCGTTTTCCGGGGCTATACAGCCTATGGCATCGTGCACCGTCATTACCACTCTGTAGCGTTTGGCTACCTGTGCCATCTGGTAACCTATGATAATACGAGCTAAAGCCTGACAAATGTTTTCGACAATTTTTCCACCGTATATACGGTTTGGGATCACAGCTTTACCCCTTTTGGTGTCGTAAACCAGCTCAACTTTACCAGAATCTGGGTCTTGGTGTTTGCGTAAATTAGGGTACTTCAGAAATAGGCCATTGGGGAGTCTTATACCCTTTCTACCTACTACAGTAGCCACTTTGTCTAAAATCGCTAACTGCTGGTCTTGCATCATTGCTACCAGCGCTTCGTTGCAATGGCTCCAAAGAGCGGGGATTTCCCGGTAAGTCTGTCTGTATACTTTTATAGTACGCTCGCACTCGTCAAGCTCCAGATCGACACCAAAGTTTTTCAGCTGGGCTTGGAACTTTCTGTGCCCCATGCCATATCCAGCCCCCAGAATCGTGGTCTTACCAACAAAACGCTCGTCCTTGGTGATCTCAGATTCATCTTTTCCGTATATAGCTGAGGCCATTATCCTGTATACGTCGTCCCCCCTGTTAAAAGCTTCGACTAAATCATACTGTTGCGCTAACCAAGCCAATGTCCTTGCTTCTATTTGGCTGGAGTCAACGTCTACGAACACCGACCCAGTCGGCGGGAGGATTGCACTTTTGAGTATGCTAGTGCGGGGAAGGTTCTGCATGTTCACTTTGTCATCACCGCCCCACCTTCCTGTGTGAGCTGCATAGTAGCGTAGTGGTATCGGTAAAGAACCACGCCTGGATATGTCTATAAACCTTTGCGTTCTTGTCTCTTCAATAGTAGATTTGACGCCCAGTCTAGCCCCTACCAGCACTTGGATAATCGGGTTATCGTGCTCCAGTAAATCTCTGAAGTTCTGGTCAGTCTTAGCAAAAGCAAAGGTTTCTTTGCCTGTAGTCGGGCTTATCTTAGTAGGGGGCGTAACACCGTTAAGGGTAAGCAACTCCGCAAACTGCTTATTGCTCATTATCTGCTTACGGTCAACTTCAGCTTTGGCGAGCCATTCAGCCTTCATGGCCTGTATCTCAGACAGGTGATCCTCCAACAGTTCTCTACCTACCTGTAGAACAGGCTCAGTAAACATCCGCAAAGTAAGGTCAATGAGGTTCAATTCTGACACGGGGAAGCGTTGCTTCATAAAACAACCAAAAAGCTTGTAGGTAAGTTCCACATCGTTTACACAATACGCACCGTAACTTATCAAATCTTCTTCGCTAAAGTCCTCCCGCCTCTTGCCTATGGCGTTTAAGACTTCCGTTCCTTTTTCTCCTAACCCGTAATGCTCGGTTAACGCCTTGAGGCTACCACCCACTTCTAGACTATGGAGAGCACGAGCCATAGATAAAGTATCTGCTATACGCTTGGGTTTGATACCAAAACGCCAACTGAGAATCGCCATGTCAAACATTGCATTGTGCGCAATGGCGACGGAGTCTTCCCACGGAAACTGACGCAAAAAACCGTCCACCCCTTGCTTGTCGCCCGTATACCACTGGGTACTATCATCATTGAGCTTGACGGCAACGCCGATAACCTCGAAGTCCTCGTGGCGTATGTATTCTTCTGTCGTGTATTTCGACAACGAGTACTGCTTGTCGTAGTAAGTCTCAAAGTCAATGGTTAGTATTTGCATGATGTATTAAGTAGTTCTCTATTTCTTGTATGTTAGTTTCGTTGATGACAAAGCTGCTGCCACCCGCCACACGGATTGCGGCTAGTTCCCTATCCTGAAGTGCAGTGGTTTTATTATTGCCTGCCTTACACTCTATGCCTATAAATCTACCCCGGTAGCAGCACACTATGTCTGGTACGCCTGAACGCCCCATGCCGTAAGTCGCTGGGAAAAAATAATACACGCCGTGAGCCTTTAAGACTTTCACGACCTTGTCTTTCACTTTCTTTTCGGGGGTAGCTGCCACATGACGACTATATCATAGGAGTAGACATTGTCAATTATTTACGGGCAAAAAAATGCCCGCACGAGGCGGGCAAAGCGCGAGGATGTTCTTTAGACTATAACATTGTTATTGCTTTTGCGACTCTTCCGTAAGCCTTTTTTTCACTTCTTCAAAGCGTTCACGCAGGTACTCAGGGTTATCCAGTGCATAACGTACCTCTTGCTGGGCTTCTTCGTAGTGCTCCTGTAGTACTCTGCGTATGTACTCAGATTTATTTGGCATACTGGCGTAGAACCTATCTGCTTCTTTGCTTATGCGT
>Ga0181591_10002012_pt1 | contig 17494 bp, 12 predicted proteins | sample 071ome_33_FD_133757 | JGI IMG/M metagenome (GOLD analysis project Ga0181591, IMG submission 133757) | Coastal salt marsh microbial communities from the Groves Creek Marsh, Skidaway Island, Georgia - 071412AT metaG (megahit assembly) | ecosystem: Environmental > Aquatic > Marine > Intertidal...
ATGGTTTTGGAAGCAATCTTTAATTTGATTGGAGCGATTTTTTTAAACGAAATGGACCTCTTAGCCGTGCGGAGACTTTCCGATCTGAGACGATGCACTCTAGTTCGCCAGAAGGCGCTCCCATGCGTGAGAAGGACTTCCGAGTGTGATGGAGTCTTTGTTGAAAAAGCTGGCTCTATTGTTTACGTCATGCCCTTTGCTTGACACACTGCGCTCGCTAGCTGTTTCTTTGATGCGAGCCTACTGTTGCTGTATCGGATGGGTTCCAAAGAAGCTCCTTTCACTGAGCCGCCCCTGAAGATCCAAAGTGACCCCATGGAGTCGATGCACCGCCATGAATATGAGAACCTCCTGCCGGATGGTTTCGAGGATTACTACAGGGAGCAATTTGGGCCACGGTGGCCCCAGCTGCTTTCTTCCCTTCTTGAGCCTTCGACCCGAGTCGACCGGTTGAACGCATTTTTCGAGCCGATTCCGACGCCACCCGCCAAGTTCATGGATGCGTCATGGTCAACGATGCCAGGTGTCCGTCATGCTTTTCGCCTGGCCCAAGCCTTGCACGATCCTCGGCGGGACGCACGAGGTCTTTTGGAGACCTACCGTATGGATCCGGCATCCATGATCGCCGCGTCAGCACTGGAGGTTCAACCCGGAGATCGGGTTCTGGACATGTGTGCGGCACCGGGTGGTAAGTCCCTTTTGCTTGCCGAAGCCATGGGAGATGCAGGGAGACTGGTGGCCAACGAACTCAGCCCGACTCGGCGTGCCAAGCTCAAGACCATCCTTGAAGATTACCTTCCGGGAGAACAACGCAAGCACATCCAGGTGACGGGGCATGATGCGACTCGATGGGGCCTGCATGAACCCGATCATTATGATCGCGTCTTACTCGATGCTCCGTGCAGTTCCGAGCGGCATGTGCTGGGCAAGGAGAAGGAGCGCGCCCGCTGGAAGCCAGGACGTTCCAAGCAGCTGTCTCGGCGTCAATATGCCTTGCTTTGCGCCGCCCTTGGAGCCTGTAAATCAGGAGGGCGCATCGTGTACGCGACCTGTGCCCTGAGCAAGCTGGAAAACGACGGAGTTGTTGAGCGCCTCCTCAAACGCAAGGGGGATCAGTGTGTGAAGTGGCAGACAACCTTTCCAGAGCCGTTCGTGGAAGCCACCGAACATGGCTGGCGCATCCTTCCCGACCGCAGTGATGGATGGGGGCCAATGTATTGGAGCATCTTGCAAAAGCGAACTGGAGGCATGCTTTAGTCGTTGCAGTTTCTCGGTAACCCTGATTACTCTCCAACCGGTTTCAAAGGGGCAGGAGATCGCTGCTGGTTTTGCCAGTAGAGGAAAGTCCGAACTCCACAGGGCACGATGCCGCGTAACGGATCTTCGGGGTTCGATACACGCGGGCAGGGCGTTTGTGAAGACGCCTTGACGGCCAGTGCAGCAGAAAACAAACCGCCCTTCTTTGAAGGGTAAGGGTGAAAAGGTGGGGTAAGAGCCCACCGCTCAAGGAGTAATCCAAGAGGCACGGTAAACCCCATCGGGTGCAAGACCAAATAGGGAACCTCAGGGCTGCTCGTCCGTTGTCAGCAATTGTGCTGGCTGGGTTCCGGGTTAGGTCGCTCAGATAAATGATCTCCTCGTCCGCTTTGCGGACCAGACAGAATTCGGCTTATCGCCCCTTTGAAACCCCTTAAATCCTCCTTTTGAGCTCTTGGCCAAATATCACTTGTGCTGTGCACATGCTTCATCGTTCTGGTCTCGTGGTTTATGCCGAAACCACTGCATGCCACCAATCCGCATTCAGTTCAGGGCAAGGGGCTCATGGGGTGGCTTACGTATGTGCCATTTTCCAAGGATGAGCCTGACCATTTGGACGGACTGGCAGGAGATCCCTCGCCAAGCCAAGGCAGGCCGGATGATGATGACCACGAGTCTCTTGTTGGAGATGCAGCCCACCCGATGGTAAACATCCTTAATCAGGCAGGGGAACCTTCCATTGAAAGAGGAGATTTTCCAGGGACGCACGTATCTCGGCATCTTTTTCGCGTCGAAAGATTTCCCTCAGGGAACTCACGGCATCAGGGCTTTTTCCCAGCTCCCTGAGGGTAATGATGGCCATTTCCCTGACGTGAGCGTCTTCCTCATTCTCGAGGCAATTCACCACCTGATCGCGCCAGCGACCGCCCTCGGGTCCTTTTTCTGCGATGAGAATCAGCCCATCCATGCGGTCCTGGAATCTGGGAGAGGCCAAGAGGCGAGAGGGATTGGCGAAGGACAGGATGCCAAAAAACCAAAGGCCATAGACCCCGCTGAGGGCTAACACTAAAAATACCAAGGAATAGCGGATGCTTTGGGTTGAAAAGATCATGCTTGATGGGTGCTCTGAAACTGTTGGCGTAGGCCCTCCACCCGACGCCGATTGGTGTTCATGTCCCAAAATCCCAACCTGGATGCCGATCGAACATGAATGACACCTTCTTCCCTAGAAAGCAGACTGTGGAGATCGTCTCGAAAACGAAACCAGCGCGTGCGGAAAACGGCATGCAGGCTTTCTTCTTCCTGGGCAAGCTGAATCACCAGGGGGTGCTCTGCAATGAGCTGACACCACTGCCTCCAGGCCGTCTCAGGGCATCCCTCGAATGCTATGGGTGGCATGCTTTGCCAGGCTGAAGAGGCCCGACTACTGACACAGTTGGGAGAGGCTGGGCATTTGGGCAGATCCATCATTCCATACCAAACTTCCCGCTTTTGCTCCGGTGATCAAGGTTGGATGTTAAAGGTGAGAGTCTGAGTGTCCCCAAATTGCGCGCTGTAGGTGCCTGGCTCTGCGGTATGGACCCCACCCAGTGCGCCACTGATGATTAGGGTCCCTGCTGGTAAGGTATGGCCGTTGCGAGTCAGTTGATTCATGATTTTCATGAGGTTTGAAAACTGTCCGCCCTTGGCTGCTGAGCCCTCAACTTCATGCAACAGGTCATTCTGGTGATGCAGGGTCATCTTAAGCCTGTCTGGGTCCAGCTCCTCAGGAGAGATGTCCTTCCCAACCAGATAGCGGAAAGAGCCAATGTTGGAAGCAATGGTTTGAAACAGGGGTTGGGTGCTTTCTTCGGATGGCCATTGTCGTGGCAGCTCAATCACGGGAACGATGGCTGCAACCGATTCCCGTGCCTGCTCGGGACTCAGGATTTCATAGTGAATGTCCACGGCAATGCGATAGCCAATTTCGGTTTCAATGGCGATGGGGCCTGTTTTGGCTAATGACAGGGTGAGGGGCTGGCTGCTATCGGTGGCGCCCGAGAGGGGGAGGACCCCGACAAGTGGCCCTTCCAGGCCCATTTTTTCCTGGGCCGCTGCCGAGGCGGCAGCCCCTTTGAATCCACCCACCTCATGGGGTGGAAGATGCCTTCGAATCCAACGAGTCTGGGCCATGTAGGCCTCTTCCATGGAGGCATGAAGATTCCACGGATCGATCGCTGGGATGGGCTTGGATCCTTTCAGAGCTTTCTCCAGTGAGGTGACATAAGCGCGGACATAAGCCGGATCACTGTGGCCGATGGCTTCGAGCCAGTTGATGAAATGATGGTGCCATTGGCCAATAGGCAGGTGGCTGGGTCTCACACCGAATCCATGCACGCCATGCTGAAAAAGATGACATTCCACCGGGACCTTTGCCTGTTTCAAAGCCAAGGCCAAATGCAGACTGTTCTGAGACTGGTCAGCCAAGGCATGTGCCAGAAATACCGGAGGCATGTGGTTTCCGAGGTGGTCTCTGAAATCGTTCTTTAGCTCGCCGCTTCTCCGGTCCAGTAGGCCTCCACTGTAGATCAGCCCGGCGAAATCAAGGTGGCAGGAAAAATCATCAGTGGAATCCAGTGGTGTATAAAGACGATCGGTTTGTCGCGTGCTCATCCATAAACCGATTTCTCCACCGGCTGAAAAGCCAAGGCAACCCAGCGAATCGGTATCTCCTTGCCATTTTTCGGCATGTTGACGCATGAGGCTGATGGCTCGCTGCGCATCCATGGCGCCGGAAAGAGCGGGTCCTGGAACACGATACTTCAGCACCCCTGCAACGATTCCCTGGCGAGTGAGCCACTGGGCGACCTCAAGCCCCTCATGCTCATAAGCCAGGCGCTGCATGCCACCCCCCGGAATCACGAGAATCATTGTCCCTGTTCTGAGATCTTCATTAGGGGTGTGAATTTCCAGGGATGGTTGAGCAATTTCGGTGAGTTGGTAAAAGGGGCGGGGACGGTTTTCTAGGCGCTTCTCGGGCCCCTTGGCGCGCGTTTGGCCAGGTGCCTTGCCCTCCGGCCAAAGGAGAAACGTGTGATCGGCTCCGAATCCATGGATGGGACTCCCAAATATCGAGATCCAGAGGAGGAAGATCCCCGCAGGGGCTTTGCAATGGAATGACATTGAGTGTGTAGGGGGTGCTGCAGGGTGTCGGTTACTCAGCCTGTTCTCTGGGTATGCTATCAGGGATTGGGTTGATCGTATTCGCCAAGGTGGCGGATCCAGATGTTCCGGAATCTCACGGGATTGCCGTGTTCATATAACTCGATCGTACCCTCGGGAGGGTGAGGCTTGGTGTAATCGCCCACAGCGCGATAAGGGGTGTTCCCGTAGAAGTCCTTCCGATGATGCACCACAATGCCGTTGTGAAGGACCGTAATATGAGCACGTTTGGTGAGCTTGCCTTCAGCATCCCAGCGAGGACCTTCAAAGACAATATCGTAGGTTTGCCATGTGCCGGGTGGCTTGGAGGCGTTTTTCAGGGGTGGCTGTTGCCCATACATGGCCGCCACCATGCCATCGGCGTAGGTTTCGTTCTGATAGCTATCGAGAATCTGAATTTCATATCGACCGAAAATATTCACGCCATTGTTGCCCCGTCCCTGGCCCTTGCCTTCGACTTTTTCCGGGGTGGCAAATTCCAGATGGAGTTGAAAGTCACCGAAGGATTCTCGGGTGCGGATGCGGCCCGTGCGGGTGGTTTCCATGTAGCCGTTTTCCAGCTTCCATTTGACCTGGTCATTGCGCCCAGTCCATTGGCTGAAGTCGGTGCCGTCAAAGAGCACGGTGGCATCAGAGGGTGCTGGAGCCTGATGACTGAAGTGCTCACCGGGAGTGACCACAGGAGGCTTGGGTCGATTGGGGTCATGCACATGCCATTGGCCGTTGGGCTGCATAGGGGTATCGGTAAAACCCTCGGCAGCGTTTGAACTCAGGCTGACTGACCAGATCATCAGGCAACACATGGTTTTTGCAGTTGGAAAGAGTCGATTGTTTTTCATGGTTTTGAAATTAAGATGGATGTGAAGCAACCGTAGAAGTGCCAAAGGTCATTCAAAGCTGACTCAGACGCCCGCTGCTGTCTCCAAGCCTCTCAACACCCTGCATGCCCATGCGATCGCCTAGGCTGAGTAGTAGGTTGGACATTGGGGTCTGCCCGAAATCGCGAAAGCGGTTACCGCTCATCGTGCCACCGCCCGAACCTGCAAGTAGGATGGGTAAGTTGACATGGGTGTGCCGGTTTCCATCACTATTGCCGCTGCCATAAACGATCATGGAATTGTGCAGGATGGAATGCCCATCAATGTCGGTCATGGAGTCAAGGTTTTCCAGGAAACGGGCCAGGTGAGCGACATACCATTGATCGATCAGCGCGACCTTTTCAATCATTGAATCATTGTTTCGGTGGTGGGTCAAATAGTGGTGCCCTTCGGCAATGCCTAATTCAGGAAAGGGACGATTGCTGCCTTCATTCTGCATGAGAAACGTGGCAACTCGCGACGCATCGCTCTGAAATGCCAGAGCGAGCATATCGAACATCAGAGCCATGTATTGATCCAGTCTTTCTGGTATGCCAGCTGGCGTTTGTCGTTCCGGGTCTCCAGGCAGTGGATGGGTCTCGGCCTGTTCAATGCGACGTTCTATTTGCCGGAGGCTACTGAGATAATCCTGAAGTTTGTTTCGATCCTGGTTACCAAGTTGACGTTCCAGATCCCGGGCCTCTTCCAGCACAAAGTCGAGAATCGATTTTTGCTGAACCCTGCGCCGCAGCAGAGAAGCTTGTCTTGCTCCAGGGCTCCCGGCGCCAAAGAGCCGTTCAAAGAATAGGCGAGGATTGGATTCGGGAGGCAAGGGTTGGGTGGGGCTGCTCCAAGCCAGGTTGTATTGGTAGGCGCAAGAATAGCCCGAATCGCAGGATCCCGATTTCCTAATGGCATCGCAAGTCATTTCAAGTGATGCAAAGCGCGTTGTGTGACCAATTTGTCTGGCAAGTATCTGATCGATTGAGACGCCCGCATGAATATCTGACCCGGCTGTTTTTTTGACCCGTACCCCGGTTAGGAAGGTGCCACTGGCCCGGGCATGGTCTCCGGCTCCATCTGGCCCAGGGGTCGCGTTGACGTGGTCCAGACCGCCCAGTATCTGTAGTTGCGATTTGACGTTCTCAAGCGGGCTCAGGGTAGCCGGTAGGCTCAGGTCACTTGTCGGCGAATCAGGCCACCAGTGCTTGGGGATCGCGCCGTTTGGAAAATAGACAAATGCCAAGCGCAACGGGGCGCCACTTTGAGTTGTGGCAGGATGGAAGCCCTCCTTAGCCTTGAGCTGTGGTGAAGACAGGCTGTGAAGCGCTGGCAGGGTTAGGGCTGTGCCCATGGATCGAAGAAAGTGCCGTCGATGCAGCGAACGGGATAGATTGGGTGGATTCATGATCAGACTCCTAAGGTTGGTTCGGGTATGAGTTGCTTGTGGTAAGCGCTTTCATGTCACACTTCATAAACGCCGCTGAGTGAAGTATTCCCTCCATCAGTGTGGAAAATCGCCCCCCGCTTCTCTCCAGTCGGTCGACGATTTGGTCGATCGTTTCGGTATCTCGATAATCCAGCCCGCGCCCAAGAGCAAAGATCAGCATCTTCTCGGTTAGGCAGCGATAGAAATCCATGCGTCGGGTCGTTGAGAGGACCTGCTTGAGCTCGGAGACGCTTTCGAAATGTTCTCCTGTGATCAGGGTTCCACCTGTCTCGATTGGCTGGCCGAATTCCATGGTTCGACTCAGTCCCAGTGGGTTGAAGGTCTCCAGTGCCAGGCCGAGGGGATCCATCCGCTGATGGCAGCTACGGCAAAGTGGGTCTTCACGGTGTTTCTCGAGTGAAGAGCGTAATGTCGGTGGGGTATGGGGTGTGTCGGGGTCGACCTCCTCAAGACTGGGAATGTCAGGGGGTGGCGGCGGGGGTGGTATGCCAAGCAGGTTGTCCAGGATGAACAGTCCTCGCTTGACAGGAGAGGTGCGCGAGGGGTTTGAAGTCACGGCCAAGAAGGTGCCTTGAGTGAGCAATCCACCACGATTGGAGTTGGCTGGCAGACTGACCTTGCGCATGTGCTTGCCCTGGACTCCTTCCACACCGTAGTGATTTGCCAGTGCTTCGTTCAGGAAGGCGTAATCGCAGTTCAGCCATTCCAGAACGCTTCGATCCTCGCGCACCATATGTTCCAAGTGCATCTCAGTTTCCCGCTGCATGGCCTGTCTGAGATCATTGGTTAATTCGCCTTCCACCGCTCCGAATAACCGTGTGCGATCTTTGCGCAATTGGGCCAGCTCGTCGTTTTCAGAGGCTGTGCGCTCGGATTCGGGTTTGCGGAAGAGTTCGAAAAGGCGAGTGCGCAGTCGGTTGCTTTCGCGCATGGATTCCGATTCACGGGAAAGCACGGCTCGGGCGTCAATAGCCACCGAAGCCATGTCCCGGGTCTGCAACCATTGCCCGACAAAGGACTGCATCCACCTCAGGGATCGCTCGTCCTGTGCCAGCCGTTGTATCTGAGTGTCCCACTGCTCCTTGAGCCTGCCATCCCTTGCCAAACGCAGCAGGGTTTCATCCGGCATGGTGCCCCATAGAAAGTATGAGAGTCTGGAGGCAAGTGAGGCATCGTCCAGGTACGGAAAACGGCCCTGAAACGGCTCAGTGCTTGGACGTTCGATACGGAAAATGAATCGGGGGGAGGCCAGGATGGCTTTGAAGGCCTCCGCCACCCCATCTTCAAAGGTTTTGCCATCCTCCTGCCAGACGACTTTGGAGAGATTAAGTGCGCGTGCCACCGTTTCCGAATCGGGCTGTCTTCGATAGGCTTTTTGGAGGAACCGCTCGAGAACCACCCTGCCGTATGCGTCCCGCTCTGCTGGCGAGGAGGGGGCTTCGGCCAGGTGGAAGAAGCGATCGTAGTTGGGAGGCATGATCCAGTGGTGCTGGGGTGTGGGCCCCTTGATGCGGGTCTGGGAGAGTCTCAGATCAACATTGTTTTTCTTTTCTTCGATGGGAGTGAGCGGCTGGAGCCGAAATCGGATCAGGTGAGTCCCTTGCTCAAGTTGAACGGGGAAGGCGTATTGGTATGGTTTTCGGTTTTGCCAGAGGTAGGTGGTTTCTATAAGCGGCGAGTCGTTGAGGTCCACGGTGACCTGGCAAGTCCCTGGATCAAAGTCAAAGTCACCTCTAATTTCATGCTCCAGTTCGAGGAGGTAGGGACCATCCTGGTGAATCTCAAAGGGCCTTACTAATTCGATGGGCGTGTAGAAGCTGTGCCTGGATGTTGCTTGAGGCTTATTCTCAGGAGTCAGCCATGCATCATCTGCAAAGGATTGTTCTGCCATCTCAAGCGATACTCTTGGCACGGCGGCTTCCACAATCATTTCAGCTGCAGCCATGTATTTTTCCATCAATAGAGGTGAGACAGTTAATACATCACCGATATGGTCGAAACCATAGCCCGTATCATCTGCAGGGAATTCTTCGTAGGCCTTGAATTCGATACCCATCAGGTCTCGGATCGTCTGCTGGTATTCATTGCGGTTTAGGCGACGCATGGTGACCCTACCTGGGTGTGGGTCGTTGGCCTGTTGGTCAAATACCTCTTGCTTGATCCAGGATGTCACCACAGAGATCTCCTGGTCGGATGGTTGTGGCTTATCGATTGGTGGCATCAGGTCGGCCTGAAGGTGCTTGAGAACCCGGTGCCAAAGGTCCTTGTCGGCCACGCGCTGGTGATGATTCAAGTAGTCGTCAAGGGAGACCTTTCCCTTAGAGCTGCCATCGCCGTGACAATCATGACAGTATTCGATCAAGATGGGCTCGACATCGCGACCGAATCGCTCCTGGTCGCCTTGAACATTCACAAAGAGCAGGGGAACCCAGGCGCTTAGCTGGGAGGCCCAACCCAGTATTTTCTTGGAGGTCGACAACATTGGGACTGCAATCTTACTAGGGTAAGTTCGCAGTCATAGCAATCCCAAAACGCATGTATCTTACACGCAAGCATGAAGTTGTGATGAATCGCTACGTTCGCTTGCTGAACTTTAAATAAAAAAGGAGCGACCTTGGGCAAGGTCGCTCCTGAGTTGCAAGGCTAAGGTAGCTTAGGCTTCTAATACCGGTAATGCTCGGGTTTGTAGGGGCCTTCGACTGCCACGCCAATGTAGTCCGCTTGCTCCGCGGTCAGCTGGGTTAGCTTGACGCCTAGCTTCGCCAAATGGAGGCGAGCGACTTCCTCATCCAATTTCTTGGGTAGGACATAAACACCTGGTTTGTTGCTTTGGCGTTTCTCCCAAAGATCCAATTGAGCGAGCGTTTGATTCGCAAAGCTGCTGGACATCACAAAGGATGGGTGGCCTGTGGCACAACCCAGGTTCACCAGCCGTCCCTCGGCCAACATAAAGATGGATCGACCATCTTCTAGGAAATACTGATCAACCTGAGGTTTCACATTGATTTTCCGAACTCCTTTGGCGTTGTTGAGACGATCAACCTGAATCTCATTATCGAAGTGACCAATATTACAGATGATGGCTTGGTCCTTCATCGCAAGCATGTGTTCCAGTGTGATCACGTCCTTGTTGCCAGTCGTCGTCACGTAAATGTCGGCTTCGCCCAGCGTGGATTCAACCGTTGTGACTTCGAAGCCTTCCAAAACCGCCTGAAGAGCATTGATTGGATCAATTTCAGTGACAATCACTCGAGCCCCAAACCCCTTCATGGACTGAGCACAGCCCTTGCCGACATCGCCGTAGCCTACGACCACGACCACTTTGCCAGCGACCATGACATCGGTGGCACGCTTGATGCCATCAGCCAAGGATTCGCGACAGCCATAGAGGTTGTCGAACTTGGACTTGGTCACCGAATCGTTCACATTGATGGCAGGGATGAGTAGGCTACCCTCTTGCTGCATCTTATAGAGACGATGAACTCCTGTGGTGGTTTCTTCGGAAACGCCCTTGAGCTCTTTGACCATTTCATGCCAGCGGTAAGGGTTTTCCTTGTGCACCTCCTTGAGCAAGTCCTTGATGACTTGCTCTTCGTGATTGCCAGAAGGGGTGTTGACCCAGTCACTCCCATCTTCCAGTTCATAGCCTTTGTGGATAAGAAGGGTCGCATCGCCACCATCATCGACAATGAGCTGCGGACCCGTGCCATCGGCATGACTCAAGGCCTTATACGTGCACCACCAGTATTCTTCTAGGGTTTCACCTTTCCATGCAAATACCGGATGTCCTGCTTCGGCGATGGCAGCCGCAGCATGGTCCTGGGTAGAAAAGATATTGCAACTGGCCCAACGCACTGTCGCCCCCAGATCAGCCAGGGTTTCGATCAGGACAGCGGTTTGGATCGTCATGTGCAGGGAACCCGTAACGCGAACCCCTGCCAGTGGCTTGTTCGCTGCATGTTTCTCACGGATAGCCATGAGACCGGGCATTTCTTTTTCCGCAATGCTGATTTCCTTGCGACCCCATTCGGCCAGTGAGAGATCGGCTACCTTGTAGTCTTGAGTGGTGGGTATGTTTTCTGTGGATGTTTGACTCATGATGGTATGAATTGAATAAAATGTGAGTGTTGGGATTAAGCCCGGATTGCCTTTTTCAGTGCGGCGGCCTTGTTGGTCTTTTCCCAGGTGATGGCCTGGACATCGTCCACTTTGCCAAAGTGACCATAATTGGTGGTTAAACCATAGATGGGCCGCAATAGATTCAGCTGCTTGACGATGTCAGCCGGCTTGAAGCTGAAGACATTTTCGACAGCTTTGGTGATGGCCTCATCGCTCACCTTTCCTGTTCCAAAGGTATCCACTGCAACCGAAACCGGATCAGGGTAGCCAATGGCATAAGCGAACTGAACTTCACAGCGACTTGCCAAGCCTGCTGCTACCACGTTCTTGGCCACATAGCGTCCCATGTAGGCAGCACTTCGATCCACCTTGCTAGGATCTTTGCCTGAGAATGCGCCCCCACCATGCCTTCCCATACCTCCGTATGTATCGACGATGATCTTGCGTCCAGTCAGTCCAGCATCCCCCTGAGGTCCGCCGACGACGAATCGGCCAGTCGGATTCACCAAGTATTGAGTGCGGCGGGTGAGTAATTTCTTTGGTAGGACTTTTTGAATGACCTGGCGCTTGATGAAATCGTGGATGGTCTTGTGAGAGACACTATCGGTGTGCTGTGTGCTGATCACCACACTGGTGATTTCAACGGGGCGTCCGTTCTCGTATCGCACCGAGCATTGTGACTTGGCATCAGGGCGCAGCCACTTTGCCTTGCCACTCTTGCGGATGCGGGTCAGCTCGCGCCCCATACGGTGCGCGAACATGATAGGTGCGGGCATCAATTCAGGGGTTTCGTCACAAGCAAACCCAAACATCAGACCTTGGTCGCCCGCTCCCTGTTCAGCGGTCGCCTTGCCTTTGGCCGCTTTGGCATCCACTCCCTGAGCAATGTCGCCGCTCTGTGTGGTCAATAAATTACTGATGAACACCTTGTCGGCATGAAAAACATCATCATCATTGATGTAACCAATGCCGCGAATGGCATCTCGCACGATCTGGTTGTAATCAAACTTGGCGCGGGTGGTGATTTCACCTCCGATGACCACAGCGTTACTTTTTACAAAGGTTTCGCAGGCTACACGGCTCGTGCGATCCTGCGTCAGGCATGCATCCAGGATGGCGTCGGAGATGGTGTCGCAGACTTTGTCAGGATGTCCTTCTCCGACAGATTCGGACGAAAAGATATAGTTTTTGCTCATGAGTGGATTGATTCAGATCAGTTTTCGAGATAACATATTGACGTATCCTGATTGGATGATATTACCAATTCACCCCTCGTCAATGGATTATTGCAATCTCCAACCCAACGGCTCCAATTTTCAAAACAATCCTGTCTCATGAAAAGTGACCTGCTTAACGCACTCAGGGTGATGGCCGATCCCACTCGCCTTAGACTGCATGCCTTGCTGGAGCATCACGAGCTGTCGGTGAATGAAATTCAGGAGATTACTCAAATGGGGCAATCCCGCATCAGTACGCACCTGGCCCAACTTCAGAAGGAGGGCTTTGTCCAGTCCAGAAGAGAGGGTAAACGGGTCTACTACGGCCTGAGTAAAGGGGAGGGGATCCAAGAGCCCATGGTTGTCGAATTGGCACTCAAAGCGGGTAAGTCGCTTGAACTCTACGCATCTGACTCCCTCAATTTGACCCGAATCATCGATCGACGCCAAGACCAAGCTAAAGAGTATTTCAATCAGGTTGCCGGACGATTTGACAGGCAATACGGGCCTGGTAGAAGCTGGCAGGCTTTCGGTCAGCTGCTTTTAAGGATGATGCCAGCCCTTGATATTGCTGACCTAGGATCAGGGGAAGGTCTTTTAGCCGAATTGTTGGCGCTCAATGCCCGATCGGTCATTGCCGTGGATAACAGTCAGCACATGGTTGATTACGGTACAAAAAAAGCCATGGAAAATGGCCTTGATAATCTCGAATTCAGACTGGGTGATTTGGTTCACCCCCCCATTGATGATACCAGCCGAGATGTGGTTATCCTCAGTCAGGCTCTCCATCATGCCACATCTCCCATGAAGGCGATAGCATCTGCTTTTCGAATCCTTCGTCCAGGTGGGCGTTTGCTCATCCTCGATCTTCTCAAGCATGATTTTTCTGAAGCTAAGGAGCTTTACGGGGATCATTGGCTTGGGTTCGATTCCGGGGAACTGATGCAGTGGCTTCAGTCGGCTGGCTTTGCTCACATTGACATTGAAACGGTCGCCAAGGAGGAAGAGCCACCTTATTTTCAAACGGTTCTGGCTGCTGCAATCAGGCCCTGAAGGATGTCTCTGGTGCTGAGTCGGCAGCCCGGGCCAGATAGCCTTCCTCAGGTTTGTCCGATACCTCATCTCTGATCGCTTTTGGCACTTTTATTGCTAAGCATTCCCCATGCGACGCCTAACTTTGCGGCACCTGTCCTTTTTCCTCTTCTCCGCCATCGGATGCATGGCGCTGGCTCAACCCTTGAACGGGCAAATCTTGATTTCCGAATGGATGGCCAGCAACGGAGACAGCTCGGTAGACGAGGATGGGGACAGTTCTGATTGGGTGGAAATTTGGAATCAAGGTAATCAGTCAGTCTCACTGGAAAACTTCTCTCTTTCGGTGGATCTGGAGGATCCAAGGCAGTGGGTCTTCCCTTCTGTCAGCCTTCAGTCTGGCCAGCGATTGCTCATTTGGGCTTCGGGCAAGGATCGAGTGGACCCATCACTTCCTTTGCATACCAATTTTAAACTCAACGCCGATGGAGGATCCCTTGGTTTATGGTATTCCGACGGTCAAACCCTGGTCAGTGCTTTTGAGGCCTACCCAAAGCAAAGGAGGGATGTTTCCTATGGTCAGGATGGTAGCGGTCAAAACCGATACTTTCTTCAGCCCACCCCCGGTCAGGCCAATGGCACTGGCGTCATCGGGTTTGTGGCTGACACCCAGTTCAGTGTCGATCGGGGTTTTTACACCGATCCGTTTTCTTTGGTTATTTCCACTCAAACCGAGGGTGCCTCCATTCGCTACACCACCGACGGAACGATGCCGACTGCTGGGCAAGGGAATCTTTACACCGGTCCTATTCGCATCGATCAGACCACCTCGCTGCGGGCGATTGCCTACAGGAGTGGATACGAACCCTCCAACGTCGACACCCAAACCTATTTGTTCCTAAAGGATGTGATTCGACAGGCAGCCGACGGCCGAGCTCCGACCGGTTGGCCGACTCGATGGGGATCCAACACCGTTGATTATGGGATGGATCCGGATGTGGTCGATGATCCTGCCTATCGTGATACGATCATCGACGACATGCAGACCCTTCCGAGCTATTCGATTGTCATGAACCTCGATGATTTCTTCGGCAGTTCGGGCATTTACTCCAATCCGGGGCAGGATGGGAGGGAATGGGAGAGACCTTGCTCGGTGGAACTGATTCATCCGGGGGGTGAAAAGGGGTTTCAAATCAATGCAGGCATTCGCGTGCGTGGAGGATTCAGCCGCAGCACGAGTAATCCCAAGCACGCACTACGTTTATTTTTTCGGAATGAATATGGTGCGGGTAAATTGAATTACCCCGTTTTTGGGCCCGATGCCACTCAGTCCTTTGACGGCTTCGATTTGCGGACTTTCCAAAACTATTCATGGAGTTTTCAGGGAGACTCACGAGGGATTTTTCTCAGGGACGTGTTCAGTCGTGATGTTCAGCTAGCCATGGGACACCACGCTGAACGAGGCGACTTTGCGCATCTCTACATCAACGGCATGTATTGGGGACTCTACAATACTGTCGAAAGACCGGAGGCTTCTTATGCTGCTTCTTACTACGGTGGGCAGAAGGAGGACTATGACGTGATCAAGGTTGAGGCGGGGCCTTACACCATCAATGCAACCGATGGCAACACCCAGGCCTGGCGTGATCTCTTCAATGCCTCGCGTGCTGGTTTCGATAGCATGGAATCCTATCAGAAAGTGCTTGGAAACAACCCTGATGGCACCCCGAACCCTGATTATCCTGTATTGGTGGATCCTGTTAATCTGATCGATTACATGCTGATCATTCTATACGGGGGTAATTTGGATGCTCCGATTTCCAACTTTCTTGGCAATACCCGACCCAATAATTTCTATTCGGTCAGAAGTCGGGTAGGAGAGCTGGGTTTTCAGCATTTCGTTCATGATGCCGAGCACACCTTACTCAATGCTAATGAAAACCGACTCGGGCCTTACACGGCGGGCAACACCTTCACCTATTTCAACCCTCAGTATCTTTGGCAGCAATTGCAGGCCAATGAAGAGTTTACCCAGTTGATAGGGGATCGAATCCACCGGCATCTTTTCAACGATGGTGCCTTGACGACAGAAAAGGCCACCGAGTTATACCTCAAACGCAAAAACCAAATCGATCGCGCTGTGGTTGCCGAGTCGGCTCGATGGGGGGATTCCAAGCGATCCAATCCCTTCACCCGTGACAGGGACTGGATCTCTTCGATCAATTCGGTGCTCAATAGTTTTATTGAGCGTCGTTCCAGCATTCTTCTCAATCAACTCAAGTCGCGGAATCTTTACCCCGACACCGATGCCCCTATCTTCAGTCAGTTTGGCGGAGTGATTTCCAACGGTTTTGAGCTTTTGATGGATGCCGGCAACGCCACAGAAATTCTCTACACTCTGGACGGGAGTGATCCACGCCTGTTGGGAGGATCACGCTCTCCTGCCGCCAGAAATTACCAGCAGGGTGTGCGGCTTACCGAACATGCCTCAGTCAAAGCGCGGGGTTTTCGTGCCGGCCAATGGAGTGCACTTGTCGAAGCTCATTTCATCATCCAGCGAGATTTTACCGATCTGATGATCAGTGAGATCATGTATCATCCTTCCGACGAAGAAGGGGTTGATGGGGATACTTTTGAATTCATCGAACTCAAAAATGTTTCCAACCAGACCATGCAATTAGGGGGGGTTCATTTTACTGCCGGGATTGATTATACCTTTGAGGAAGGAGCTGAACTGGCCCCAGGTGCCTTTGCGGTATTGGTGCATGACGCTCCGTCTTTTGCCTCACGCTACCCCGGAGTCCCGGTGGCTGGAGTTTATGAAGGGCGATTGAATAATGGTGGCGAGGCGATCGCCTTGGTTCATGCTTCTGGGACGCCCTTGACGCACGTCCGTTTCGGGGATGAGGAGCCATGGCCCGTGCTCGCTGACGGGGAAGGTTTTTCTCTGGTCCCTCGGCAAACTCTCGCTATGGAATTTCAGGATGAGGTAGGACGCTGGCGAGCTTCCAGTCTAAGGGGAGGTAGTCCTGGGCAAGATGATTTCACGCAAGCCATCCCCCAAGTGGTGATCAACGAGTTGTTGGCCCATACCGATTTACCTCTGGTTGATGCCATTGAGCTATTCAACCCATTGGACCAGCCGGCGGACTTGAGTGGGTGGTATCTCACTGACGATCGTTCAGATCCCAAGCAATACCAGCTACCCCCTGGGAGTGTGATTCCCCCCAAATCTTATCTTGTGCTCACTGAATCAGACTTCAACCCACGACCTGGCTCAGTCGGGAGCTTTACCTTCAGTTCTCTGGGTGAGTCGGCCTACCTCTTTTCCGCTGATGCATCCGGGCAACTGACAGGCTACAGCCAGGGTTTTGACTTTGGTCCCACAGCCAATGGCGTATCACTGGGGAGATACCTCAACAGTCTGGGAGAAGTGGATTATGTGGCGCAGCAGTCTCGGAGTTTGGGGACCGACAACACGGGGCCATTAGTGGGCCCGGTGGTGATCAATGAAATCCACAGCCAACCTCGGGTTGGAGAGCCATCCTACATTGAGATTAAAAATATCTCAGGTGAAGAAGTCCCGTTATTTGATCCGCTTTACCCCTCTAACACCTGGCAGGTTGAGGGAATTGGCTTTTCCCTGCCTCTTGGTATTCGGTTGGCACCAGGGGAATTGCTTATTTTGGCTTCGGTAGATGAAGCTCAATTTCGCTCGGTATTTGCCATCCCCGAGTCGGTTAAGGTTTTGGGGCCTTTTGCAGGGCAACTCCAGCCCGATGGTGAAAGGATCAAGCTGTTGCGCCCGGATGATCCGGAGGAAACCACTTCTGGGACCATGGTTCCCATGATTCTGGTCGATTCGGTTCGTTACGATGATCAGGCCCCGTGGCCAGACCTACAGGCTGTAGCGGGTGCCTCTCTGGAGAAAATTCAATCCGCCGCCTATGGCAATGATCCTGCTCATTGGCGATCGAGCTTCGGGCAACCCTCCCCAGGTGTCGACAATGATGGCAATCGTGCACCTGTGGTCGAAGCTGGAGAGTCACACTCGCTGAGTGCTGAGCAGTTTCCCCTGATCGTCCGGCTAGGGGGGGAGGCATGGGACGATGGTCTCCCTGAGTCTTCCCCAGGACTGATTTTTGAATGGTTGCAGGTGGAAGGACCGGGGCAGCTTTACTTTGCATCGCCTGATAACTTGAATACTGACCTATGGGTTCCCGGGGCCGGCGACTGGAAAGTGGCACTGACCGCCTCAGATGGCGAGCTCGAGGCATCGGATATCCTTGAAATCCACGTAGAGCGACCCCTTGGTTCGGGCTCGATTATTGAAGCTGGCGCCACCTGGCGCTATCTGGATC